>Ga0070765_100000816_pt1 | contig 18476 bp, 10 predicted proteins | sample HubBroMetageWFT5_FD_71516 | JGI IMG/M metagenome (GOLD analysis project Ga0070765, IMG submission 71516) | Warmed and freeze-thawed soil microbial communities from the Hubbard Brook experimental Forest, New Hampshire - Hubbard Brook CCASE Soil... | ecosystem: Environmental > Terrestrial > Soil... | reverse complement strand
CGTCGCGACAACGGGGCGAGCTGCCGCCATGGCCTCGACGATGGCGCACGGCAATCCCTCGTAGCGACTCGCCATGGCGAAGATATCGAACCCGGGAAGGAGACTGGCCACGTCATCCCGTTCGCCGAGGAACGCCATCCTTCCGCTCAGGCCCCGACGTGTCGCCAGCTTCTCTGTCTTCGCTCGGAGCGGCCCGTCACCGACCCAGACTCCGTAGACGTCGTTTCGACCGAGAAGGGCCAACGCGTCGACGAAGTCGTCAGGGGCTTTTTGGAAGTCCAGCCGTCCGACCGTGCCAACTACCTTCATCCCGGGCGGTATTCCCAGCAGTCGGCGGGCTTCGGCCTGATCCGAAGGATCGGGGGCGCGACCGTTGGGCACCGCAACACCGATGGTGCGCACGCGTTCGGGCGGTGCGATTCGCTTCAAAATGGCCTCGGCGGCCACGGCAGATCCAACGGCTAAGAATGCGTCGGTGAATCGTCCAAGCGACCTCTCAATACGGATATACGCCTGTCGTCGGATGCGCGACTGAAATGCGTGAAAAGGAAACCCGTGATAGGTGTGCACGATTCGTGCAACTTGGGCGTCGTGGGCAGCGAGGCGACCGAGCGCACCCGCCTTGGCGCTGTGGGTGTGGACGACGTCGAACTCGCCGCTACTACAGATTGCCTTCAAGTCGGTAATCGCCGCTCGGTCGTCTCGAAGTGAGATTTCGCTACGTAGATGCTTTTGGATCACAACTTCGAATCCCGCATCGCGTGCTTCGTGGATGAGCCGGTCACCGCTTCCGGTCACGAACACGACTTCGTAACGGTCGGTATCCAGGGCCAATGCGCCACGCAGAGCGACTCCTCCCGCTCCTGCCATGAAACGTGTGACAATCTGAGCCACTCGGAGACGCTCTGTCATCCGGCCATACCCTTCGACGCAAGTGTCGGGGTGATGAAACTGTCGAGGGGTGCTATCCGGCGTTCACCCAGCGTGAGCTCCCAACATGGCAGACCAACCGCCAGCGTCCGAGCGACGTTATCGACCCGGGGATGGATTTCGCCCACTCCCGTCCCGAGGGCCATCGTGGAGGCGAAGGCCCAGTAGCGGCGTAGCTCACCCGCCATGTACGTGCCTGCTACCAGAGACTTTGCCGCCTGATCCGGGTCACACGGAGCGCACGATGTCTGCTTCGCCGCTCCCCGTCGAAGGACGAGAAGGAGGCCGGGGGTGAGGTCATCGACGCGTCCTCTCCACGGAGCTTCCCTCCGATCGTGTGGCACGCGCCGGCCTCGTTTGCCCGCGTCGACACCTGAGGGCACGCGTCTCGGCTCGAGGAGGCCCCAGGCAGAATGTCCATCGCTCACGCACACGTTGTCGCTGGTGGCGACAGCTCCGCGCTCTAACTCCGCGTTGATGATGGTCGACTTGCCAATGCCGCCCGGCCCGGCGATGAGAACTGATCGCCCGTGGTTCGTACCGATGCTGCAAACTGACGCGTGCAAAGGTGCCCGTCCGCGCTGTTGACCCCACCACAGCGCCGGATACTGCAGAAGGACTGCCCTGAAAAGCAACCTTGACCTCGACCGAAGGATCGCAGAAGCGGCCCGGCCCACCGGAGGTGGGCGCAAGCGGGCACGGACTTCGAGACACGGCCCAACGGTCGACACCAGTATGTCCAGGCCTGACGAACAAGCGTCACGGAGCACCACCTCGCCTGGTCGCCGCCACGCATTTCTCGTCAGCACGTCCCATTCATGGGTGTCAAACGGCGCCACGCTGTCCTCGACGGTCACGCGAATATCGGGAACCGGCGCCGAAGTCTCGGTCGGATGGTCTCCGAGTCCCTCTGACAAGACTCCTGTCAGAAAGCGCTGCCGACAATTCAGCTCGATGTACTCACCGGCAGTGCGGAATCGGGTCCGCATCAGAACTCATCTGGGTAGGGCGTGGACAGCGCGGAGAGAAGCTCCTTGGCAGAAGTCGGTGCGGGCGAATACTCGGGCATCAGGTCCTGGAGATGCGTACGCACGACTTCGTCCTCACCCTTCGCCGCCGCCAGATACAGCTTTTCCAACGATTCGGGGAAGTCTTCGGGCAGGCGGACTGGACGGGTGGCCCATATTGCTCCATCAACCGTCGGCAGCTGATTCTCGTCGTCGCCAAAGAGAGACTCATGGAGCTTTTCGCCGGGTCGAAGTCCGGTGTATCGAATCTGCACCTCGGGCACGTGGAGTTGTTCGGCATATCGGTTCACAAGATCGACGATTCGGACGGGCTGGCCCATGTCAAGCACGAAGGTTTCCCCGAACTCCGCCATGGATGTCGCCGAGAGAACGAGCCCCACCGCTTCCTCCACCGTCATGAAATACCTCGTGACCTCGGGATGGGTGACTGTGACCACTCCGCCCTTTTCGAGTTGGTCTGCGATCGCCGTCAAGAAGGATCCTCGGCTGCCCAGGACATTGCCGAATCGGACCGAACACATCCTGGTACTCCGTGTGGCATGCGCCTGTAGCACCATTTCAGCAAGTCGCTTCGTGGCGCCCAGAATGGATCTAGGGTCTGCCGCCTTATCGGTTGATATGAGCAGGAACCGAGTGACGCCAACCTCAAGCGCCGCCTCCACCAAGTTCTGAGTACCTTGAACGTTGGACTTGACGCCTTCGCACGGATGGCGTTCCAACAGTGGCAGATGCTTGTGAGCGGCGGCGTGAAGAACGATGGTTGGCCTGATGGCGTCGAAAACCTGACTGATGCGGTCGCTGTCGCGGATGTCGGCGATGATCACGTCGGGGCTGTCGAGAAGCGCCTCACCATCGAGCGCGAGCTGCAGCGTATGGAGGTTCGATTCATCGTGATCCAACATGTGCAACGACGCTGGGCCGCAGCTACGGACTTGGCGACAGAGCTCCTGGCCGATGGAGCCACCCGCACCAGTCACCAGCACCCGCTCCCCGTAGAACGCTGCTCGTGCGACCCACGGAGACCCCCGATGTTCCCGGCGACCGAGCAGCCTGTTGAAGTCGACGATGCGCATGTCCGCAGCTCGTGCCACTCGTTCAAGCGCCGACAGGAACGAAGGCAGATACCTGACATGGACACCCGTATTCGTGGCCTGGCGAACGAGTTCGCTCAGCCTTCCGGGGGAAAGCGACGGGATGGCGATGACGACCGCTTCGACACTCCGTTCACGAACAATCCGGTTCAAATCTGTGAGTGTGCCAAGCAGCTGAACACCCGAAATAGATCGGAGGTGCGGGTCGTCATCGAGGCAACCGATGAGACGGAGCCCATAGTCGGGCGATCGACGGAGGTCGCGAGCAACCGTCCGGGCCGCCGCTCCCCCTCCGACCAGGAGCGTCCGCAATCCGAGCTCCATCCTCTCCCTGTCCCAAGGCGAAACGGCACGCCAGCGAGCAGGGCCCGTATCGTTGTCAGCTTTCAATATGCTCACGTCACATGCCCCTGTTGATCGGCGTGTCTGGTTACGAAGACTTCGCGTTGGGGTGCCCGCGTGGGCGCGGTCACCGTCGCAGCTGGCGAGTCGGCCGCCGGTGTCACCTGGCTGTTCTCGCTCGTGCTCGCAGTGGGTGTCGATTTCGGACGGCGTCGAAGCCGATGGCGGCGCCGCTTCTGCCGGACGCCGACCACCCCGAGAATGGGCCAGCCAGTCGCCTCGCCGAGGTCTGCTACACGGTCGAGCGACTTGCGAGGCGCAAATCGACGCAGTGCTACAAGGATGGACGGAGCTTCTAGCCGGCTATCCAGTCCCAGCTCCGACAGCACGTGCGCCTTTGGCGTATGTAGTGCGGAACCAAACGCGAGAGCGGGAGACCTGATGGCAGCAGAATTACCCGGCTTGCGGCCATTGCGGCCGTTCGTCGCGGTGGGTGCCGGCCTTCCCTTCGGTCGGGGCGGAGTTTGCCGATCCCTCGAGGCGCCGGCTTCTGTCAGCCGCCGGTTCACTTCCGCCGACAGCTGGGTCAGCTGCAATGGCGGTACCGGACCCGTGAGGACAAGGGTGAGCGCACCGAGCCTGTCTGCCGCGAGGTGCAGCCTGGTCATAAGATCGCCCTCCAGGTCGACCGAGTCCCCGCCAGCGTCGTCCTCTCCAGGAGGCTCCGCGTTGCCGAGAAAGAGCACGCCGAGTTCGCGGGCGCCCGATTCGGGGTCCGCTAGCGTCGGTCGAACAAGTTCGTCGATGGTCGCGATCAGCAGTCCGACGACGAGCCCGAGCAGCCCGGCGAGAGCCGCATCCACCACCACGTTTCGAGAGGCTGACGTGGTCGTGGCCTCTGTTGGTCTGCTAATGACGCTCGCATCCTCGACGGCATTGTTGTTCGAAAGAATCTGTTGTTGGGCTGTCTGGGTTCCGGCCAATTGAGTTTCAACGCCGGCCAACTCCGTTATCGCAGCCTGAACTTGAGGATCCGTTGTCGCCAGAGCGGCCCTCTCGTCGGCGTTCAACTGGGATTCGAGGCTCTGTTGCGTCGCCTTGAGCTGCGTTTCCTGGAGAGCCAACAGCTGCAATTGTTGGCTCGCCGCTGATCCGGGTGCATTCAGTGCGGCGACGATGGCAGCTGCCAGCGCCGAGCTCAGGCTTGCTGCGACCCGACGTTCGGGATCCTTGACGGTCACCGCCACGATGCCCGAGCTATTGAGCGAGGCGGTGCTGATCTGGTGTTTCGCTACGTCGACGGCGTTTCGGTCGACCTTCGCGGCATCTATCGCCTTTTGCACCACCGCGGGGCTGGTTGCAATGGCCGACACCTGACTCAGAATCGATGACACCTGCGTGCTTGCCGAGGGCGCCGATGCTTGCGTTTGGACGTCGGCGGTCGCCGCATAGTTCACCGGTCGGGCGAGACGCAAGGGAAGAAGGATGGCGATGGGCAGCAAGACCATGATGACGAGCAGCCGCATGTGCCGCCGCACGATCCGAATCATCACCTCGTTGGCTTCCATTGCGCTATCCCTCCTCCGGATGGACACGTCACCTCACTCCATGGTCGACCGGACAGTCGATGGTCGTGATCGTGTCCACCCTTCCCCTTCCGTCACTGCGCTCTTGCCGAAGCGCTTCGAAATCCAACGAAGGCGAAGTGTGTGAAGGGTAGGCACAATCAGGGTCGCAAAACACCCTGAAAGTTGACGACCGTCGACCCTTTATATGCGGGCGGCACCCCTCGCACCTCGGACAACAGTCCCTCATTCCCGGTTCACGCACCCCCCTCGCCCCAACAACCGGCGCCCTGATGATTCGTAAGGCTCCCCTTTACTTTGAGGGACGAATACCGCTTTTTGTGCGATGGTCTTGCACTCGGTGACGGCGTGATTGAGCATGACCTCATGCTCAATGCAAGCGTGTCGCGAAACACCAATTACCCTGCGTCTAGCGGACGATTCTCAACGGAACACGTCGTGGCGGAACCAACCGGAGCCGCCTGTTCATGAAATTCGCCAGGAGATCCTCGAGGCAGCATGCCGCCACCTCGAGTCGACAACGGCGCTCACCAGCGCTCTGGTGCCGAGTCGCGATCCGTGTTGGCATCGCTCTCCTCGCGCTGGGTGCCCCGTTACTCACGTGGTTAGACGTCTTGCCGTCCGGTGCGAGCACTGCCATCAGCTATGTCCAGGGTGCGGCTGCGGCGACCGGGTCGCCGGTCAGCTCGCAGACGCTGACCTTCACACAGCCTGTGAACGCCGGCGACCTTCTCGTCGGATGGTTCGCCCAATACAACGCACCCGGTCAGGTGAGTGTTTCTGACAACGTCAACGGAAACTGGACACGTTCGGTGTCGGAGTCGTTCAGCGGTTCCGGCGACATCGCACTCTTTTTCTTGCCGAATTCGGGATCGGCACCTCAAGGACTCACCATCACCATCACATCGTCTGGGCCTACCTACCTGCAGTCCAGTGCGGCCGAATACGCCGGGATCGCCACGAGCAACCCGCTCGACCAATCTGCCTTGAACAACGGCACCGGGACCAGCGTCAACACCGGCGCCACGAGCGCCGTTCCCGCTGGTGAACTGGTCTTCTCGGCCCTCACCACCGGCGGGTCACCCGGCAGCGTTGCTCCGGGCACGAGTCAGGGCGCAGCCTTCACGGCGCGCGCCGGCACCGCCAGCGGCACCGCCTACGAAGAGGACGTCCTGTCCGCTACCGCGGGTGCTCAGGAAGGAACGGCGACGCTGGGCGCGGCGACGAATTGGTACGCCGTCGTGGCCACGTTCGTAGCGGCCTCGGGGTCGTCCGGAGGCGGGACCGGTGGCCCGAGCACCACCACGTTCCAGCAGGGGGCGGCGTTCTCATCGGGGACCCAGTCAACGAGCGCCACTCTGACCCTCTCGCGCAACGTCCATGCGGGCGACCTGCTCGTGGGTTGGTTCGCGCAGTTCAACGTCCCTGGTCGGGTAAGCGTGTCGGACAACGTCAACGGAGCGTGGACCCGGGCGCCTGATTCGTTGACCTTCCAGAGTGACACCGGCGACATCGCGCTCTACTACCTGGCCGACTCCAAGGCGTCGGCGGCCGGTCTGACTATCACCGTGTCCGCGCCGACGCCGGCTTACCTACAAGGCACGGCGGCCGAGTACTCAGGCCTCGCCCTGGCTGGTGCCCTTGATCAGATCGCCTCTGGCCGCGGCGTCGGCACCTCGGTGAACACCGGCCCGACGGGGCCCGTGTCCGGCGAGCTTGTCTACTCGGCGATTTTGACGGGAAGTGCACCGGGCACAGTGACGAGTGGCCAGACGCAAGGCACGACTTACACCCAGCGGGCCCAGACTGCGAGCGGGTCCTCGTACGAACAGGATGTCCTGTCAGGATCGCCAGGAACCCAGGCAGGCACGGCAACCCTCGGCGCGTCGGCCGACTGGTACGCGGTCGTTGCCACCTTCCGCGTGTACCCGACCGACACAAGCCCACCCGGCGCACCGAGTGGCTTGACTTCGCTCAGCACCGCCTCCAACCGCGTCGCCCTGAGTTGGTCAGCCGGGAGCGGCGATCTCACCGGGTACGCGGTGTACCGCAACGGACAGCAGATCGCGGCAACGGCGTCCAATCAGACGACCTATCTGGACACGACGGTCTCTGGCGGCACGAACTACGACTACACGGTTGAGGCCTTCGATGGGGCGGGCCTGATTTCGAGTGCGAGCAATACGGTGACTCTGGCGACACCGGTGTCGTCTCCCCAATTTGTGCAGGGCACGGCGGCCTCGCCCGGCAACCGTCAAACATCGCTGACGCTCACGCTCTCGCAGCCGGTTTCGGCCGGGGACCTCCTGGTGGGTTGGTTCGGGCAATATGCCGCAGCCGGTCAGGTCCAAGTCTCCGACAACGTCAATGGACCGTGGACTCGGGGGCCCTCCGAGACATTCACGAGCGGCACGGGTGACATTGCACTCGAATACGTGGCCAACTCCAATGCTGCGCCCAACGGTCTGACGATCACGGTGGCGGCGAGTACGGCCGCATACCTGCAAGAGGCGATCGCCGAATTCAGCGGAGTGAGCACCTCGAGCCCTCTCGCAGCGACAAACGTGGGGACCGGCTCGAATTCTGCGATCACCATGGGTCCGACAGCGAGTCTGCCCAGTGGAGATCTGTTGATCGGAGCCACCATCACCGCCGGACAGCCGGGCAGCGTCAACGCGGGATCGAGCCAGGGCGTCCCATTCGAAATGGACGTCCAGAACGGCAGCGCATCTGCGAACCTCGAGGACATCCTCGCCACCGCCGCTGGGCCCCAGACCGCTACTGAGACCCTCGGCTCGCCTTCGACTTCCTACACGGTTGTCGCCGCCTTCTCGCCAATGGCAGCGATGTCTGCGCCGACGTCGGTAAACGTGACAGGCCCGTCCTCAGTAACTGTCGGCGCCCTCTACTCGGCCTCCTCCACCGCGATTGGGGCGAACCCGCCAGCGATCTACTCGTTGGCGGGAGCCCCGTCGTGGCTCTCGATCAACCCGAACACCGGGACCGTGACCGGGAGCGTCCCGACCGGGATCACGCAGTTCTCCTATGCGGTGGCCGCCACCAACTCACAGGGCTCCGCGACGAGTTCCAGCCAGACGGTCACAGTCACCTCGGGGGCGGCCCTGGGCACCACAAGCCTCGCTCTCACACCCAACCCCGCACCGCCCGTGGGAACGGGGGTCCCGATCGCCTACACGGCCACGGTGACCGAGACCTCCGGGTCCGGAACTCTCACCGGATCAATGAACTTCACGGACAACGGTTCCTCGATCACCTCCTGCACCAACCTGGCCGTCTCTGGCGGACGCGCCACTTGCACCACGAGCTTCGCCACAACGGGCACCCACACGATCGCGGCCACGTATGCTGCAGACCCGAACTTCACCGGGTCCTCCTCCTCAGTGTCCGAGGTCGTGACCGCGGTCCCCCAGTTCACCTCGGCCGCAACGACTACTGCCACCGTCGGCACTGCCGTGAGCTTTACGGTCACCGCTTCCGGCTACCCGAGCCCCAGCCTCAGCGAGACCGGGGTCCTGCCCAACGGGATCAGCTTCGTCGCCAACGCGAACGGCTCCGCCACCATCTCGGGCGCGCCCTCGGCAGGAACGGGTGGGGACTACCAGCTCGGCTTGCAGGCGGCGAACTCGGCTGGGACGGTCTCCCAGAGCTTCCTTCTCGTCGTCGACCAAGCACCGGCGATCAACTCGGCCAGGACCGCCACGGGAAAGGTCGGGAGGGCCATGAGCTTCACTGTCACCACTACCGGCTATCCGAGTGCCACGATCACGGAGACCGGGAAGCTGCCAAAGGGAACGAGCTTCGTCCCTCAGGCGGGTGGTAAGGCCACCATCTCGGGAACGCCTGTGGCAGGAACGGCCGGCACTTACCGCCTGACCATCACCGCCAAAAACGGGGTGGGGTCATCGGCCGTCCAGGCGTTCACGCTGACGATTTCGCGTTAGTTCGGCCCCAGCCGGTTGTCGGAGTCTGCTGACGGTCTCACGCCGTGTGCGAATGGGTGACGCGATCGCGACCCGAGCGGTACCGCACCTTTCGTCCGTCCGAGTAGGTCAATTATTTGCGTGGCAGCCCGATAGCTGAACCCCACGAGACACCCGATCTACTCAAGGTTGCCCCAACGGACGAGGTGAGCGAAAACCGGTGACGGTCCGGCCAAGGGTTCGGCAAAACACGTCGTCTCAAGGGGATGCGAAGGGGTTCGCGGAGGATATGGCGGGACCCAGCGAAACCAAACGTGAGGGGCCTTCTCGATAGAAAGCAGGGTTTCTTCGAGCACGAGCAACCCTTACCTTTCGCCTATGCGTCCGACGAGAAGGGGACCAAGATGATGGCTGGGGCATCTCCACATGTACGACTGACTCTTGCAATAGGGCTTTTCTTGCCTCTGCTGGCACTGCTGGCCTTTACGCCGAGTCCTGCGTCCGCGGCCGGCGACTCCATGACTGTGCAGGTACAAACTTGCACGTTGCCCGTCGGGATTTCCTGCGACCCCGGCAACGACGCCTACTGGTCCACGTCTGCCACGGCGTACGGCTCGGAGGTTTGGTGGCGTGTCGTTGTCACCAACGGAGCCACGAGTAGCGATCCCCTAACCAACATCGTGGTCACCAGTACGCTGCCGACTACGACCACCGACTGCTTTGGGCCGGTGCCCGTGCCCGGGAACAGCTTGGCCCCGGGTGCGTCGTACAGCTACGTGTGCCAGACCACCGGAGTCACACCGCCAACGACCGTCACACAGGCCGTCTCGGCCGTCGCGACACCCCTGAACGGGATCGTCGGCTCCGTCTCCGCCCCGCTTTCTGCCCCGTCGATCGCCACGGTTGCCTCGGCTACTCCGCCACCAGGTGCCAGCATCGCCGCGGTGCTCCAGATTTGCACCCTGGCTATCCAGGCCAGCTGCGACCCGACCCAACCGCTCAACGGGATCGGCTGGGCTTCGAGTGGGACGATAAACCAGCCGACGGTTCGGTGGCGGGTCTTCATCACCAACACCAGCACCGTCCCACTGTCACTTACGACCCTCGACGGATCAGAGTCGCTCCCGCCGAGCAACAGCGACTGCGCGGGGTTCGTGCCTCCCAATCCCCCCGCGTACACGGGCACCTTGGCTCCGGGTGCGTCGTATGCCTATGAGTGCAATACCTTCAACGTGACACAGACCACGACCAACACCGTGACGGTCACTGCGTTCCCGAGCCCATATCCCTCTGGAGCGCCCGTCACCTCGTTGCCGTCGAGTGCGACCGCCGTGCCGATGCCGAGCGTCCCGACCGGCCTCGCCGTCACGTCGGACAACGCCAACTCGGTCGGCCTGAGTTGGGACCCTTCCACGGGCGGACCGACTGGCTACACCGTCTATCGCAACGGCACCGAGGTGGGTACGACCAACACGACCAGCTACACCGACTCGACGGTCGCACCCTCGACAACGGAGGAGTTCACGGTCGATGCTTTCAACTCCTTGGGCGCACACTCAGCCCAGTCCTCCCCGCTGTCGGTGACCACGCCAGCGGCCGTCGTCACCAGCCCGAGCACGCCGATTACGCACGGATACTGGCTCGTCGGATCAGACGGCGGAATCTTCAGCTTCAACGCGCCGTTCTTCGGTTCGACGGGCAATCTCACTCTCCAAAGGCCGGTCGTCGGCATCGTACCCACCATGGACCATGGCGGGTACTGGCTCGACGCGTCCGACGGCGGGGTCTTCGCCTTCGGCGCCACACAGTTCTACGGATCGGTCCCCGGTCTTGGAATCCATCCTTATGGTTCGGGGTCTCCACACAGCCTGAACGCTCCCATCGTGGGAATGGTGCCCTCGGCCGACCAGGGTGGGTATTTCATGGTGGCCTCCGACGGCGGCGTCTTCGCCTTCGGCAGCGCCAGGTTCGAGGGTTCGTGCTACTCGGTGGGGGGCTGCGCGGGCGCGGCGGTCGACGTCATGCCAGACGCGTCGGGCAACGGGTACTGGCTCGTGACCCAGACCGGCAGCATCTACGCGTTCGGCGACGCCGGCTACTTTGGCGCTCCGGGCAACACAGGCTCACCCGTGACGTCGGCGGTTCGGACGCCTGACGGCAGCGGCTACTGGGTGCTTACCGCCAACGGGAACGTCTTCGCCTACGGCGACGCCCGCAACGCCGGCGGCGCGGCGGGTGCTTTCGGCGGGATCAACCCGGCGAACGCCATCTTCACGACCTCGGACAACTCGGGGTACTGGATCGCCTCGGCCAACGGGTCCGTCGTGCCAATGGGCGGCGCGCCCAACCAGGGCTCCATGGTCGGCACGAGGCTCAACGGGTCGATCATCGCGGCAACCGGGTTCTGATGCGACCGCATTGGTCTCGGTGACGGAAGACGAGGTACGCATTCGATAACTCGTGAAGTTTGCTCGCGGGGCAATAGCGGGGACACAAGATCGGGAGCCGGCCCGTATTCCGCCTGCGGGCCGGCTCCCCGCCAGCCATCTCGCTGATCCGATCGGTGTCGGTCGCCGGCAACATCTCAGTTCGAGACCTTTTCGACAACGATCTCCCAGATGAAGCGGCGCCGCACGGAGCAGGCGGGACTTCCCCCCAACCGCGCTCGTTCTGGAGATCACCGAGACCGCCGTTATGGCTAATTTTGTTCGCGCTGCAGCACTCATCCGCTGCCCGGACACCGGTGTTGTGGCATCGATCGACGACTTCGGCACGAGGTTCTCATCGCTTGCCTACCTGCACTCGCTGTCGGTCTGCGAGATGAAACTCGACCGCATGTTCACCGCCAGGCTGGTGTCCGAAGTGGGCAGAGGCCGCGATCGTGCCGTCGTCTGCTCTGCGGTGTTGCACCGCGTTGCCTCACCGTGACCTGCACTCATGTTGGCCCTGGATGGTGGTTCCGACCCCGAGCCGGTGTCGCCACCCGACTCAGGAAACCACATCCCGGGCAATGCCAAGCGTGGAAGAAGGGCCCTCGTCCAGTTCCTGAGAAGGAGCTCTTCACAGGTAGGCCGCTCAGATGGATGGCCACCCCGGCCTTCTGCCTCTCATCAGGGCAGGGGGCCGGACAGAATCCCGCCTACAGGCCGGCTCACCGTCAACCGCTCGGTCAGGGAGCGCGGCCAACAGGGTCTCAAGCGAAGATCGACGGTGCGCCCTTCATGTCCTTCGCCGGCTCGAGGCCCAGCAGGTCCAAGATGGACGGACCGGTATCGAGGATGTCGTGCTTCTCGCGGCTGGCATCTGCACCGACTCCCGCGCCATAGGCGATGAACATCCCTTCCGGCGTGTGCTGTGCGGTGTTTCCGCCTCCAGCGCGGTGACGGATGACAATTCCCGTGTCCCCGATGGAACCGGTGCGCCGATTGCCCTGGGCGTCGGTCCAACTCAGACTCGTGGGGAGATTCTCTTCGTCATTGTTCATGGCGCCATAGAACGACAACGTGCGTTCGTGCGTGCGGAAGTCGACGAACATCGGTCCCATCTCGGTGGAAACCGACTCGAGCACCGGCGATGCGGCCTCCGCGTCCTGTGGCGTGGGAAAGAGCAGCGTGATGACGGGGTACATCGCCAATCCGACCTCGGCGGGCGCGATCTCGACGGTCGTCAGGAGCTTCTCAGCATCTTCCACCACATAGCTGGAAGGCGTACGTTCGTACTCGATCGGGCCCATGCCCATACTGCCAGCGACGATCAGGGTCGATCCAGGATGGCTGTCCACCCACGCCCGCATCAGTCCCAACTGATGGTCGAAGTAGTCCATCGCCGTCACGATGAAGGTCCCGTACACGGGGTCGGGACGGTAGCCATTGCTGTCGTAGCCCTCCATCCAGTCACCCCAGAAGCGGTGCATCATGGAGGCCACGTGGTTACTGAAGAAGACACTTAACGCGGGATTGGCGCGCTTGTGCAAGCGCCAGAAGAGATCGAAGCAGAGCAGGACCTGAACGCTCGGCCGTGAAGCGAGGTACCGACGATCCTGGCGCTCACGAATGACGTGTCGCGCCAATTGGGCGCAGGACCATGGCGACAGTCCTCTGCGCACGGCGTCGACGGCCGTCGCCGCGACAGAGCGAGGGCTTACGGGTTCCTCTGAAGAGAACAGGTTCTCCTTCGTCATCGCGATATTGAAGGCTTGGAAGTGCTCCAAAGAGTGCGGGAAGGTCTCGACCGTCCGGGCGAAGCTGTCAGGAACATAGAACCCACCGTGTTTGAAACTGCGGGCGGGCCAGCTCTGGAGGACACCGAAGAGGCCCACCGGCAGTCCGGCGGCCTCCACGACATCCTCTATCGGCGTCCCGCGAAATGTCTTAGGGTCCTGTCCCTGGTCCAAAGCGCCGTGATCTTCGGTGAGGAGAGAACGATGGACCGTCGGCCACGTCCTCCACGGCATGAGCATGATCGGATCCTCATCGATGGTCGTCCGTTGCATCGCATGCCCGAGCAATCGAGCCGCGTTCGACTCGGGACGAACCTCGATGTATCGATCCAAAACCTCCCACGGAACCTCATTCAGCTCGTAGAGCAAGACTTGGTTGACCATTGGGAGCGCTCCCGCTTCGTCGGCTGACCGGTACGTTGGCTGGGACGTCATCTCAGATGTCGCCGCCAAATCGACGAGGTCCTGTCGGTACAAAGACTACTTCTTGACCTGACATCTGCTCGGAAACGTTCGGGACATCGTCCTCCCGCTGCCGGCTCTCGGATCCATGCGCGTGTGACCGGCGGGACCCTCCGTGCTCTTCGGGGAACCCGAGAGAAGCCCAGGTAGTGGGGCAGATGTAGACGACGCCGACCAGTAGGGCAGCGCCACAGAAAGGAAGCTGTCGATGGCGGGCCTTCCCACGACGCTTGCCCGCCTTCCGAGAGGGAGGGTGCCCCAGGTAGGCGCTCAGATGGATGGCCCACCAGGCTCCTTCGGGAGCTGGACAGAATCCCGCCTACAGGCCCCCTCACCGTCAACCTCTGGAGGCCCGGTCAACCTCTGGGGCTGAGGCGCCACCAGGCGGGGCTCAGCGGCTGAGTCGGGTAAGGGTGTACGACTGGGTGACGCCGCCGAAGCCGATGGTGTTGGTCATGGCGTCGCCGCTGCACGTCCATGTTCCCGAGGCCTTTGCGCCGGACGCATTCGCGACCGACGCTGTTCGGCTGAAGCCGTACTCGGTCGTCGTAGCCGACACGTTGCCCGATCCGATTGTCCACGTCCACGTACCCGACGTAGCGGTGGGATCGGTGGGCAACGTCACTGTCTCCATCTCTTCCCCGAAGTATTGAATGGACCCGCCCGGAATGATCAGCGGCGCCGAGCCGTTGTGTTGAATGGTAACGAGACCGTTCTTGGTGATGGTCAAGATCGCGCCAGCACCTCCACTTGCGTTGATCAGGCTGACCGTCTGGTTGGTCACCTTCCAGGTGCCGACGACGCAGTTGGGTGTACAGAAGCTGCTCAGCGTCTCCCCTTCGATCGTCACGCTGCCGGTGGCGGTCCCGCCGGTGACCGTTACGTACTCGAGCCCATCCGACATGTGGGTGAACCGGGCTCCGTTCTCAGGGCTGTCGGTCGGGCATCGGCAGCCCCTCGAGTCGGTGCAGTAGTTGACGTCCTGTGCCCGGGCCAATGTGTTGTCCTTCCCTCCGCCAAGGCTGATGCGCCCATACGAGGTTGCTGCAGCAGTGACGTGGACCACTTGAGAGTCGACGTCGAGCGGTTGAATGACCGTCGCCGCTGTTGCGGACGGAACGGTAATCGGGAGCAGGTCCTTCACCGGTTTCTGGGCGGGCAACGCTGCCGGGTACCGGGGCAGGCCGGGGCCGGTGCTGTCCCAGGGCGCGCCCGGGTAACGGCCCTGGGCGAAACCCGCACCCCAGTTGTCGAGGAATTCCGTGGTGGGGGCAGCGGCGCTCCACGCGCTCACGTTGGAGTCGCCCGACGCCACCAGGGCGGCCGCCATCGGGATGATCTTTTGCCAGGGGTCGGTGCCGCTCTCGGCTAGGTGCACGAAGAACCCGAACCCGTCGTAGCTGCGATTCCACAACGGATCATCGGGGTGTTCCAGGTACGTCTCCCAGTGCCCGTCCACGACGTTCGACCCGGCGATCTCATTGGCCACCCAATCGGCGGACCCTTCGATGAACCACGGGGGGAAGTCGTAGACGGGAGCGCCGAACTTCTGGAACATGTAGCAGTGCACCATCTCGTGGATCAACGCCTCGTGGATGTCCGACGTCGACAGTGCACCTTTCCCGGTGAGGGCTCGCGGCTGGACGTGGACAGTGCACGAGTCGACCGCGCCCGTACCCGGGATTGCGCCCATGAAGCAGCCGGAGGTGTACATGAGGGAGGCCGTCGTGTCGCCCGGAAACAGGACGTTCTTGGTGTTGACCTCGACGTAGACGGGATCGGGAAAGCTCCCACCGAGGTGGTCCGTACTCGTGATCTCCTTCTCGATCGCGGCGATCTGCGACGCGTAGGGCGAGGCGCCGACGGAGTCGGCGGCGGCGCAGTTCGCGTTGGGGTTCGCCGACGTCTTGGCGGTGCCGGCGGCCGCCGCGTTGGAACTGGCGCCGGGTGCGGTGAGGCCGAAAACCAACGCGGCCAGCGCCGTCAGCGCGAGGGGTAGGCGCGAACACCGTCGTATCGAGTTGAACCGTCGGAAGTGGCGCTGCATGCCGCACCTCGTTTCCCGCCTGGTTCGAGCCGGCGTCCGCTGTCCGAACTCTAGGACGCGGAAACCTGGGATGTTCACCCGAGCGGCCGTGAGGTTCATGTCTGCCTGGACGTGATCAACGTCCGCTCACCCAGGGATCGCCTCGGTTCGCATTGATCCTCAAAACGAAGCGCCTCAACGGCAAACGACGCGCAGAAGAGATCACAGAATGCAGGCCAGACGGCGGAACTAGCCATTGTCGCTGGTCATGGGGTTGCCACCGACCGAATCCCGCCCCCAGGCCGGCTTACCGTCACCGCTGCGTCCGGTGCACTCCCTCGTCCCAGTGCCTAGGGTTTGGACCGATGATCCGCGAATGGAGTCCCGCGTCGAGCCAGGATCGACGGTCCACGCGCACGGCGAACGGCGCTGCTCAGCACTCAATGCGTGTCGGTGCGCTTCCTGGAACGCGAGTGCTCCAGATCATTGGGAAATGGCAGTAGCGTAAGAGCCCGGCGATCACGACTTTTCGTCAACGCTACGAGTAGACGTCTTCGAGGGCGAGGGGAATCGGCACTTCCATGGACGGCAAGCCCCTTCTCGCGGTCGTCTACAGCCCGCGGTCGAAGCAGTGGTGGGAGATCGCCGAGGCCGCCACGGACCTATGTCGGTTGCTCTGGATTGCTGATGAGGCGGGGTTGGGACCGACAGCCAGAGGACTCCGCAAACTGGGCAAGGTCGTCGATACGGCCGGTCGCACGACTGAGGAGCTCGTTGCGACGGTTCGGGCCGAGCGTCCGGACGGCATCACTTCCTACTTCGACGACGACTTGCAACAACAGGCCTTACTCGCCAGTGCGTTGGGGCTGCCTGGACTATCCGTCGACGCCGCCACGCGGCTCAACGACAAGCTGTTGCAGCGCCAGGTACTCGAATCCGCCGGCCTGCCCGTGCCACGGTTCACTGCGATCGAGGACGTGATCGACAGCGTCGAAATCGACCGTTTGTGCGAAACGCTGGATTTCCCGATGGTGCTCAAGCCGAGAGGCGGCACGGCAAGCCGCGACATTCTCCCGGTCGCGGACAGGAATGACCTCGTCGTGGCGCTCAAGGATGTGGAGCGTCCAGCGGACATGCTCCTCGAAGAACTGATGGCAGATGCCGCCCACAATGAGCAGTGGGCGGACCTGGTCTGCGTCGAGACCATCGTGAGCCGTGGCACGTTCAGCCACCTGGGAGTCATGGGGTTTTTCCCAATCGCGCCCCCGTTTCGGTTGACGGGATTGTTCTTCCCGGCCGCCGTTCCCGAATCGGACATCCCAGAGTTGTTCGAGCTCACCACCGAGACCATTCAGGCCGTGTGCGCGGAGGAAACTGGCTTCTTCAGAACGGAGCTCAAGCGCACTCCCGGCGGGTGGAAGATCGTCGAGATCAACGGCAGGCCCTCAGGCTCGACGCCAGCTCTGGTGCAACTCGCCTCCGGGGTGCCGGTGCTGCAGCTCAGCATGCGGCACGCGCTCGGAGAGCATGTGGTGGTCGAGGGTCCGGTTCCCTGTGACCGGATCGCCTATCGCTACATCGGCGAACCGCCGATGACTGCTCTGAGGGTCGGCACGATCTCTCGGCTCACCGAGCTCCGAGAACGCGCCGGCGTGCTCGAGATCGACGTCTTCAAGAAGATCGGCGATCCAGTCGACTGGCGCAATGGGTCGTTGGACAGGGTGTTCCAAGTAACTGGAACTGCGGCCGACTATGTCGAGCTCGCTGAGCACTACCACGCGTGCTCTGCCGATTCATTCGTGACCTACGAGTATCAACAGAACAACTCTTCATCCGCGTAACCCGGCACGTCCCATTTAGCCCGCGGTGCGGGACACGGCCGGGTTGCCAGGATGCAGGCCCTCGAATCCGGGCGCTTCGTTACACTTCGAGTTGTGCTCGATTTCGGAGCCGGCCATGACCTTAGGGAGGTTCCCATCCAATGACGGCGACTCGCTACGAGGGCCTCGCGGGCAAGGTAGTACTCATCACCGGCGCCAGCCGGGGCATCGGACGCAGCATTGCCCGGGCGTTCGGCGACGCTGGCGCCGATGTGTTAGTGAACAGCCGGACGCCCCAAGGGGCGAACGGCACCGTCGAGGAGATCGTGAACTCCGGAGGTTCGGCGGAAGCGGCCGTTGCCGACGTGGGTGACTCTGATGCGGCACGAGCACTCATCGCGACGGCTGTCGAACGCCACGGTCGGCTCGATGTTCTGGTCAACAACGCGGGCGTCGGTCCTCTCGCCCCCCTGATCGAGATGTCACCGGCCACTTGGGAGGAGTCGCAGCGAGTCAACGAATGGGCCTTGTTCCACTGTGGTCAATCGGCTGCACGGCAGATGGTGGCCCAGGGTGGAGGTTCGATCGTCGTCATCGGCTCGACGGCGAGCGAGAATGCCTACGACGAGCAAATGGCCAACTGCGCCTCAAAGGCGGGCCTGCAGATGCTCGCCATGGGAATGGCCTGGGAATGGGGGCCCCTGGGCGTGCGGACGAACGTTGTCCAACCGGGATGGATCGACACTCCGCGCAATCACAAATACCTGTCCGATACGGATGTGCGCGAACGCGTTTCGAAACAGATCCCACTGCGTCGCATCGGGACTCCCGACGACGTGGCTCCGGCCGTACTCTGGGTCTGCTCGGATGACGCCGCCTACGTCAACGGTGCCACCATCCGGGTCGACGGCGGCCGGCTCGCGGGCCGTTCCACCGTGGTATCGAAACGCCTGGAGTGGGCCCGCCGTTAGTGGTCCTGTTCCACTCTCAGGGTGTCAGCGGGGAGCGTTGGGCTGGCATTTAAGCAGTCG
>Ga0070765_100000815_pt1 | contig 18478 bp, 17 predicted proteins | sample HubBroMetageWFT5_FD_71516 | JGI IMG/M metagenome (GOLD analysis project Ga0070765, IMG submission 71516) | Warmed and freeze-thawed soil microbial communities from the Hubbard Brook experimental Forest, New Hampshire - Hubbard Brook CCASE Soil... | ecosystem: Environmental > Terrestrial > Soil... | reverse complement strand
CGCTAGAATGTTGCCTCCATCCTGCGCCGGACCTTCGGGACGCAAACTGGTGGTTTCAAGGGCTCGAGAAAATCGTGCGGGTCTACGGGCGCGAGGATAAGAAGTGCCGCAGGTGCGGCGGGCCGATCCAGCGAATGGAACAGGGCGGAAGGTCCACATTCTGGTGCGCGCATTGCCAGAAGTGAAGTCGAACGAGGCGGCATGAATCCAGCTCCCAACAAAGCGGCCGAGCCGCAACGGAAGGGCGATTTTGAGAAGTCGCTCACGAGGCTCGAAGAAGTGGTGAAGCGGCTGGAAAGCACCGATCTTTCGCTCGACGAAGCGATGAAACTTTTCGAAGAAGGCGTCAAGCTCTCGCGCGATTGCCAGAAACAACTTGAAGAGGCGGAAGGGCGCGTGGAAATTCTGCTGAAGAAAGCGGACGGCAAAATGGCGGCGGAGCCGTTCGAGCCAGAAGACGAACCTTCCTAACCGGTGGTTCCCGCAAAGTTTTTCTTTTCAATTCCAATAGGAGCAAACCCGATCGCATGAAAATTGCCGATTTCCTGGAAGCTGACCGCGCCGTGATGGAAGGGGCGCTTGAAAAAATCCTTCCGCCGGACGGTACGCCCCCGTTGACGATCCATCGCGCGATGCGTTACAGCGTTTTCGCAGGCGGCAAGCGCGTGCGCCCGATCCTGTGTTACGAAACAGCACGCATGTTCGGAAAGAACCCGGAAGGCGCGGTGCGCGTGGCTGGCGCGCTCGAACTGATTCATACTTACTCGCTGATTCACGACGATCTCCCCGCACTCGACAACGACGACTTGCGTCGCGGGAAGCCAACGAATCACAAAATGTTTGGCGATGCGATGGCAATTCTTGCGGGAGACGCCCTGCTCACTTTAGCTTTCGAAACGCTGGCGAATGCGCCCATCGAGCCTGCGCGGCGCGTGCGCATCATCGCGGAGGTTGCCGCGGCGGCTGGAACCGTGAATGGAATGGTGGGCGGGCAAGTTGCCGACGTCGAAGCAAGCGGCAAGTCAATTGATGGCACAACGCTTGAATACATCCACCGGTCGAAAACTGCGGCGCTAATAAGAGGGGCAATCGTGGCCGGAGCGATTGCAGGCGGCGCAACGGACGCAGACGTCGAGCGCCTTCGCGTGTTCGGCGAAAATATCGGGTGGGCATTCCAGGTGGTTGACGACATTCTGGACGTTTCCGAACCCTCCTCTGCGCTGGGAAAAACCGCCGGCAAAGATCAATCGCAACAGAAGGCGACCTATCCAGCGCTTTACGGAATCGAGAAATCGCGCCAAATCGCGGCAGAGCTGGAAACCGCCGCGCTCAAGCAACTCGATCACTACGGCGCGCGCGGCGCGCGATTGCGAGCGCTGGCCAGCTACCTTGTGGAACGACGGTCGTGAATCCGTGGCAGTCCGCTGCTTCCGATGACACCGAAGAAAACACGCCCCGCAAGCCCTTCCGGTGGCCCCAGGAAGCACTCCAAGCCCAATAAAACGCGGCTCGACGTGCTGATGGTGGAGCGCGCACTGGCTCCCTCGCGCGAGCGTGCGCAGGCGTTGCTGTTGGCGGGGCTAGTGCGCGTCAACGGGGTCCCGATGAGCAAGCCCGGAACGCAAGTCTCCACGGAATCGAAAATCGAAGTTATCGGTGAGGCACTCCGCTATTCGAGCCGCGGCGGCTTAAAGCTCGAAGGCGCGCTCGAAGATTTCCACTTTTCGGCAGCAGGAAAGATTTGCCTGGATGTAGGCAGCTCCACCGGCGGATTTACCGATTGCCTGCTGCAGCACGGCGCGCAGAAAGTGTATGCCGTCGACGTCACCATCAACCAACTCGATTGGAAACTGCAGCAGGACAATCGCGTCGTCATGATCGAACTCAATGCGCGCTACCTAAAGCCCGCAGACATCCCCGAGCAGCCTGGTCTGGTGACCATGGACGTCTCCTTCATTTCAGCGACCAAACTTTTGCCTGCGATCGCTCCCGTCGCCGCACCCGGCGCGGATTTCCTGATTCTCATCAAGCCGCAATTCGAACTCGAAAAGGGTGAAATCGGCAAAGGCGGCATCGTTCGCGACGCCGTGTTGCATCAAAAAGCCATCGAACGCGTACGGAAAGCAGCCGTAGATGCGGGGCTGGAGATCCTCGGCGTGCAGCCCAGCCGCTTGACCGGCGCAGAAGGCAACCAGGAGTTTTTTCTCCACGCCCGCCGCCAAGCCTAGAGTAGAATTCTCCAGCGCATGAAGATTCAAGCCGCAGGTCTAATCGCGAAACCCGTGAAGGACGTGGTGTGTTCCGTTGTTCCTCCGCTGATTGCGTGGCTGGAAAAGCGCAATATCGAGGTTTTCATCGATTCGGAAACGCAGGCGTGCATTGATCCAAGCGGCGTCTCGCATTCGCGAGAGGCGCTTGCAGACAAAATTGATCTGCTCATCGTTCTGGGCGGTGACGGGACGCTGCTTTCGGGGGCGCGTGCTTTGTGCGGGCGGCAGGTCCCAATCCTTGCGGTGAATTTAGGAGGTCTAGGCTTCCTGACGAGCGTCACGCAGGATGAAATGTATCCCGTCCTCGAGCAGGTGCTGGCTGGGGATTTCCGCACGAGCGAGCGAATGATGCTCGATGCGGAAATCATCCGCAGCGGATTGTCCGCGGACAAAGGGACTGCGCTGAACGACGCCGTGGCCAACAAAGCCGAGCGGGCCCGCATGCTCGACTTCGACGTCTATGTGGAAGGAAATCACGTGGGACGCTATCGTGCCGATGGTTTAATTGTCGCGACGCCCACGGGCTCTACCGCTTACTCGCTCGCTGCCGGCGGACCAATCCTTCATCCCGCGCTGGATTCTTTCGTTATCACGCCGATCTGCCCGCACATGCTGACGAACCGGCCGCTCGTGATTTCCGGTAACGCGAGAATTGAAATTGATTTCGCCGCGGCAGCCGATCCAGCCTACCTTACGCTGGATGGACAGGTGGGCTATCAACTGGAGCCGATGGACCGTGTGACGATTACAAAATCTGCGAGCAAAGTGGTGCTCGTCCGGCCGCCCAATAAATCCTACTTCGAGATTTTGCGCAGCAAACTGCGGTGGGGAGAACGATAAGCCGGAAGCGCATCGCTAGAAATACTAACGCACCTTCAGAACCAAAAGCGTGCGATCGTCAAACGGGTGCTTCCCGCCCGAAAATTCGTCTACCTGTTCGAGAATCGCGTCTGCAAGGCCATCGGCGGACTGCTGTTGCTTTTCCACAATAAGCGCCGCGATGCGGTCGTGACCAAAAAACTCCATGGCGCTATTTTGCGTATCGCCGATTCCATCGGAATGGAAGACCACGATGTCGCCCGGGTCAAGGATAATGCTTCGCTCGTCATAGGTCGCGTCTTCGATCATTCCAAGAGGAAAGCCGGCCAGGCGGATTTTTTCACATCGCCCGCCGTGCAATAGAAACGGCTGCTCCTGCCCGGCATTGGCAATGCGCAGCCGACGGCGACCGCGGTGCCATGTGGCGAAACAGAGCGTCATGAAGCGGCCTTCGATTTGGCGCTCGGTGAGAAAACCATTGATGGCGCGCAGCATGTTCGCAGGCCGCGGCTTCTGCGAGCCAATGCTACGAAGTGTGCCGATTCCCACTGCGCCATAGAGCGCCGCCGCGCTTCCCTTCCCACTTACGTCGCCCAGAGCCACACCCAATTCCTGCGGGCCGTATCGCAGGAAGTCGTAAAGGTCCCCACTGAGTTCGCGCGAGGAGACGACGCGGGCGGCAATGTCGAGGCCGAATTCCGGGCCTGGCAAACGCGGCAACAGCGCGCCCTGGATGCGCCGCGCCGCGCTCAGGTCGCGCTCCATGCGCGATTCGTCGCGCGCCACCTGCTCGTAAAGATGGGCATTCTCGATGGAAACAGCGAGCGTTGCGGCCAGAATCGAAAGCACCTGCACGTGCTCCGGCGTGAAATAATTCAGTTGCGGGCTTTCGAGGTCCATGACGCCCACAACCCGATTTTGATAAATCATCGGCACCGCAAGCTCGGAGCGCGTCTCCGGATTCAGCATGATGTAACGGGGATCAAGCATGACGTCGGGAACCACGACTGCACGTCGCAGAGAAGCCGCGGCCCCAATAATTCCTTCATGCGCGGGAACTGTAAATTTCTCCTGGATGCGCTGGCCAAATTTCACCGTCACGCGATGATGGAAGACGTGGTCGGACGCGTCATACAGCAGGATGCTGAAAATCTGATAATCGATCAGGCGTTTCGTCAGCTCGGCCGAGCGGCGAAGGATTTCTTCCACCTGCAGCGAGGAATTCGCTTCACGGCCAATTTCATTGAGCAGCAGAAGCGTCTCGGCCTGGCTGCGAGCGTTCTCAAAGAGTCGCGCATTCTCGATGGCCGTCCCGATCCGGCTGGCCACCAGCGTCAGGATGTTCTGTTGATCGGGCGTGAAATAATCCACCTGGCGGCTTTCGATATCCAGCACGCCAATCACCCGTCCACGAACCACCAGAGGAACTGCCAATTCGGAACGGACCGCTTCGAGTGCGTTCAAGTAGCGCGAATCTCCGCGCACGTCGCCCACGCGAATCGCCTGCCCGGTAGCAGCGGCGGACCCAATGATCCCGTCGCCGATGGGAACACGCCAGTGTTGCACAACCTCCGGGCGATGGCCGATCGCAAAACGGAAATACAGCTCCTGCGTTCCTTCCATCGGAAGCAGTACGGCAAAAATTTCATAATCGATCAGGCGCTTGATCTGCGCCGCCGCGCTGGCCAGCACTTCGTCGAGATTTAGAGACGCATTGATTTCCTGGCTGATTTCCGCCAGCACCGCCAGCGTCTCAGCAGGCATCTCCAACTTCGAATTGAGTTCCGCGGATCCCATTTATGTTGTGCAAACTTTCCCCCGCCCGCGCGAGGGAAACTGATTCGAATCTTCGCTTCCGCCAATGCGAGTTTCTATGCTGCAACGAAACTGTGGATTCATTATAACAGGTGAAGATTAAGCGCTCGGGAATGATGTGACGCGTTTTTAGAAGACACGTATTCCGAAACTGTGGCTTTAATAGTTTCCTGCCGCGGGCGCCGCCGAAGGCTCAGCGGAAGGCGGTCCCGCCTTGGCTTGCTCCAGGATCTTAATGCTGGCGCTGGCTCCAATTCGCGTCGCCCCAGCCTCGACCATTTTCTGCAAGTCCTCGAAGCTGCGCACGCCTCCCGCAGCCTTGACCCCGATTTCGCCGCCCACCACGGCGCGCATCAGGCGGACGTCTTCGGCCGTGGCGCCGCCAGGGCCGAATCCTGTGGACGTCTTCACAAAATCAGCGCGAGCATTTTTCGCAGCAAGCGATCCCCGAACTTTCTCTTCGGTCGTAAGAAGAGAGGTTTCCAGAATCACTTTACAGATCGCTCCCCCGCGATGGCTCGCTTCCACCACGCCCCGAATATCGGCTTCGACGGCCTCGTCCTGCTTGGATTTCAGAGCACCCACATTGATCACCATGTCGATTTCCTGCGCGCCCAGTTTGATGGCCTCTTCCGTCTCGAACACTTTCACTTGCGGCAGCGTCGCGCCCAACGGAAATCCGACCACAGTGCAGACCAGGACGGAGCTGCCGCGCAAAATTTCGGCGGCCTGCGAGACATTCCAGGGATTCACGCAGACGGAGGCGAAGCCATATTTCAGGGCTTCCTGGCATAACTTTTGGATGTCCGCGCGAGATGCTTCAGGTTTGAGAAGTGTGTGGTCAATCAGGCGTGCGATGTCCGCCTCGATGGGTCCAACCTCGGCGCCTGCCGAAATCCGCGCCGCTCCGGCTTCGACGACCTTCCGCGTCTTCCTCGCGCAGCGCTCGGCGCAGCGCTGGTCGCAGCCGGGGCAAATGAGCGAATCAATTTCGAGCCCGCACAGGTCAACAGAGTTTTCGGTGCCGAGATATCCAAGGATTTCTTCGGTGATTGCCCGGATGATTTGTTCGAGTTGTTGCTGATCCACGCGGGGCGCTCCGGACTACCGATTCATGCTGCGCTGCGATGGCACGCGGCCTCAACGTTTGCGGTTGCGCTCTTCGATGGCGATGATCTTATCGATGCGCCGCTGGTGGCGCCCGCCGCCGAAGGCCGTCCCCAGCCAGACCGCCAGGATTTCTCGCGCATCCTCGGCAGGAATCAGGCGTGCCCCGAGCGAGAGGACGTTCGCATCATTGTGTTCTCGACTGTTTCGCGCGGTGGCCCTATCATAACATAGCGCCGCGCGCGCTCCCGGCACCTTGTTCGCCGCAATCGATGAGCCGATTCCCGCGCTGTCAATCACGACGCCTCGCCAAGCATCTCCGCGCCCCACTGCATTCGCCACCGCTTCGGCGAAATCCGGATAGTCCACAGCCTCGCGGCCCGATGTGCCCAGGTCCAATACCGTGTAACCCCATTCGCGCAAGTAACCGCCGAGTTGCTCTTTCAAATCGAATCCGCCGTGGTCCGCACCTAACGCCACAATCCGCCGGGGAGCACCCTGGGAAGGATTCGCCTCACTCTCACTCGTGGTATCGGCCGCAGAGTCAAATCGAATGCGTATGCCGCGCTCCTGGGCTTCCTCGCGCGCCAATTGCGTGACAATTGTGCCGGGAGCTACTTTGATTTCTCCGCCGGGAGCAATTCCTTCCAAGTCACGCAACGTGAGAACGTTTCGCGCCACGTCTACGCCGGGGGAAGGCTGAGGATGCAAACATCTTTCAGGTTGCGATAGCGCTCGGCATAATCCAGCCCATAACCAACCACGAACTCGTTGGGAATCGTAAATCCGACATAATTGCCCTTCACGTCCTTCAAGCGCCGCGACGGTTTGTCGAGAAGGGCCGCAACCTTCAGTGCCTTCGGCTTGCGTTGCTCCAGCACGCGCAGAAGGTAACTCAGCGTCAGTCCGGTATCGAGAATGTCTTCCACCAGCACGACGTTAAGCCCCTCGATGCTGCTATCGAGATCCTTAAGCACCCGCACTTGCCCCGACGATTCCTTCCCTTTGCCATAGCTCGAGACAGCGATGAAGTCGATCGAAGTCTCCAGGCTGATTTCTCGCACCAGGTCAGATAGAAAAATGCACGCGCCCTTCAGCACGCCAATCAAGTGCACGCGTTCGCCTTTGAAGTCCTTCGTGATCTGGTGGGCCACTTCGCGCACGCGCTTTTGAATCGCCGAGCGGCGAATCAAGACTTTTAATCGTTCCTGTCCGCCTACTGGCATTTGTCTCCGCTCCCGTAGAGAAGGCGGCTACTCTATCCCACGCCAATGCGGTTGACAAGGCGGCCCACGTGTTCCCATTTGGGTAATCACACCACCTCATCTGCCCACGCTTTTTGCCGATAATTCAGTACGGAGCCGTGGCATGCCCTTAATTGAAGATCCGGAGATTTTTCGCACCGTTTTGGAATGCCTTCCGACCGGAGTCTATTTGGTTGATCTTGACCAAAGGATTCTTTTCTGGAATGAGGGCGCGGAACAAATCACGGGCTATCTTCGCCAGGACGTTGTGGGACATTTTTGCCGGGATAACCTGCTCGCGGAGTCGCGACCGGACAATACCAATCAGAAGGCTCCTCCGGGCGCCAAACCATCGAATGTGGGGCCCGCTTCCGACGCTATTCTCTCCATTTTGCGTGACGGGAAACGGACATTCGCGGAGGTATCGCTGCGCCACAAGAATGGACACCGCGTTTTCGTCCGGCTTCGTGGAGTTCCCATACGGAATAGTCATGGCACAATCGTTGGTGCTGCGGAATCTTTCGACGAAAGCTTCTCCGCTTCGGCATGCGATCGCCGCCATGACAAGCTCGAGGGCTACGGTTGTCTCGACCCAGAAACGGGCGTGCTCACACACCGACTGATCCTCTCGCACTTGCGCGAGAGCCTTGCGACATTCGCCGAACATCCGGTGCCGTTTTGTATTTTGTTAATACAAATAGACGCCGTTGACCGCCTCCTCGCGGCTTACGGGCGGGGAGTGATTCCCACGTGCCTGAGCGTGGTTGCCCAAACACTCCAAAATAGTCTGCGGCCCACGGATTTTCTCGGCCGCTACTCGGACGCACTGTTCCTGGCAGTCCTCACGGAGTGCAGCGGCTCGGAAATTGTCCTCGCAGCAAACCGCCTAAAAAAAATGGTGGCAACCTCGCAAGTGAAGTGGTGGGGTGACGGCATTCCGGTGACCGCTTCCTTCGGCGCGGCTTATGCGATCCCCGGAGATAAACCCGAATCCATCCTTCGGCGCGCGGAAAAAACTCTCGGGGCGAGCGTCGCCGCGGGCGGTAATACGGTCACTGTAGACACTGTTTAGTGGGTCATTCAGTCGGAGGTTTTCGCGCGGATGTTCACGATCATAGGCATTCTTGTCGTGTTCGGGGCCGTTGTCGCCGGCTACCTGATGGAAAAGGGCAACCTGGGCGTCCTGGTTCAGCCCGCCGAGCTCATCATTATCCTCGGTGCGGCGATCGGCACGGTATTGATCGCGAACCCTCTCCACATACTCAAGGCGATCGGAGGAGGAATCGGCTCCGTTTTCAAAAGCTCGCCCTACACGAAGAGCCGTTATCTGGAAACTTTAAAAATGCTCTACGAACTTTTCGGCCGCGCACGCCGCGATGGGATGATGGCTCTCGAATCCGATAGTGACGCACCCGAGAAAAGCATCATTTTTTCAAAGTATCCAAGCTTTCTGAAGGATCATCACGCCCTGGCCTTCGTCTGCGATTCGATTCGTATGGCTTCCGCCGGCAGCGTCGAGCCTTTTGACGCCGACCAAATGTTGGACCTGGACATGGAGGTTCATCACCACGAGGCCACTCAGCCCATTGCCGCGCTCTCTACCATGGCCGATTCCTTGCCCGGTCTCGGAATCGTGGCTGCCGTGCTCGGTGTCGTGATTACCATGGGCGCACTCGGCGGCCCGCCTGAAGAAATCGGTAAGCACGTTGCAGCGGCCCTCGTCGGAACGTTCCTAGGAATCCTGATGTGCTACGGTCTCGTTGGACCGATCGCCGGAAACATGTCTAAAATCGCCGACGACGAACACTCTTACTATTACGTCCTTCGCGTTTTGATCATCGCTTTCATGAAGGGCGTTGCCCCCAGCGTCGCCGTCGAATTCGGAAGGCGCGCGATTCCCAGCCATCTTCGCCCACCTTTCAACGAAACCGAACGCTTTATCAAGGGCAAGACGGACGCTCCCCCGGCCGCGGAAGCAGCGGGATCACAAACTTAAGGAACCCTCAGCTCCATGGAGAAATTCCTCTGAGCGGTAAAGCTCCCATCGTCGTCATCAAGAAAAAAGGCGGCCACGGCGGCCACCACGGCGGCGCGTGGAAAGTCGCTTACGCTGATTTCGTCACTGCCATGATGGCGCTTTTCATCGTCCTCTGGCTCCTGAATCAGTCTCCCAAAATCCAGCAAGCTGTTGGCGGGTATTTCCGCGATCCCAACGGGACGGCGGACAAAGCAGGCAAGAGCATCGTGGGCGCAGCCGCCACCACGATCGCTCCGCAGGAAAACATGGAACATCTGAAATCAGAACTGGAAAAAACCATCAGCCATGTCCCGAATTTCGACAAACTGAAAAGTCATATCGTCATGACTGTCACGCCCGAAGGTCTGCGTATCGATTTAATCGAAGGCGAGAAAGGTACTTTCTTCGATAGCGGGAGCTCGAAGTTGAGCGGCGACGGGCAAGACATTCTCGTCAGCCTTGCCCAGGAACTGGGGAAGCTGCCCAATAATCTTTCCGTCGAAGGGCACACTGACGCCAAGCCTTACGCCAAAGCCAGCAACTACGGAAACTGGGAACTCTCCGCCGACCGCGCGAACTCCGCGCGTCGACTCATTCAGGCCAACGGGGTGCGTGAGGACCAGGTCACTCAAGTTAGAGGATTCGGAGACCAAAAGCTTCTACATCCCGATGCACCTCTCGACCCTGCCAATCGCAGAATTTCTCTGATTGTCCAGTATGTCGAAGGGCACGACCTGCCCAAGATTGAAACGCCTGGAGCCAACGTCAAACCTCCCTCTTCCGTCTCAATCCCGCCGACCCACCCTCCGACTAAAGACTGATTTCCACGTCAAATTTCGGCTGCAAAGTTAGTCTTCACCTTGTGCCGCGGAGAATCTTAGTGACTTCCGCAGCCCTCATCTGCGGTAGAATCTGGCGCCATGAAAAATTGGACCAGGCGTGACATTTTGAAAATGGGCGTAGTCGCTCCCGCCGCGGCAGGCGCTATCGCGTCGCATCCGGCGAATTCCATACGTGGTGACGGCGTGTCTCCCTCCGCCGATTATTTGGCGCAGAGTGCCGAGGCCCCCAGCTCGGCTGGCCGTGAGCGCCTGCTCTTCGATTTCGGTTGGCGCTTCCATCTGGGCAATGCCGACGATCCTCACGAGGATTTCGGTTTCGGCGAAAACACAGAGTTCGCAAAATCCGGTTTCTTGTTTCCCGCATCCAGGAAATCCTTCGATGACTCCTCGTGGCGTTTTCTCGACCTGCCCCATGATTTTGCCGTGGAGTTGCCCATTGAGGAAAACGTCCACAATCTGCTCCCTCATGGGTCTCGCCCGCTCGGCCGCGTTTATCCCAAGACGAGCATCGGCTGGTATCGCCGTACCTTCGATATCCCCGCCAATGACAAAGGCCGCCGCCTCTCCATCGAATTCGACGGTGTATTCCGCGACTCCGTCGTCGCACTCAACGGTTTCTATCTTGGCCGAAATCTCAGCGGCTACGCCCCCTTCCGATTTGACGTCACCGATTTCCTGAATTACGGCGGCACGAATGTTCTCGTCGTCAGAGCGGACGCCACCGAATATGAGGGTTGGTTTTACGAAGGTGCTGGAATTTATCGCCACGTATGGCTCGTGAAGACCGACCCGGTCCACGTCGCTCCGTGGGGCACCTTTGTCACTTCCGAGGTCCGCCCCGGAGCGGCCACGGTCACTATCGCCACAGAAGTTGAAAATGCCAGCGGCGCGGTAAAAGTTTCTCGCGTTACTTCCACGATTTTCGATTCCGCCGGTAAGCAGGCCGGAACGATTCATTCAGCTCCATCCGCGATCCCCGCCTGGGGCAGCCGCACTTTCAAGCATCCAATCATTCTTGAGAATCCGGCGCTATGGTCGCCGGACGAGCCCAGCATGTACCGCCTTGTCACGGAAATCGAATCCGAGGACGGCGTAAAGCAGGACCGTTATGAAACTCCTTTCGGCATCCGCACTATCCGCTTCGATAAAGATCAGGGCTTCTTTCTCAACGACAAACACGTCCTCGTCAAAGGCACCTGCAATCATCAGGATCATGCCGGCGTCGGCTCAGCCCTTCCCGATCGCATCCAGTGTTTCCGCATCGCAAAGTTAAAAGAGTGCGGTTCGAACGCCTACCGCACCTCACACAATCCTCCCACTCCGGAATTGCTCGACGCTTGCGATAACCTTGGCATGCTCGTGATGGACGAAACGCGCCTGATGTCCTCGTCCCAGGAAGGGCTCAGCCAACTGGAACGCATGATGCGCCGCGACCGCAACCACCCGAGCATCGTTCTATGGTCACTCGGTAATGAGGAGCCCATTCAGGGTTCCGATCGCGGCGAGTGGATTACGGCCGCCATGAAGCGCATGGCCAAGGACCTCGACTCCACGCGTCCCTTCACAGCGGCGATGAACAACGGCTGGGGCAAGGGAGTCTCCAACGTCGTGGATATCCAAGGCTTCAATTATTTTCATAACGGCGAAGCGGACAAATTCCATTCTGACTTTCCCGCCAAGCCTTGTATCGGCTCGGAAGAAGCCAGCGCCTTCAGCACCCGCGGCGTTTATGAAAACGACAAAGCCCGCGCGTGGCTTTCCGCTTACGACGTGAACAAACCCGGCTACGGCTCCACCGCCGAGGAATGGTGGACTTACTATTCCGCGCGCCCGTTCATCGCCGGAGGATTCGTTTGGACGGGATTCGATTACCGAGGTGAGCCCGCCCCGTACAATTGGCCATCCATCAACTCGCAATTCGGCTTCATTGATAGCTGCGGCTTTCCCAAAGATACCTTTTACTATTACCAGGCATGGTGGACAGAAAAGCCCATGCTCCATATTTTCCCGCACTGGAATTGGGCCGGGAAAGAAGGTCAGGAAATTAACGTGTGGGTGCACAGTAGTTGCGATCAGGTCGAGCTGTTCCTCAACGGGAAGAGTCTCGGCAAGAAGCCGATGCCTCGCCTCTCGCACCTCGAATGGAAAGTGAAATACGAGCCGGGAACGCTTTCCGCCAAAGGATTCCATGCGGGGACAACTTTGGGAGTCGCCGCCGAGGACAAAGTCGAGACAACTACGGCCCCCACGGCGATTAAGCTCATTCCAGATCGCGTCAAAATAAACGCCGACGGGGAGGACCTCTCTCTGGTCACGGTCTCCGTCGTGGATGCGCAAGGACGTGTGATTCCCACGGCTTCCGACGACATCACCTTCGTGCTCGATGGTCCCGGCGAGATTATCGGCGTGGGAAATGGTGATCCCAGCAGCCACGAGCCTGACAAAGCCACCAAGCGAAAAGTCTTCAATGGTCTCGCGATGGTGATCGCCCAATCAAAGAAAAACGCCGGCGCCATCAGGCTTTCGGCCACTGCCGCGGGCCTTGCCTCTTCCACGGTGACGATCGAAGCCGCCGCTGCTCAGCCACGGCCGTCCGTTCCCGCCGCAAAATCGTGAAAGTTTGATACGATTTCGCGCAGAACTAGAATGATTGGAACTGTTCATCGGCTTGGCCCTGTCCCGCAACTTCTACTCGCGGTCGTTGCGGCACCGGCCTTCTTCGCATCGCCGGCGAATTACCTGAAGAACTATAAAGGCGCTCCCTACCACGATTCGCGTTATACGGGCGGCGCTCAAAAGATTCCCGGCCACGTCGAATGCGCCTATTACGATCTCGGCGGCGAAGGCGTCGCCTATCACGATTCCGACGCGAAGAACAACGGCAGCGGCGCGCTCAATCCCGCAGACGGAACTTATCTGAACGAGTTCCGCGAGGGGGAGGGCGTGGACATCTCCTACGTAAAATTCCACGACGCGATCGACAACAACCCATTCAACCTCGTCCAGCCCCCTGAAAACCAGCTCTACGTTGGCTGGACGGAGCCCGGCGAATGGTTCAACGTCACCGTGCAAGTCGCCAGATCCGGCAACTACACCGCCGATCTTCTCTACACCTCAAACCGGGGCGGAACCATCTCGCTCGATGTAAATGGAAAAGATGCCACGGGTCCTTTGACGATCGTCTCGACCTCAAATGCCTCGGAGACAATCCCCTGGCGCCAATGGCATCACTGGAATCTCGCACCCGCCATCGCGCGCCTTCACCTGCAATCCGGCAAAAACATCCTCACCATCCACATCCTCACCGAGGGCAACATGAACTTCGCCTATTTCGACTTCAAGCGGCAAAACAAAAGCTAAACCGACCGTCCCGGTTCGGTGGCGCGTTTGCGCAATCTGCCGCACTATTTCACGGTAGCGCGCAGCCGGCAGGACACCTGGCCGCTCGTCGCCAGCCAATTCCTCAGTTTTCCTCCACCGCCCAATCGCCACTCTGTATTACACTTCCGCCCTTGCGCATACCAGGAGGCTGTAGCCATGATGGAGCGCCGCCGCTTTCTCTCGACCTGTTATGGATTTGGCCTGGGCGCCACACTCTTGCCCGGTGTCCTCTGGGGACTCGCCGAAGGCCAGCCTGCGATCACCATTGACATGATTGACAAGGCTGCAGCCATCGCCGGCGTCACCATCCCTGAAGACGACCGCCAGATAATGCTCGAAAGCCTGAACGATAGAGCAAAGGGCTACGAGGAAATCTACAAGCTCCACATCGCGAACAGTGTTGCTCCGGCGCTCGTCTTCGATCCCGTTCTCGCTTCGACAAAATTCGAAACCGCCAAGCGGCCAATGGTTATTTCCGAAGCGCCGGCCCTTGTCAAAAGCGGCGTGCCGAAAAATCTGGAGGATCTCTGTTTCGCTACCGCGCGCGATTTAGGAGAGTTGGTCCGCACGCGAAAAGTTTCTTCCGTCGCGCTGACGGAAATGTATCTCGGGCGCCTGAAACGCTACGACCCGCTGCTTCATTTTGTGATTACGTTCACCGAAGATCGCGCCATCACGAAAGCCAAAGAAGCGGACCGCGACATCGCGGCCGGAAAATATCGAGGCCCGTTGCACGGCCTTCCCTGGGGCGCCAAGGATTTGCTCGCGGTCGCGGGCTACCCCACCACATGGGGCGCAGGAGGCTATGAATCGCAGAAATTCGATGAAGACGCGACCGTGGTGAAGCGCCTCGATGCCGCCGGCGCGGTCCTCGTCGCAAAACTTAGCCTCGGCGCGCTCGCCATGGACGATCGCTGGTTCGCCGCCAAGACGCGCAATCCGTGGAATCCCGCGCAAGGTTCGAGCGGCTCTTCCGCAGGGTCTTCCTCCGCCACCGCTGCCGGCTGCGTCGCTTTCTCTATCGGCTCGGAAACGCTCGGCTCGATTTCATCGCCCAGCACGCGCTGCGGCTGCACCGGGCTGCGCCCCACGTTTGGCTTCGTCCCGCGCACGGGAGCCATGGCCCTTTCCTGGAGCATGGACAAACTCGGCCCGATTTGCCGCTCCGTCGAAGATTGCGCGATCGTTTTGCACGCGATCTATGGACCGGACGGCGGCGACCGCGCCGTAAAAAATGCCGCATTTAATTGGGACGCACACATCGATTGGAAAAAACTCCGCGTCGGGTATTTAAAGGCGGATTTCGAGCACCCGCCGATTGGGAAAATCGCTCCCGCGAAGCCCGAAAGCGAATTGACGCCGGAAGAAAAGGAAAAGTTCGACGAACAGATGCGCCGGCGCGAACAGTTCCTTGCCCGCGCGGCTTACGATCGCCGCTTCACCGATGCAGCCATCGCCAAACTCCGCCAGATGGGCGTGGATCTGGTTCCCGTTGAGATCCCGAAGTTTCCCTACGGCTCGATCACTCCCCTTCTTGAAGCCGAGGCCGCCGCATCGTTCGACGACCTTACGCGGACCGGCCGCGACAAACTCCTCACTGGCCAGAGTCCGGACGATTGGCCGAACACGTTTCGCACAGCCCGCTTCATGCCCGCCGTGGAATACGTCCAGGCGAACCGCGCGCGCATGATGGCGATGGAGGCGGTCGCGAAGTCCTTCGAGGGCTTCGACGTGATCGTCGCCTCCACTAACAGCATTCAGCTCGTTGTCACCAACCTCACCGGCCATCCAGCCGTGATTCTGCCGAATGGTTTCCGCGGCGAGGACGCTCCGCCCGCAGTCAAAAATGATAAGGGTGAAATTGATGGTGATTACGGAGGCCCCGGCACGCCCGTCAGCCTGACGTTTCTCGGCCAGCTTTACGGCGAGGGAAAACTACTCGCCTTCGCCCGGGCGTATCAGCAGGCAAACGACTACCACCTGCTTCACCCGAAGCTGCCATCATGAGTTTTTGTGCCGATGGTTGCAGATCGGGCGCTTCAGCTCGTAAGCAAAGCATCATCCGCTTGCGGAACCACGAGCGGGCGCTTCCGCTTCCACGTGTAGTCTTTGCGAAGTTTTTCCTGATGCTTTTTAACCTGTCCTTCAATTTCGCCGAACGCAGCTTTCACGCATTTGCGAACACCCGATCCTGTCCCAGTGGCATGCAACGTCCCCGTCGGCAATGCAAGGTTCAAGGAATATTTGAATTCCAATTTGTGGGGAGTTTTTTCGAGCGAGCCATGAAGCACAATCGAGTCCGGGGCATATTTTTTCAGCAGGCGATTCAATTTCTCAATCGCGTGCCGCGACTCCTCTTCGATGAACTTGCGCGCTTCCGGATCGATATGGCTGTAGGTGATTTTCATTCGGGTACCCTCGCACAGCTAGGTTGAAAACCTGAAGGAGCAGAGACATAGAGGCAATTTCAGGATAGCTCTCCGCGATAAGCGATGCAACCGGATGCCGAGAAAGAGTAAACGCGAAGATGCAGGCCCGCACCGGATTCTGATCGGGCCGGCTGGCTGGTCCTACGCGGACTGGAACGGCATCGTCTACCCCAAACGCCGCCCTCGCGGATTTCACGAGGCCACGTACCTGGCCCAATTCTTTGACACTATTGAAATCAATACTTCGTTCTACCAGCCGCTGCGGCCCGCCTTCGCGAAGCAATGGCTTGCGCGCGTCGCAGCCAATCCACGATTCTTGTTTACCGCCAAGCTGTGGCAGAAATTCACACATGAAGGCAACACAACGAAAGCGGATGAAAAGATCGTGCGCGAAGGCTTCGACATTCTGCATGAAGCTGAAAAGCTGGGCGCCATTCTGCTCCAGTTTCCTTTTTCCTTCCATCACACACCGGAAAACCTCGCCCGGCTGAACCAAATTATGGAAGCCTTCCGCGAATACCAGCTCGTGGTCGAAGTGCGCCATTCGTCCTGGTCACGCGAGGATTTCTACAAATTCCTTCGCGAGAAAAGCGCCGGATTCTGCAACATTGACCAGCCCGTGATCGGGCATTCGATCGAGCCGAGCGAACTCGCTACTTCGCCTGTGGGGTACGTCCGGTTTCACGGCCGCCGCTATGACACCTGGTTCGTGGACGACCCCGCCACGCCGCCCTGGGAGCGCTACAACTACCTCTATTCAGAAAAAGAACTCCAACCCTGGGTCGAGCGCATCCGCCACGTGGCCGAAAGCGCGCAAACCACTTTCGTCGTTACGAACAATCACTACCAGGGAAAAGGAATCGTCAACGCGCTGCAGCTGATCAATCTGCTTTCGAAGGCAAAAGTAAAAGTGCCGGAACCGCTGCGCCATCACTATCCGCAAATCGAGGCGATCGCCGACGAGCCATCCGCTGAACCGACACTATTCCCGATTCCGCCGCGCGAATGAAAAATGAACGCACGTGTGCGGCTGCGTGGACCGTCCTCTGATTTCGTTGTTTGCCTGACCGGTTACTTCTTGAAAAGATCTTCGAAGGCTTTGCGCGCGTCGTTGGGTCGTGAGGCGGTCGTGGGGGCAGCCGGAATGTTTGTGGCGTATGCCACCGGCGAAGTGTCCTTTTCAACCGTCATGCGATACTCAAAAAACGTGCAATCGTTCTTCGCGTCTTTCTTTGCAATGCGTTCCGGAATCGGCTGGGTGCATTCGAACTGCTTTCCCGTGTCGAAGTGGACGCACTGCTTGCAGGAATGCAACGCGGCATGGCACCTCGGGCATTCTCCGCTTTGATCGAATCCCGGCATCAATACCGCACCACACGCCGAACATTTCGCCCTCATCACGGTTCCGACCATACGCGGCGTCCGCGGCCCCAGCATGTCCTGCTTCGGGCGTGGCTCGCTGGGGCGTTCCGTCCGTTCCTTCTTTTTGTCGGGGGCATCGCGATCGCTGTACCCCCTCTGCCTGTACTTACGGTCCATCCAATCCTCCTACTGCACCTGATTCAAAACGGTTTGAAAAACTGATTGGTTCGTGAATCCTGAATTTCGTAGCGCAACATCAAGAAGGCTGTGTGCGCTTCCGCCCGGCCCAGATTTTGCTTAGCCCCTCGAATGGTAAATCGGGCTGCAGAAAATTCCCTGGCCGGCCAAACTGGGTGAGTAATGCCTCGATGGCGAGATAGCCACTACGAACCGCTCCCTCCATTGTGGCAGGCCAGCCCGTGCGTGTCCAATCCCCTGCGAGAAAAAAGCCCTTCACCCCGATTTCCTGGGCCGGACGAAAACGGTCCACACCCGGCTCGGGCGAAAACGTGGCATTCACTTCCTTGATTACAGTTGCTTTTTCGAGCTTCACATCGCGTGTCGCAGGAAGGACGTCCGCTAATTCCCGGCGGCACAGATCAATAATTTCCTGACGCGATTTGGGCACTAAATCGTATGACGCACTGATGACCAACTGCAGGTATTGCCCGCCCGAACGGGATTCCTGACTCAATTTGCCTATTGGACGCGCACCAGCGCCGCCGGTTTCATTGCCGGCGTACAAAAGCGTCTTGTTGAAGACCCACTGGGTCGTGTGGTCGAGAAGCGTTAGAAACGGCTCCTGCATTACAGTGCGATCAAACCACATATGGACTCCGGTGATGGGCGACGTTTTGAGCTGCCGCAAACCCGCAAGACTTCCTCTCTCTAATCCCATACTTGCGGGGAGCATTTCGAGCGCCGCATCGTGGGGCACGGCGGCGACGCAAGCGTCCGCGGTCAATTCCGATCCATCTTCCAGGATGACGCCAGCAAAACGGTCCTGCTGGATCCGGATTTCGCGAACGCCGGCGCGAAGCCGGACTTCCCCGCCTTTGCCTTCGACCGCGACGCGGCAACCTTCGTACAAATCCGCCAAAGGCACGGACGGAATGCCGACGCGGTAGCCGGAGCGGCTGCCGAGAAACGCCTTCCAGAAAACTTCGATGCCGTAGCGCGCGTCTGTCCGGGC
>Ga0070765_100000814_pt1 | contig 18496 bp, 13 predicted proteins | sample HubBroMetageWFT5_FD_71516 | JGI IMG/M metagenome (GOLD analysis project Ga0070765, IMG submission 71516) | Warmed and freeze-thawed soil microbial communities from the Hubbard Brook experimental Forest, New Hampshire - Hubbard Brook CCASE Soil... | ecosystem: Environmental > Terrestrial > Soil... | reverse complement strand
TGGCCGCCCTTCCCATCGCGAACGAAAATGGGGTAGGGATCGTAGGCGCGGTAATTGCTGGCCACGCCGAGTGGGATGCGAACGGAGGCGCGGGTGTGAGCCGCTTTCGAACGCGGAGTGCGCTTTTCGTATGTCGCTATTTCTTTTGCCAGACCCTGATGCATGGAATCCTCCCTAGGGAATCTTGTTTAGGCCGCTCCGAAGCGGCATGTGAATTTGATTTGCGCCGGAAACTGGCCGGCGCCCGGAGTGCGAGCAAGGGCATCACTTCCCTTCTTTGCGGCGCCTCGCTACGTCCGGAAATTCCAGCGGCGGAAACGAAACCCGCGGCGCTTGAGTTCGTTGAAGAAAAGCGCGGGAGGGACAACGTTCTCCGGAGCTTGAACGCCGATGCCGGGAATTTCGCCGCGGCCGCGCATAATGGCGGCAATAGCCGCAGGAAAACCGGTATCGCGCGCCACGGCGGAGAGCAAGGGACGGGTGGTGTGGTCGGCCCACATTTCGATGGCGGAAGAAATTCTTCGGCCGTTCCGGGGCGACTTCGGGCGTCCGGTGACTACGACACGGAGTGCTTCGACATCTTGCGGTTGCTCTTTGGGCGCCTGCTTGCGAAGAAGCGCCAACAAAACCTCGCGCGGTGCCACTCGCGTGCCGTTCACAGGCATCTGCTTCGGATCCGTGAAACCTGCCTGCACCAGAGTGCGGACCAGGTTCACCAGCTCCGGGGGATAATTGATTTTGAAAAACACTTCGCGGACGCCGCGCTTGCGGAAGCTTTCCGCAAGAGTGCCCAGCTCGGAGTGAATCGAATGGCGCAAAACGATTTTTCCGATGGGCGCAGGAAAGGTTTCGGTCTCAGGTTCGGAGAGCATGGGCTTCTCGACGTAGCGCCCGCCGACGAAGTGGATGGGGGACATGGTCAGCTCATCGAGAATCGTGGCGATAGAGAAGGAATACGCGACGGGACTTTTGTAATGCTGCAAGTCCGCGCCCGCGTTGTAAACCCGAATGGATTCAGGCCGCGCGATGGAATCGCAGAGGTCGCGCGCCATAACGTTGGTGATGCCCGGAGCGCCACCCATTCCGGCGATTGCAATCTTTCCGATGCGGCGAAAATCGCGGTCGAGGGCGAATTGCTTGCGCGTCATGTGGTACAGGCCGCCCAGATCCATGTAGTCAATTCGCGCGGCGAGCGCGGCGCGCATGACGAGAAGATTCCAGTTATATTGCGTGCAGTTGATTACAACGTCCGAGCCAGAAAGTGATTTCGCGAGACGCGGCGTATCGCGAACGTCGGCAAAGATTGCGCGGGCCTTGCCGCGGCCGAATTTCGAAGCTACCTGCGAGGCGCGGGCGCGGTCAAAATCGGCGACAACGATGTGATGGACTTCGCGGGCGCAGGCGAGGTCATAAACGACCGCGCGGCCCATCAAGCCCGCACCAACGACGACAATTTTCATCAACTATTCCTTTTGCCCTGCATTCGCCACAAAACCACGCTGACGCAAGAAAGCGAGGAGCCCTGGAAGAGGCCCCTCGCCGGGACAAAGCTTGCCGAAGTTTCTAGAAAAAGAGTTTCAAGCCAAACTGAATGACGCGCGGCTCTTCGCGAACATTCTGGACCAGCCCGAACGTACCGCCGGAATTGTTGCCAAAGCTATCGAACACCGGAGGGCCGTCGCTGAAATTACCATCCGGGTTCGCGAACTGCGTGTGGTTCCAGGTGTTGTAGAACTCGGCGCGAAATTCGGTCTTCCAGCGTTCGTTGATGGTGGTGTTCTTGGCAATCACCATATCGGTGTTGCTGATGGGGGCGCCGCAGCAGAGTGCGTGTGGAACGTTTCCGTACGTGCCGGCAGTGGGATCATTGAAGTTCGAAGCGTTGACCCACTGGCCGAAATTCGTCTTGGGATTGAGAAACTGTACGGGCCCTGTAACTTGCGGCGTGTTGGCGTCTTCAAAATTCAGGCCGCTCATCAATTCCGCGTCGTTGTCGTCTTCGATGCGGATGGGAAAGCCGCTTTGATACGTGATGATGGCCGAAACCTGCCAGCCATCGGCGATTTTCCCGAGGAATCCGCTGTACTTGGGAATGGGCAGTTCCCAGATGGGGCTGAAGACGAAGCGATTCTTCGCACTCAAGAGAGAATTGCCACGAGTAGCGTTGAAATTGACCGGGTTGAGCTCATTTTCAAAAGACGCACCCTGGTCAATCGCTTTGCTGAACGTGTAGGAAGCCTGGAAGCCCAAGCCTTTGTCGAAACTGCGCTCCATGGATATTTGCAGGCCGTTGTAATTCGAATTGCTGATTGTGCCCTCGGCAAAGATGTTCGAGAAAACCGGCACGCCATCCGGAGGGCAAGATGTGTTGCCAGCCGCGGTCGAGCCCAGAAGCGGCAGGCAATTCGGCGAGGAGTATTTGCGCAGCCCGACAAGATTAATTCCGTCGCTGCCGGGAGGGATGACGCTGGAAACGAACGTCCCGCCCGGAATGCAAGTGGGGCCCGCGGGGCCGTTATAGGGCAGGTAAAGTCCGGTGCAACCGGTGTAGGCGGACAAACCGGCAGGTGGCGTGAAAACAGGAATCTGCATGCTTGCAGGAATGAAATAGGGAGAATCCGAGCCGAAGGCGCCGCAGGTGCCGTCTCCCAGAATATTGTTGATTTGAAGACAGGTCTGAGGATTGCCGTAGTTTTCGTCGTGGGTAGCGAGCAAATGGTGAGCCTGCGTGCCGACATAGGAGATGCGGAAGACGGTTGATTTCGAGATCTGCCGCTCAATCGTGAGGTTGTACTGCTCTTCATACTGAGTCTTGAGGTGCGGGTCGAATTCCCCGAACAGGAGGATGGGACGGAACGAAGCCCAGTCCACGCAACCCTTCGGGCCATTGGGATCAGGGCACGGAGTGCTTGGATTCAGGTTCACAACGCCGCCGAAGGGATTGGGCGAGAAAGGTCCGCCGGAAGGCGAGCTGGATTGCGGCAAGAACGGCAGGTTGAAGTTTGGAAAGCTGAGCGAAGAACTGCCGCCGAAGGGAGGCTCGGCGCTGAACTGCTCGAGGACAAGCTGTTCAATCGGGTTGTAAAAGATACCGTAGCCGGCGCGAATGCTGGATTTGCCGGGGCCGCCGAATAGCTTCCCTAGGAAACCATCCGTGTTGTTGGGGCTAAAGGCGAGCCCGATGCGCGGGGCGAAGCCTTTGTAATCGGTGGAGGTGAGACCGCGCGGAACTCCGGGGTCGCCCGGGAAAACGAGACCGGTGGGAAATGCAGAATTCTGATCGCTGTGGGGACCGCAATCGCCGCCATCGTAACCAGCCCCTTCGGAGCCGGCGGTATAGATCCAACAAGGATACTTTGTGGTGATCTGCCCGGGGCGAAAAGTCTGCAGACGATTTTCGGTGTCGTAGAAAGGAGTGTTCAACTCCCAACGAAGACCGTAGTTGAGGGTGAGGTTGGGCTTGATCTTCCAGCTATCCTGGGCGAAGAAATATGCAGCGGTATTGCGATCGTACTCGCCCTGCGCGGAACCTTGTTCGTAAGTGTTGGGGACGCCGAGGAAGTAGTCGGCGTAGGCATTGTTATAGCCGGGATCGTTTGTGCCGGCGGTATCCGGAGTGGCAATGAAAGTATATTCACCGTTTACGTTGAAATAGAGGAATTGGTTGAACTGATGGCGGCTGAGGTCCACGCCGAATTTCATGGTGTGCGTGCCAATGGTCTTCGTGTAGTTGTCGGTTAACTGGAATGAGTTGCCCACCTGCGGGAGTTCGCCTTCCCAGTTGTTGCCAATCTGGAAGCCGCCGTCAACACCGATATAGGGCAAGCCGACGTGGCCGGGAAGATTCGTGGTAATGCCGAGCAACGGATTCGCAGAATCGGTGAAGCAGCTGGAGCTGGGAACGTCCGATCCGCAGGAATCCTGAACGCTGGCGAGGGTGTTGGTGGGGTGGTCGTACTTCAACTGGCCTTCACGGAAATAATTGAAGCGCAATTCGTTGACGGCGGTTGAGCCGATGGTCCAGGTATGGGTGAGATTCCACTGCTGCGCGCGAGTGGAGGTGAGGCCGGCAAAACCCGGGAGATTGTCTCCCGCACCCTGGAAACTCGCGAATGGCTCGGTGGCGGCATCGTTGTTGAAAAAGTAGTAGGCGGAAAACTGCTGCGCGCTATTGATTTTGTGGTCGAAGCGAGCGGTGAACTGATTGACGTATTCGGGGCGGCTGGGAATCGTGGTGAGAGTGCCGGTGCCGAAGGGCGCGACGTATTTGTTATAGATCGAGAGAGCGGTCGGGTCGAAGCATTCGACCGGGACCTGCGAATTCGGGAATATCGAAGTGTAAGGCGTGCCAGGAGTGATTGCCGCGCCGCCTTCGGAGGTGACGGCCTGCTGGCACGTCTGGCCGCTGCCTCCGGTGGTGCGATTGGCAAGCTCGGTGGCGAATGCCTGATCGTTGATGGAATTGGAAAAGCCGCCTGGATTTCCGCTGCTGCCTCCGCCGGAAAAATCGCCCGACGCTTCGGCCGCGCTGGGGAGTTGCACGGTCCCGGATGAGATGCCTTTGATCTGGCGATTGCCTTCGTAGGAGACAAAGAAAAAGGTGCGGTCTTTCTTGATGGGCGCGCCGAACGTGGCTCCGAACTGATTTTGATGGTAGGCGGCAACGGCGCTATCGAAATAGCCGCGGGTGTTGAGGATATTGTTGCGAAAGAATTCGTAGGTGTCGCCGTGGATTTCGTTGGTGCCGGATTTCGTGACGACGTTGACGACCGAGCCGGAGTTGCGTCCGAATTCGGCGTCGAAAGTATTGGTGAGGACGCGGAATTCCTCGACGGCGTCAGGCGAAGGCTGGATGGCGGGGCCGTTGACGAAGAGATCGTTGCCATCACCGCCGTTGACCATATAGTTGTTGGAGCGGCCGCGGCCGCCATTTACGGAGACGACGCCAGGATTGTCGCTGCCGACAAAAAGATCCGCGCCGAGCTGCGATTGCACGCCGGGCTGGAGCTGGAGGAGTTGGTAGGTGTTGCGCGTGCTGAGAGGGAGCTCGCGGATGGATTGGCTGGTCATCACCGCGCCAAGCTGAGTGCTGGTGGTCTCGACCTGGACGGCGTCGGCCTCGACGGTGACAGTATCCGTCTTGCCGCCGACCTGCAGCGCGACGTTGACTACGGTGACGTGGCCGAGGGAAACGACGACATCCTTGGAGACGAATTTCTTGAAGCCGGTGGCTTCGGTGGCGACTGTGTAGGTGCCGACGGCGAGTTCCGTGATTTCGAAGGAGCCGTCCGCGCCCGAGCTAACCGAGCGGGTGGAATCCGTGCCGGCCAGGGTAGCGGTGACCGTGGCGCCGGGGACGACGGAACCGGAAGCGTCCTTTACTTCTCCGCGGATTTGGCCGGTGGTCTGGCCCCAGGCGATGCTGCCGAGAAGGAAGCACGCAGAAATGACAATGCACACCCGCGCCCACCGCTTCAAGTTCATAGCCGCTCCTTTGGGAAAATTGGCGCCACCCCTGACGCCTCCGCTCGACATTTTGATTGCAGCAATCGAATCAACCTTACTATAATCCGGGAAACTTAGAAGATGCTCCCAGGAAAGTCAAGCGGAAACTCGTGATGGGAACGATTCGGAAATCTTTGAAGAGGAAATCGCGCGCGCACGGATTCCTGCGCATCAGCGACGCCGCGCGCATCGTGGGAATTTCGCCATCTATTCTGCGGACGTGGGAAAACCTGGGGCTGATTTCTCCTGAGCGGACGCGAAGCCAGTACCGACTTTACACGCATGGCGACATTCGACTGCTGAAGCGCGCGCAATTTTTGCGAAAGGCGCGCGGGATGAATGCGCCGGCAATCGTTCACCTGCTGAGAACGCAAGGACTGCTCCGCCCCGGTGCGCGGCGCACGCCGCCGAGCCCCATCGGGACACGGCTGAGGAAACAAAGGCTTGCGCGCGGCTATTCCCTGGCGCGCGTGGCGAAAGCGGCGGATTTGTCGGTGGGATTTCTTAGCGCGCTCGAACGGGGACACATGAGCGCGTCGGTGGCGACGCTGCGGCGGCTGGCGCGTTTTTACCGCATGAACATTCTGGCGCTGTTCGATCCCACGCAATCGAATCCCGGGCGCGTGCGCCCAGACGAGCGGAAGGTGCTCGAGGCCGGCCCCGGCGTGCGGATGGAATTGCTCTCATGGGGCAACACGGTGATGGAGCCGCATCTTTTTCGGATTGCACCCTCGGCGGGCAGCGGAGAAAGCTATTCGCATGAAGGGGAAGAGTTCCTGTTTATTCTGAAGGGGAGCATCGAGATCGAACTCGATGGCGGCGAGAAAAATATGCTTGAAGAGGGCGACAGTTTTTATTTCGAGAGCAGCACGCAGCATCGGTGGCATAACGCGGGAAAGAAAGAGGCGTGGGTGCTGTGGGTAAACACGCCGCCCACGTTCTAGGCATTGCGTGACGACGGCGGGACGCTAAGGAGCGGAATCCTAGACATGAAAATAAGGATGAGAAGGGCTTTATGGTTGGGCATCGCCGCGGCCCTGATTGTGGCGGCGCTGGCCGCCTGCGGCAAAAAAACGCCGACACTGAGTTTGCTCGTGTGGGAAGGCTATGCGGACGCGTCGTACGTGCGGGCGTTCGAAGAATCGCATCATTGCAAGGTGAGCGCCGCCTACATGGGATCGAGCGACGAACTCGTGGCGAAACTGCGCGGAGGCAGCGCCAGCAACTACGACGTGATTTCGCCATCGAGCGATGTGGCCACGATGATTGCCTCCACCGGGCTCGCAGCACCACTGGATTTATCAAAGGTTCCGTCTTATGTGCAGCTTTCGGAAAAACTTCGGGCCATGCCTCTGGTGCGGATGAATGGCAACGTCTACGGCGTTCCGTTTACCTGGGGGCCGAATCCGCTGCTTTACGACACAACAGCGTTCGCCAAGCCGCCCGACAGCTGGGCCGAACTCTGGGATCCGAAGCTGAAAGGGAAAATTTCGGTGTGGGACGAGCTTTCAACCATTGATATGGCCGCGCAGCTTCTTGGGTACGACAAGCCTGACCCAAATCATCTTTTCAATCTGAGCGACGCCGAGCTCGAAAACGTGAAAAAGAAGCTGATTGAGCTGAAGCCGAATGTGCGGAAATTCTGGTCCACCGGAGGCGATCTGACGAACCTGTTTGAAGGTCACGAGATCGTTGCCGCGATGGGCTGGCCGCTGATGACCAACCAGCTCCGCAAAGCCAATTTCCCGATCGGCGAAACGATTCCCAAGGAAAACACGACCGGGTGGATCGATCACCTGATGATCACATCGGCGAGCGAGAACAAAGAACTCGCAACGGATTTCCTGGAATACATGATTGAGGCGAAGACGCAAAAAGCCGTGGCGGATGTGACCGGCTACGACCCTGCAAATCCCTCCGCGGGGCAACTGATGGCTGACGACCAGAAGAAATCGCTGCATCTGGACGACGTGGACGCCTACATGACGCACATTTATTTCTGGCAAAACTACCCGCGACGCGAAAAATACAACGAAATCTGGAATGAAGTGAAGGCGGCCCAGTGAACGCGGTTCCCTCCCCTGCGAGCGGCGCCGCCTCCACGGGGATTGCCGGAGCGGACGCGTTGCTTTCCATTCGCGGCGTGGTGAAGCGCTTCGGGCAGAGGCCCGTGCTGCGCGGAATTTCACTCGATGTGGCGGCAGGGGAATTTCTGACCATTCTCGGCGAGAGCGGTTCCGGGAAAACCACGCTGCTTCGGCTGATAGCCGGATTCGAACAGCTGGACAGCGGCGAGATTCTAATGGGCGGAGCGCGACTGGATCTGATCCCTTCCTACCGTCGGGAAGTGAATACGGTTTTCCAGAGCTACGCGATTTTCCCTCACTTGTCCGTATTCGAAAATGTAGCGTACGGACTGCGGGCGAAAAATGCGGCGAAAGACGAAATTCCAGGCCGAGTAAAACAGGCGCTCGACATGGTGAAGATGGGCGAGTTCGCGCAATCGGCGCCCGCGCGGTTGAGCGGGGGGCAGCAGCAGCGCGTCGCCCTTGCGCGAGCGCTGGTGAACCGGCCGCGCGTTTTGCTGCTGGACGAGCCGCTCTCCGCGCTTGACGCCAACCTTCGAAAACAGATGCAAACGGAATTGAAGTCGCTGCAGCGCGAAGTGGGAATCACATTTATTTTTGTAACGCACGATCAGGAGGAGGCCATGGCGCTTTCCGATCGAGTCGCGCTGCTGCGCGAAGGCATCGTGGAGCAGATTGCCGACCCCAGGGAAATTTATGGGCGCCCGGCGACGGCGTACGTGGCGCAATTTATCGGGCAGACAAACCTGCTTCGCGCGGAAGTTCGCGAAGGCCTGGCGCGGGCGGGTTCGATTGCGTGGCCCACATCCGGAGCCGCGGGCAAAGCGACATTTTCGCTTCGTCCCGAACACATCCGCATCGCGACTTCGAGCGCTTCCGCAAATTCCACGCACGATGGCGCGATCCGATTTCGTGCGCGCGTCGCGAACCAAAGCTACGGCGGCGCGACGGATCATCTGGAGATTGAGTGCGGCGATTCCCAGGTCCTACGCGCACGCGTGGCGAATCCCGGGCCGCTCGAAGGCATGATTGAATTTGAGTTTTCCGCTCCCGATGCGGTGCGCGTGCGGGAAGCGAAAGGCGAGTAAGAGTGTATTCGCGCGCTTACAAGGCGGCCGTCACGATTCCACCGGTTCTTTGGGTGACGCTGTTTTTGCTGGTGCCCTACTCGATTCTGTTTTGTTACAGCTTCTGGTCGGTCTCGCCGCAGGAAGTAATCGTCCACCACTGGAATCTTCAGAATTACGTGGAGCTGGCTCGCAATCCGATTTATTTGTCCGTGCTTTTTCGCTCGATGCGAATTGCCGCGGCGGTCACCATCTTCGCGCTGATTCTCGGTTATCCGCTGGCCTACTATTTGTCGTTCCACGCCGCGAAGAGAAAGAATCTGCTCTACCAACTCGTAATCATTCCGCTTTGGGCGAGCTACCTGGTGCGCGGCTATGCGTGGAAAACAATCCTTGGCAGCGACGGCGTGCTGAACGGGGTTCTTCAGTTTACGCATATCACCGGCGCGCTTTTTCACCTTCAGAATTTCCTGCAGCAGAGCATGCACATCCACGCCACTCTCGTGCCCATCCGCTTTCTTTTGTACAGCCCCTTTGCCGTAGTGCTGATGCTTACGCACATTTACACGCCGTTCGTATTGTTGCCCGTGTACGCGTCGCTCGAACACGTGCCGCGGAATCTTATTGAGGCCTCGCACGATCTGGGCGCCTCACCCTGGGCGACATTTCGCCGTGTGATCCTGCCGCTCTCTTTGCCGGGCGTGCTGGCCGGGGCGACATTTGCGTTCGTTCTGACGCTGGGCGATTTTCTGGCGCCGCTTCTGGTGGGCGGCCCGAGCGGAATCATGATTTCCAATATCGTGGTGAGCCTCTTTGGCGCGGCGTATAACTGGCCGCTGGGCGCGGCAATTTCATTCTGCATGCTCGGCCTGGTGGTGGGATTGCTCTTCGCCACGGAACGCCTGGAGCGCAGGTGGAAAGTCTCGTGAATTCCGGCCACCAATCGGGGCGCGCGCGAATACTTGGCGCATATGCGTTTGTGGTTTACGCATTTCTCTATTTGCCGATCATCGTCCTGGTGGTGTATTCGTTCAACGGGTCGGGCATCGGCGGATTTCCCCCTTCAGGTTGGACGCTCGATTGGTACCGCCAATTATTTGCCGATGGGCCTTTGTGGGATGCGGTCCTCGACAGTTTCATCGTGGCGATAGCAGCCGTGGCGATTTCCGTGGGCCTGGGGCTGCCGGCCGCGCTGGCACTCGACCGCTCAGAATTTCCGGGCAAGGCGGTTTTCCGGCGACTCGTGTTGCTGCCGCTGATTTTGCCGGGAATTATCACGGGGCTTTCACTGCTGATGCTTTTCGTCGGCTCGGGAATGAAACTGAGCCTGGTGACAATCACGCTGGGGCACGGAACAGCGCTTATTTCCGTGGCAACCACTGAAATTTTTGCGGGCCTTCAGAAGCTTGAGCGCGCGCAGGAAGAGGCCTCGCTCGATCTGGGTGCCAACCACCTGAAGACTTTCTGGCGCGTGACACTGCCGAATCTGCGCGTTTCGATCATCGCCGCGGCGCTGCTGATTTTCACACTGTCGCTCGACGAAATCGCGGTGAGCTTCTTTCTGATTGGGAGAGATAACACGCTTCCGCTGGAAATCTGGTCGCGCCTGCGGCGCGGCATTACGCCGGAAATCAACGCCATCTCCACGCTAATTCTGTTGTTTTCCATCGCCATGATTCTTATCTGGTATCGCCTACGCACACGTACCGATAGCCGGCGCGAGGCAGAACTTCCGCTGCTCGCTTCGGCTATCGAGGGAGAAAGCTAAATGACTACCACGCGCAGGGATTTTATGAGGTTCGTCGTCGCAGGTTCCGTTGCGGCGGGGTGCCCGGTGGATCTGTCGCTGCTGGCCGCCTCCGCGGACACGGTTCCGACAGTTGACGGCGACCACTTCGACGTGTGCCATCAAGTGCGCGACGGGTTCGCATTCACGAAGCCGCCCGTTTCAAAGAGCTACGACGTGGTGATTGCCGGGGGCGGCGTGAGCGGGATGAGCGCGGCGTATTTTCTTCGCAAGCATGATTTTCTTCTGCTCGAAAAAGAGCCGCACTGGGGTGGCAACGCCTACGTGGAGGAATATCAAGGACAGGGATTCGCCACCGGATCCGCCTACGACGAAAAGGACTCGGAGGGTTTCCAGCTCGCCACCGAGCTTGGGCTGAAGCCGCTGGCGATAAATTCGCCGGACCCGACGATCGTTGGCGGCAAATGGGTGAAGGATACTTGGGGGGCAGGCCTCGACGAGCTTCCCTACCCTGCGCAGGTGTGCGAGAGCTTCAAAAAGTTCCGGGCCGCGATTCTGGCGATTGACGTCGAGAAGAATATGCAGCAATTGGACAACGAGCCGTTTACAAAGTATCTGGATGGATACGCGCCCGAGATCAAGCAATGGTGGGATGCGTATGGCCCGTCGAACTGGGGCGCAAAGTCCGTGGACACCGCTGCGCAGGTGGCCATTGGGGAACTGCAGGATATCGTGGAGTGGCAGAAAGATGACGCGCGCGTGACGTTGCCCGGCGGCAATGGCGCTCTGGCGAGGCGGCTGGCGGAAACTCTGGCGGGCGGTTACAAAGAACGGATGCAAAGCGGCGCGACGCTAATCGCCGTGGTTCCGCAGAAAAACGAAGTCCACGTGACGTATGCGCAGGGAGGGCAGCTTCACACGGTGGCAGCAAAATTCGTGGTGATGGCAACTCCGAAATTCATTACCGCGCGCCTGGTGGACGGGCTGCCGGACGCGCAGCGCGAAGCGATGATGGGCTTCCGCTACTGCCCCTATCCCGTGATCAACATGATTTTCGAAAAGCATGTCTACACGCGGGGCTACGACACATGGTGCCCCGGCAACGCGTTCACCGATTTTATTGTGGCGGATTGGGTGGAGCTCAGCCAGCCGGGATACAAGCAGAAAAATAATATTCTGACTTTCTACACTCCCATTGGAGAGTTTGAGCGAATGCAACTGCTGAGCGAGGATGGATGCCGCAAAATCGCCGCGCGGGTTCTGGTGGATTTCAAGAAACTGCAGCCGGAATTCGATGTGGACCCGATTGAAATTCATATGTATCGCCGGGGGCATCCGATGTTTCTGCCTACGCCCGGGACTTTCACATCGCGAATTCCAGCGGCGCGGCAGCCACTTGACCGCGTCTTTTTTGCGAACACGGACTCCGTTGGGCCAGTTTCCGACGTTTCCAACGCTATTATTGTTTCCAAGCAGGCTGTGGAATGGATGGAAAAGCGGATGGCTGGAACCTCGGCAGGCACCGCTGCGGCAGCGGTCTTTTCAGCACGTTCGTAGAATTCTTAAGGCCTCTCGGCTCAGGGACGCGATTGCCATCTCGCGCAAAGTCCGCCCGAACAAAAAAACACCCGGGGGAGAGTGCCCGGGTGTTTTTTTAATCTTGTTGCGCCAGGGAGTTCTACAGCCACTTCTACCTCTGAGAGAAAACCGCTTAGTTCATCCGCTTGTCAACGCCCATGTTGTGAATGGCGGAGGGAAGATACATTCCCGTTCCAAATGATTGCGGCATCCACCACATGCGGCGCACAAAACTGTTTTCACTGCGCTGCATGCGATGCGACAACAAATCCATCAGCATGGGACCGACCTGAATTGCGCCATAGAGGGCCGGGGAATGCGCAAAGGGACGCATGAGCGGGTCGTCCTCGACTGCGCCCCGCGAAATCGCGCGGCGCGTTGAATAGGCGTCAAAGAATGCGGCGCCATGTTGCACGATCGCCAGCGTCAACCACATTTTGCGTGAAGGATAGGATTCGGCGGACCGGATGCCCTCTGGCTTTATCCCGTTTGCTTCGGGGATGCGAATGGTATCGAACGACTTCGCGTTCTGAGTCGATTCCAAGGACACCGGATTGATCGAGTAAGTGGATTTCTGCTTCGAATCTGAAAAGGCCACCTTGACGGGCTCGGGATTGAGGCGCACCGTAGCCGTGTTTTCTGTCGTGGGCTTCACGACGATCGTTGAGTCGCTTGTCATGGAAGAATTCGCCGCAACCGCGGATGCCGTGGGCATCACAGGCTGAATGGCCGGGGTCACTTGGATTAACAAAGCTGCGATGGCGAAGACCATGAAAGGGGCTCTCCTTGTTTCAGCCTTACGCCAACTAGAAATGCACGGGTAGTACCAACCCTCCTCGGGGCTAAGGCCTTTAAATTTAATGGCTTATAGGTTTGGCTCTGGCTGCGAGAGAAAAATGATTGCCGCTAAAACCCCGAAAAGTGGAAAGTGCTTTCTACATATTCCCCGGCGGGAGAGGTTTCGATAAGTGTTTCCCTAGTACCAACTAACAGCATTATTATCAGCTGGTTGCGCTGGTTTTGAGGATGTTTGGCGCCTTTCGCCATAGGCGTTCACTTCGGTTTCGCCACGAGTGTCTTTTATTGATGCGATGCGCTGCGTCAGCCGGGAGGCGTGCTGCTACACCGGATTCAAGGTAGAATCGCGACGCGTTTTTGCGGATTCGTTCGGAGGAGGGCGGATGAGACGAATTTGCTTTGTCCTGATATGCATGACACTCGGCTTCGTTGCGTCCAATACAACTCGCGCGCAGGCCTTGAGCGGCGGTAAGGACTTGAGCGCCGGGCGGGCGCAGGTGATTTATGTGCGCGCGGGAAAGCTGCTCGACGTGCGTACAGGCAAAATCCTCGTTGACCAGGTAATCGTAGTTCGCGGCGAGAAAATCGAACGCGTGGCGGGCGCGGCCGAAATACAAACTCCAGCGGATGCCCAGGTGGTGGATCTCACGCATGCGACCGTCCTTCCCGGACTGATTGACGCACACGAACACATTTTTCTTACCGGCGAAGACAATGGGCGCTACGACGAGCAGCTGCTGAAGGAATCCTGGCAGTACCGCACGATTGAAGCGACGCTGAACGCGAAACGTGATCTGGAAGCGGGCTTCACCTCCATGCGCGACCTGGAAACGGAAGGCGCGATGTATAGCGATGTGGACGTCCGCAATGCAATCAATCGCGGGCTGATTCCGGGGCCTCGGATGGAAGTCGCCACGCGCGCGATTTCGACGACCGGGGGTTATCCCCTGGAAGGCTATTCGCCCGAGGTTCTGGTTCCTTCGGGCGTGGAAATCGCGGACGGGCCATTCGAGGCGCGCAAGGCGGTGCGCGAGCAGATCAAGTATGGCGCGGACCTGATTAAAATTTATGGCACGCACAAATTCCGGTTCACCTCAGACGGAAAAATGGTGAGCCAGCCCACGTTTACGCTGGAAGAGGTGCGCGCGATCGTGGACGAAGCGCACCGCGAGGGCGTGAAAGTGGCCTGCCACGCTTATGGCGGCGAAGGGCTTCGCAACTGCGTCGAAGGTGGGGTGGATTCCATCGAGCACGGGCTGGAGATGGACGACGAAGTGATTCACGAAATGGTGACGAAAGGCACGTGGTACGTCCCGACGCTCTATGTCTATGAAGGCGACACGCGACGCGAAGACGAACTCGCGAGCGGCGGGAAGGTGAGCCGAGCGAGCCTGCACGAAGTGAGCTTTCGAAAAGCAGTCGCGGCCGGAGTGAAAATCGCTTTCGGCACGGATGCCGGGCCATTTCCCCACGGGACGCAGGCATTCGAATTCGAGTACATGACGAAACTCGGGATGTCGCCTCTGGCTGCGATTCAAGCTGCCACGGTAAATGCCGCCGAACTGATGGGCTGGCCGGATCGAGTGGGGGCGATCGAAGCGGGAAAATTTGCGGACATTATCGCGGTGGACGAAAATCCACTTCAGGACGTCAAACAGCTCGAGCACGTTCGCTTCGTGATGAAGGGTGGGCAAGTGGTGCGCAACGATTGGGCGAAGTAAGCCAATCTCAAATTATGCCGACGAACAGTCCAATGCTCGTGCTGGGAATGATGTCCGGAACCTCCGCGGATGGGATTGACGTTGCGCTTGCGCGAATCTCCGGGAAGCCACCGAGACTTCGCGCAGCACTTGTGGCGCATCACCACGTGAGCTTTCAGGCGCATGTCCGCGAAGATGTATTGAATCTTGCGAATGGCCTGACGGCTTCCACAGGGGACATCAGCCATTTGAATTTTCTTTTGGGCGTGGAATTTGCGCGCGCCGCGATTGCGGCATGCCGAAGATGGCGGGTGCCACTTTCCCGGATTTCTCTGATTGGCTCGCACGGGCAAACTGTTTTTCATCAAGGGGAGGTGCGGCGCGTCCATGGCGCGCGTCGAATTGCATCAACGCTGCAAATTGGCGAGCCGACCATCATTGCAGAGCGCACGGGCGTAGACACGATCGCTGATTTCCGTCCTGCCGATATGGCGGCGGGTGGGCGCGGGGCGCCTCTGGTTCCCTTTGTGGATTACCTGCTATACCGCGATACGAAGGTTGGCCGAGTGGCGTTGAATATCGGCGGAATCGCAAATGTGACGGTGATTCCCGCCGCCGCGCAACCGGCGGATGTGTTTGCCTTCGATACCGGCCCCGGCAATATGTTGATTGATGCGCTGGTCGAATGGACGACGCGCGGACGCGCCCGATATGACCGCGGCGCAAAAATTGCGCTCAGCGGCGAAACGATCCTGCCCATGCTCGAGCAGTTGATGCGAGAACCCTACCTGAGCAAGAAGCCGCCCAAGACTGCCGGACGGGAAGAGTTTGGCCGCGCGTACGCCGAGAAATGGATTTCGTGGGGAAAGAAGCATCGGGCAAAACCAGCGGATATTGTCCGCACAGCGACGGTTTTTACTTCCCTTTCCATTGCGGATGCGTTTCGGCGTTTTGTTTTTCCGCGCGCGCGGGTGCATGAATTGATTGTCGCGGGGGGCGGCGCGAATAATCCGCTCATCATGGCGCAACTTGCCGCCGCGCTTCCTCGAATCCAAATCGTTTCGTCGGCAGAACGCGGTATTCCCACTGAGGCGAAGGAAGCATTCGCTTTTGCGATCCTTGCATATGAGGCGTTTCACAACAGGCCAAACAATTTACCCTCCGCCACCGGCGCGAGCCATCCAGTCGTGATGGGAAAGTCGGTTCACGGCCATGCGCGCTAGGGCCTCTTATCAATTGTTGCGTCCGGTGCTTGCACTCGCTGTGGTTCTGGGCCTCGCGTCCTGCTCGAATTCTCATTCGCGCGAGGATTGGCGAACCGCGACCATTTTGATCGAGTCCATGCCGCTGAATCTCGACCCGCGCATTGGCACAGACGCTTTTTCCGAGCACGTTGACGGAATGATTTTCTCGAGCCTGCTTGCGCACGACGCCAGCATGAATATCGTTCCCGACCTCGCGGAGAGTTGGGAACAGCCCGATCCGCTCACCTACATATTCCACCTGAGGCGCGGCGTAAAATTTCACGACGGCAGCGCTTTCACGTCGGCCGACGTGAAATTCACATTCGATTCCATCATGTCTGGCGCCATCAAGACGGGCAAGCGCACCGCATTCCGCACTGTGGGCTCCGTGGATGCGCCAGATGATTTCACCGTGGTGTTTCACTTGAAAGAGCCCTACGCGTCGTTCCTGTGGAATCTCACGAGGCCCAGTGTGGGAATTGTTCGCCGGGGATCAGGCCTCGAAATCGCGCAACAGCCTATCGGGACAGGCCCGTTCCGGTTTGTGAGCATGACGGTGGACGAGGAAATCATTCTCGAACGGAACAATGATTATTTCGGACGCCCCCCTTCAAGTAGCGCGGCGGGAACGAACCAGTCAAGTTTAGCGGTGACCACACCCAGCGCAGATGCAGGTCCCCTGATTCAACGTGTTCGCTTTCGAATCGTGCCGGACGCAACAACCCGCGCGCTGGAATTGCGCAAAGGCTCGGCGGATGGCGAAATCAACTCGCTCACGCCCGATATGGTGGCCACACTTGCGAAGCAACCGGGAATTCAAGCCAGCGAACAGCCTGGCACTGTGCTCGCATACATCGCGATCAATGTGGACGATCCAATTCTTGCCCAACGCGAAGTGCGGCAGGCACTCGCCTTCGCGACAGACCGCGATTCGCTGATTCGCTATCTGCTGCGCGGCGGGGCGCGTCCTGCTGCCAGCCTGCTTCCTCCCAACCACTGGGCGTACGAAGCAAGTCTCCAGCAATACAGCTACGACACAAATCGCGCCGGGCAATTGCTCGACGCCGCGGGATACAAGCGCGGCCCGGGCGGCGTGCGATTTCATCTGACGCTGAAGACCTCCACGGAAGAATCCACGCGCCTTTTGTCCGAGGCCCTGGCGGATCAATGGAAGCGTGTGGGCGTGGCGCTGGACTTGCGGCCGCTGGAATTCTCGACCTTTTATTCCGACATTACCCATGGATCGTTTCAGCTCTATACCTACCGCTGGGTCGGCGGAAACAACGACCCCGACATTTTCGAATTTGTCTTCAGCTCGAAGAAAATGCCACCGGATGGTGCGAATCGCGGCCATTATCGCAATCCGGAACTGGACGCACTGATCGCGCAAGAGCGCGTGGAGATGGACCAGCAAAAAAGGAAGGCGATCCTGTCGTCAATTCAGAAGATCGTTGCGGAAGATGAACCGTACATCAATCTCTGGTACATGGACAACGAATGTGTCCATGCCGCGCGGATTGGGGATGTCTCCATTCCGCCGGGCGGCGACTACGAATTCTTGGATGCGGTCCATTTGAAACAGTCGGAATGAAAACAGGAAACGATTTTGACGAGAATTGACAGTGTCGCGGGCGAGTCGTAACCTGAATTTACGAGATCCCACCGAAATGGACATCTTCGAAGAAATCGTGCGCATGAGGCGGGCTGGACAGCGCGGCGCGCTCGCGACCATCGTGCACACCAACGGCTCGATTCCGAGTTACGAAAGTTCCCGGATGCTGGTGCGCGACGACGGCACGATTGTAGGCACCGTGGGCGGAGGATGCGTGGAAGCGGAAGTCTGGGCAGCGGCAAAAGAAGTGATTGACCTCGAGCAGTCGCGCAAAATGAGCTTCAACCTTAACAACGATGCCGCCTACGATTCCGGTCTGATCTGCGGCGGCACACTGGAAATTTTTGTTGAGCCGATTCTGCCGCAGCCCATGATTTACCTCTTTGGGGGCGGCCATGTGTCCACCGCCGTGGCTCTGGTGGCGCACCAGGCAGGTTTTTCGATTGGCATCGTGGATGACCGCGAATCATTCGCGAACAAGGAACGCTTTCCCAGGGCTTCCGAGATCTACACCACCTATGAAGACGCCTTCGACAAGATCCGCCCCAACTCTTCGAGCTATCTTGTCATCGTCACGCGCGGGCACAAGGACGACATGCGCATCCTGGCCTGGGCCGTTGGAACCGAAGCAAAATATATTGGGATGATCGGCAGCAAGCGCAAAGTGATTTCGGTGTACAAAGCGCTGGAAAAAGAGGGATTTTCGCCCGAAAGCTTCGACCGAGTGCATGCGCCCGTGGGGCTCGAGATCGGTGCGTTGACTCCCGAAGAAATCGCCGTCAGTATAGTGGCCGAACTCATCTCCATCCGCCGCCACGCGCATAGCCGCCAACACAAATCCTTGCGGCTTTCCGAAGCGGCCCGCCTGCAGCAAGCGAATCTCGAGAAAAATTAACCCGTCATGCTCGCCGCCGCAATTCTCGCCGCCGGGGAATCCCGCCGTATGGGCTCACCGAAAGCGCTCACATCCATTCACGGAAAAACGTTCGTTCAACATCTTCTCGATGCGACGCGCCACCCACGCATTGGAATTACACAAATCGTGCTCGGAGCTCATGCGGATCAGATTTGCGCTCAGCTGAACGCGCCTTCAGCATCCGTCGTGATCAACGAAGATTGGCAATCAGGCCAGCTATCGTCCATCCAGGCCGCGGTTCG
>Ga0070765_100000812_pt1 | contig 18515 bp, 16 predicted proteins | sample HubBroMetageWFT5_FD_71516 | JGI IMG/M metagenome (GOLD analysis project Ga0070765, IMG submission 71516) | Warmed and freeze-thawed soil microbial communities from the Hubbard Brook experimental Forest, New Hampshire - Hubbard Brook CCASE Soil... | ecosystem: Environmental > Terrestrial > Soil... | reverse complement strand
CTGACCGTGATCGGGACTGCGTGGATGACTCGCGTACTGCGGCGGTTTTCTGCGCCAGGCTCGTTCGACGGCAAGGATGCGGACACACTACCCTCCGAAAGGGGAAGTACTAAGGTTAGCATCCGAGTCCAGAGGCGTTTGGTGCGTTGCAGGCGACCGTGCGAAAAGGTAAAGGACAACTCTCGAGTCGCTTCTTAAAATACTTATTGCTCGGTGGAGAAAGTAGCTTTATATATCTGTCCCTTTGCGGATCGGCGCGTCAAGAGAGCCGTCTCCGGTTAAGAACGCGGTGAAAATGCGATTTGCCACAGCATTCTTTCTATTCAGCTCTTCAATCTTTGCGCAAATGGCGCTTCAGCAGCAGGTCCGCGACATTGCTGGCGAAGGCCGTGGAAAAGTTTCCGTCGCGTGCTCCCTGCCTGATTCCACTCTAAACTGTGATCTCAACCCGCACGCGCACCCGCCTATGCAGTCGGTCTTCAAGTTTCCGCTCGCAGTCACTGCGCTCCACCTGGTCGAAGAGGGCAAGTTTTCGCTGGACCAGCCCATCGGATTTCTACCCGGCGATCGTATCCTTCCGCACACTCATAGTCCGCTTCAGGACAAATATCCCGAGGCAAACGTCGACGTTTCTCTGCGCGAACTTCTTCACCTGGCTATCTCGGAGAGTGACAACGTGGCCACAGACATTGTTCTGCGCGTGGTCGGCGGCCCAGCAGTCGTGGACAGCTACATCAAATCAATCGGCGTGCCGGGCTTTCATCTGGAGGACGGCGAGCACGGCCTGGCTCGCGACGTGGCGACGCAGTATCGCAACTGGTTCGAACCCGCAGGCGCAGTCCAATTACTGCGCCGCATTAACGACGATTCCCCGCTCACGGTCGGGCATACTCAGTTGCTGCTCCAATGGATGAAAGATTCTTCTAGCGGAGCTCTCCGAATTAAAGGCGACCTGCCCTCTGGAACCATCGTGATGCATAAGACCGGCAGCTCCGGAACCCGCGACGGCGTGACGTACGCCACAAACGACATCGGCCTGGTCACCCTCCCCGATGGCCGCCGCCTCGCCATCGCCATTTTCGTCACCGACTCCACCGCCGACGACGCCACTCGCGACGCCGTCATCGCCCGCATCGCCAAAGCCGCCTACGACGCAAGCCTCCCCGTCAAAAAATAAAATGTCGATCCATCCGGCCGCTGCTCCATTGCATGCAGCGAGGTTGTCTTCCATTTCCTGGCGGGCTAAGCACTCTTTCTATCTCCAAAAAACGCTTCAAACAGCCGGCCGCGCAACGTTTGCTGGAAAGAACCGAGACGTTCAAACGCCTCATCACAGGTGTCGAAGAAGCCTTTGTCTTCCAGGACGAATCTCGACAAGTTGTGCTCCGGTTTCGCACACGCCATCCCGCAGGTCTTTCCGAGAAGGTCCACTGGCGTATCTCGCACTGCTTCAAAAAGCGATTCACTGTTGTTCGCAAATCCGTGCGTTGCAACAGCCACTAATTTCTCCATGGGAGCGTACAGTTCATCGAAGTCTAGCCAAAGTTCTTCCAGGAAAAATTGCGGCCAGACAAGCAAATGCGATTCGGAATAAAAGGACGCATTAGTCGAAATCTCGGATACCAGAAACTTCCTTTCACATAGATGGCGCGCACTCGGGTTGGAATCTTCATGCTGCGAGCAACTGCTTCCAGGCATGCCATGCGTTGGCTACAAGAGCCTCTCTTCTTGTGCAACGTCTTTGACGTGGGTTGCCATTCGTCGACGCTATACACTGGACGAAGCAGCGATATAAGCAAGATATGCGCTTTTTGCAGGCGAATACGAACGGACAGCCCCTGATGAGCAAGATTTTCGGCTATTCGTTGGACCCGGTGATCATCAATGTCGAGTATCGTCGTCGCTTTCAGATTCGCCGGCCGCGGCGCGGAATCGACCGATTTCTTCATTGGAATCCGAGTATAGGTTACCCTCGGCGGACAACTCAATCGATGCTACAGATAGAACCATAGCGCATGGAAACAACCAAGGCAGGGCGCAATCTCCAATGGATCGGTTGGGTTCCCATCGCCGTTCTCCCTGTTGCCGCTGCGTTTTGCCGCAATCTGGCTAACCCTTGGGAGCTCATGTGGTGTTTGTGCTTCGCTATCTTCGCGGGCCTTAAATGGCTCACCTGGTGGAAAGCACCGGCAAGAGTCGCTCGCCCGACGTGGCGATCCGTTGCGTATCTGCTGGCGTGGCCCGGAATGGATGCCCATGCTTTCCTGGATCAAAGTCGCCGTGTAACGCGACACGCCAGGAAAGATTGGCTCCGAGCGATCTTCAAGACCGCCCTCGGCGCGGCGTTGCTCTGGATTGTCGCCAGGCGCATTCCCTCCGATGAGCCTTTGGTGCGAGGCTGGGTGGGAATGGCAGGCCTGATTTTATTGCTTCACTTCGGCAGCTTCGAACTCATTTCGCTCTTTTGGCGGAGCGTTGGAGTGGATGCAAGACCTATTATGTCTTCTCCCCTCCGTGCAACATCCCTCAGCGAATTCTGGGGAGAGCGTTGGAATCTGGGATTCCGCCAGCTTTCCTACGATCTGATTTTCCGTCCGCTGCTAAAGATCTGCGGCGCGGGCGTTGCTGGTTTTTTGGTGTTCCTAGCTTCCGGGCTGATCCATGATTTTGTAATTTCGTTCCCAGCTCGGGGAGGCTACGGGCTTCCCACCGCCTATTTCATTTTGCAGGGTATGGGTGTAACCATCGAGCGTTCCAATTTCGGCAAACGGCTCGGTCTTCGGAACGGACTGCGAGGCTGGCTGTTCACCGCGGTTTTCACCCTCGCACCGGCCTTCTGGCTTTTTCATCCTTTGTTCGTTCTGCGTGTGATACTTCCATTCATGCAGGCAATCCGGGCCATATGAACAACTCACTGGTGGAACGCGGCTTCGATCTCGCTGTTTGGCTGGCTGGTGCCGGGCATTTTGTGATTTTGATTGCTAGTTTTCAGGTGCCGCACCGTCTGCAATGGAAAAAGGACTTGGCTAGCCTGAAGCCGTTCAACCGCAAGCTGTTGTGGGTCCAGGGCGGGTTCACGGTGCTAACCATTATTGCCTTTGGAACCCTCACCTTGGCGCTGCATTCAGAACTGCTTCGAGGCGACCGCGCCGCGCTAGGACTTGCTGGTTTCATCGGAACCTACTGGACCGCGCGCGTGGTGGTAGATGCGTTTTACTTCTCACATAGTGACTGGCCTATAGGACGACAGTATGCCATCGGGCATATTCTGCTGACTTCGTTGTTTTCTCTGCTCGCCACCACTTACTTAGGGCTCTTCATATGGCACGTTTGGCTAAATAAATAGCAGCTAGGTCGCGTTCCTATTCCTGACAGGATTTTAGCGAACTTCCGGCTCGCTGCCGCACACAAACCCTTGACAAGACGCTGTACCGGATTATCCTCTATCGACGCTCGTAAGAGTCCTGGACTCCAGGGCACGCCGCTCGGAGGTCGCCATGTTTCGAATCGCCTGCAATCATTGTTGGAAATCGGTCTTGCTGCTGGTAGCGACGGTTCTAGTGGCATCTCCGGGACGCGCGCAAACGGCGACTCCGTCAGCTCCGATGATCGGTTCGGGCAACACAGTTACGGCTGACCCTCCCGTGCCGCACCCGAAAACCAAGCCATGTGTGGTCACGCTGTTCAGGAATCAGGAATTCGCGGACTACAGCGCCCAGACTTTTACCTACACGCCGCCTGATAAGTGCACCGGAGCATGGGCGAAAGTGATCTTTGTGGGAGATTTCAACGTTACCGAGGGCATTCAGTTCGACCGCACCGCTGCCATTTATGTCGGTCACGTGAATGTGTATTACGGCACGACGGCGGAGCCGGACCCATCGCTCGGCCCGTCCTGGCATGTCGAGCGCGACATCACCGATTACAGTTCCCTGCTAACTCAACCACAGTCCGGCGAAGCGGACATCTACAACATCGTCAACTCCACCTATACCGGAATCATTTATGGCACAGCGCGGATTGAGTTCTATCCTCCCGACATTTTCGATCCGGCTCCGCGCACGCCCGATGACGTTTTGCCCATACCAGACGCCGCCGGTGGCGCTGTCGAACTGAGCTCTCCTACCCAGACTCTTTCGGAAACTTTCACGCTACCGGCGAACGTTGAGCGCGCTTACCTGGACGTGATCGCCCAGAGCCAGCAAACCGATGAGCAATGGTTTTTGTGTCCCCCCACTGCTCTCGAATCGGAACTCCTGGGCTTTTGCGGCAACACCGCGTTCCGCGAAACGGAGATCACAATCGACGGCACGCCTGCTGGGGTCGCCCCGATCTATCCTTGGATTTACACGGGCGGGATCGATCCTTTTCTCTGGGCGCCGATCCCAGGCGTTCAAACACTTAATTTCGTTCCCTATCGGGTGGATCTGACCCCGTTTGCAGGCCTGTTGAGCAATGGCGAGCAGCATACGATTGCGCTTAGCGTGTTCAACACCGAGTATTATTTCAACGTCTACGCGACTTTGCTGCTTTATCAGGACCACGGCTCCAGCACGGTCACCGGCGAAGTCACGGAAAACACGATCAGCGCGGAACCGACTCCGGCGCTGGTGAATAACTTGGTAGTGCATTCGAACGGTAACGTGACCGGCGATTTGAAAGTTACCTCCAAGCGCCAATTCACACTCGAAGGCTACGTGAACACATCTCACGGAAAAGTGGACACCAGGGTCTTTGAAACCATCAATTATTCAAACATTCAGGACTACCACATCACGCCGACGGTTGATATTGAAAACGTGGCGCAGTCGACCACCGTCGATTCCACCACCACCACGCGCGACGGAGTCCTCGTTTTCGAGCAAGACAAACACTTGTCTTTTCCGCTCACCGCCGACATCAATTTCTTTCAGAATCCCGATGGCAGCTTCGGTCAGATCACCACGATTTCGCAGAAGTACGAAGCCACCGACATAGAAAAAGCAAACGGTATCCCCATCTACTACGGCATCGTATCCAATGGCGTCAAGACCACCGACGACCTGCTGGTCAATTCTTCCTTCGAAATAACCGGCAACCAGGACCAAGCTAGCTCGCAGGACTATTTCTCCTTCGACACTCTCCATGGCTGCTACAGCCGCGGGCTCACGGCGGCAAATAATGTCCTGACCGGAATCACCAAGGGTCAGGGATGCAGCGGTGTTCCGAAACTAACGGCGCAATGAGAAAATTTTGGGCGGTGAATCTGCAGAGGCGGTGCTGCAGTCCGTTTTCTTCGATCAGTCTTCTAATGTCGGTAAGCTCTTCAACACTTCGGTGGCCTTCGGCCGATTGAGAACGGGGCTGTCCTTTCGAATTGTTCCGTCGCGAAAAACCAGCACGCGTTTAGCAAACTGTGCGATGTCGTGTTCGTGGGTAACCAAAACGATTGTCAGGCCTTTGTCGTTCAGGTTCTGAAAGATCTCCATGATCTCGACCGAGGTACGGCTGTCGAGATTGCCGGTAGGCTCATCGGCCAGCAGGATCGACGGGCGATTCACCAACGCGCGTGCCACGGCAACTCGTTGCTGCTGCCCGCCAGACATCTGCGAGGGAAAGTGATGAGCGCGGTCGGCGAGACCGACCATGGCCAGCGCTTCGGCCGCACGCTTTTCGCGCTCGGCTCTATCGATTTTTGTGTAGAGCGTGGGTAACTCGGTATTTTCCAGCGCCGTCGTTCGCGCCAACAAATTGAAGCCCTGGAAGACAAACCCGATCTTCTGATTGCGAATCAGTGCCAGCGCCTTCTTGTTGTGCTCGGAAACGTTGATTCCTTCGAGCATATATCGGCCTGAGCTAGGACGATCTAGACAGCCGACCATATTCATGAATGTAGATTTACCGCTGCCGCTGGCTCCCATGATGGCCACGAACTCGCCATGCTGAATTTGAACGCTAACGCCGCGCAGCGCATGCACGCGCGTCTCGCCCAGCTGGTAATACTTGTGCACGTCTTCCACGCGGATCACCACGTTCCCCGCCGGGACGTCCGTTACCGCCTCGATTTGGTGTGTTGCGGACATTGATCCGAAGGAGCCTCGAAGTTAGCTCGGTTAGCGCCGTATTCCGCCCGGCCCCGCAGCGTTAGAAGTAACGGACCGAATTATTACCTCATCTCCCTCTTTCAATTGGCCTTTGAGAAAGGCGGTCACTTCCGTGTAGGCATGGTCGGTGATTCCCAGAGAAACTTTGACAGGTTCCATGGCGTTGTCCGCATGGCGCTTCCAAACAACGGCAGTGTCGCGTTTCGGGGCGTGCGGAGCGTTTTGTGTTGCCGGAGCCGTAGGAGCGGCGCTTCCGGTCGGTGCGGGCGGATCGGCGGCGGCTTGTTTTTCCTCCGATTCTTCAATCCCATACTGCTTGTAAATCGCCAGAATCTCCTCGGTCGTCATGGGAGGCTTGTACCGTAAAGCGGTGTTCGGCAACTTCAGCACGTTGTGCACGGTGGCGACTGGAATCGTGGCGTAGGCCGTCATTCCAGGAAATAATTTCAGCTCGGGGTTCGCGAATTCAATAATAGTGTCGTAGGTGACCACACTTAGTACGGTTGTAGCGTTCATTCGTACCTGGCTGACAACGCCGTGAAAAGTGTCCTTGGGAAAAGCATCCACTTTAAACGTGACCGGCGTTCCAATCTTGATGTTTCCCACATCCGATTCGTCGGTTTTCGCATAGACCCACATCTTGCTGAGGTCCTGGGCGATCGTAAAAATCGTCGGCGCTTGCAACGACGCGGCCACGGTCTGCCCCACGTCCACGTTGCGCGCCACAACCGTGCCGTCAATCGGAGAACGAATGACCGTGTAGTTCAGATTCGTTTGAGCGACGGTGACGGCAGCGTCCTTCTGACGAACCCCCGCTTCGGCCTGGGTGACGTTGGCGAGGGCCCCCGCCACTGTCGCGTTGGCCGCGTCATAGTTGGCTTTGGCCAGGTCTAGTTGCTGCTGGCTGGTTATGCTGGCTTTCGTGAGCTGAAGTGCGCGGTCGTAGTCCGCTTTCGCCTGAACCGCGCTGGCCTTGACCTTTTCCACGTTTGCTTTGGCGGAAGCAAGGTTGGCCTTGGCGTTTTCGAGATCGGCCGTGGCCTGCAACAGAGCGCCTTCAAACAATGCGGGATCGATCAGCGCGACGACTTCACCTTTGTGAACGCGGGAGTTGAAATCTACGTTGAGTTTGGCAATGGTGCCGGAAACCTGCGAGCCAACCTGAACGGTGATGACCGCGTTGATTGTGCCGGTAGCTTCTACCACATCGTCGATATCGCCCTTTTCAACCTTTGCGGTGAAGTGCTCTGTTTGAGCTTTCCGGTTCAACGCAAGATAGATAAATATGCCGGCCACCGCCACTAAAACTGCGAGGATCAACCACTTTCTTTTTGCGTTCATGTGCGGACCTGACCACTGGAACTTGACCGGTTCACTCGTACCGAAGTGCTTCAATAGGATCAAGCAGCGAAGCTTTTCTGGCCGGGTAATAGCCGAAAAAGACTCCAACGGCGATCGAAAATGCAGCCGCAACTACAACGGATTCAAAAGACATTTGAATCGGCCAACTCAGCGTCTGTCCAACCAAATAAGACCCAACAATTCCGAAGAGCACGCCCATCGCTCCCCCCAGCAGGCTTAACATGATCGATTCCCCCAGGAACTGAAGCTGTATGGCTTCTTCTGTGGCTCCGACCGCAACGCGGACTCCGATCTCGCGCGTCCGCTCCGTTACCGAAACCAGCATCACATTCATAATCCCGATTCCTCCTACGATCAATGAGACAGACGCGATGGCAATCAACAGGATCGTGAGAGTCTTGCTGGCATCCAGTTGAGCCTGAATGATGTCTTCGGGATTTCGAATGTTAAAGTCGTCCTCCTCTTCCGGACGGAGGTGGTGCCGGTCGCGCAGTACGGCGGTGGCTTCCTGCCCGGCAATTTTCACGGCAGCCGCCGAGACCGCCGAGCAGAGAATGTCGTCGAGCCAGCTAACCCCTTTGATTTTCTTTTGTGCCGTGGTGTAGGGAAGAATGATGGTGTCGTCCTGATCTTGCCCAGAGAGCGAAAGTCCTTTTGGATGAAGCGTGGCCACCACTTTGCAAGGAAGGTTGTTGACGCGTATCACTCTCCCCACTGGATCTTCGACACCGAACAACTGATCGCGGACGGTTCGACCAATCACACAAACATCCGCGGCGCGGTCCACGTCGTCCTGTGAGAACACCGCTCCCTGATCCACATACCAGCGTTTGATCTGGAAGAATTCAGGAGAGACGCCGCGGTAGGAGGTGTGCCAATTCTGATTGCCATAAACGACCTGGACGGGATCGTCCACGTTGGGAGAAACGCTCTTTATAAGTGAAACCTGGCTCTGGATGGCCTGAGCGTCGGCAACCGTTAGCGTGATCGTGTCATGCGTTCCCGTGCGCACGCCATTGACCGCGCGCCCCCCGGCCTCAATCCATACAAAGTTGTCTCCCAAATTGTTGAGCTGTTGTTCGACGCGGGCTTGGCCAGCCTTGCCAATGGCTACCACGCATATTACAGCCGCGATCCCGATGGTGATACCGAGAACCGTCAGAGTGCTACGCAGTTTGTTCCTGAGCAATGCCACCAGCGCGGACCGAAAGAGAGCCGAGTAGTTCACAACTCCTCCGAGGCTATGATAAGCCTTACAGCGCGAACTCGCTTAGACGAACTTTGTCCCCAAAACGCTTTCAGCATCTGTGTTCGTATCAAGTTTCCGGGAACGTGAAACTGTTCTGAAGACCGGAACATGCGGCTTGCTGGGCGACGCAAAGCGCCCCGTATCGGATTCTAATTCGCCTTTCTGTTCGGCTTGGCTCCGGAATCCCAGCTTTTTCGGAGCGTCAGCAGGGCGGCAACTGGCCAGAGCAACGGCAGGGCCGCTGCAACCGATCGCACTGCTTCCAGTCCTTGGAGCGGGCCGGAACGCGTCACAACCAAGAATTCATTTCGCGCTTTCTTTGAAGGGGGCTTGGACTGGGTCTGCGAATCTCGCAAATCGGCAAACGACAACCGCCCGAAGATATCCATCGCGCCAAGCAGGTTGGTAATTCTGCGAAGCCGCTCCGAGCCGCCATCATAAATCACCGTCCTCGGTTCGCCGAGAAATCCGCCCAGGCCAGCGCTTATCCGATTCCAGAAGCGCTCGAGATCGGCCGCATCAATAAAAAGAACGTACGCGGAAAGAACGTCCCATTGAAACATCGGAATATTCATCAAATATTCGAGGCTCAGGTGAAAAACCAGTCCGGCAGCCAGCAGATAATATCGAAGCTCTCTGATCCAAATGAGAACGCCTAAAGCGAATTCCAAAACCAGTGTGAACCAGGTTCCCAACTTCAGCATGGTTGGACGCATCAACCATGACGGCGCGGGAAACCGCTGAAGCTCATCCAACTGAAGGATGGAGGAGAGCGCGGTCCCTTGTACCCAGGGAGTCCCCGCAACCTTCCAGCAAAAACCCACAAAATACACCAGCGCAAGTTCGAGCTGAATCATGCGCTGCGCCCAAGGATTGCGAGGGCGAATCTCGGCGCCTTCCCTCCGGCCCCAGATGCGAATCAGGCGGTCAACAGACAAAGCCGCTCCCGCCGGCGCGAAAATCAGAAAAAACCCGGAGACCCGAAGAAACGTATCTCCGCCGTGGAGGATAAATAAATTCCTCTGATCGATGGAAGTCAGGCAAAGAAAAACGATCAGGCAATTTAGCCGGGTGAGCAGTCCGATCGTTAACGACACAGCCGAAGCGAGAAAAATCCAGAACAGCGCGTGGACCCAGAAATCACTTCGCGAAATGAACGCGAACACGTTCAACCGCGTTCCGGGCTCCACCGCTTGCATGCTCTTCAGGCTGACCCAGGCATGCGGCCCATACCAGGCCATCCAGTCCGCGCGAAGCAATAGCAGGGTGGCAAGAACCATCACTCCAAAGAGGATGCGAAACAATGCGATCGGAATGGGCGACTGTTCGGCGAAAAAGAACGCGTTCCAGGCTTCGAAGAAGGACTTCGCCTTCACTGCAAGTCCTCAGGCTTCACGTCGTAGCTGTAAAAAACGTGCTCGTCCCAAGGCGCGCGCGCAAATGTACCGTCGGGGTTAGCAACGATGTCGGACCATTTCACTACCAGCATTATTTTTTGCGGTCCGCCGGCGCGTATTTCGGGCAGCCGCGCAACATACCGCGCCACATCCGGCCATAAGGGCGAACTCGAGTCCACCAGAACCGTCTCTACAAACTTGCGATAGCGCTCCTTGGAATATCGATCGGTCAGGCTGAGCTGCTCCATGCGCGGAAAACTCCACATGGTGGTCGAGCCATCTTTGTACAGAACGAGTGCTTCCATATACGCATTGGTCGCCTTGGGAAGCGGCGAAAACATATCCCAGGATTGGAACAGCCCGGACCACAAGAAATACGGCCGCAGCGCGTTTTTGCAGCCAATAATAAACGGACTGCTAATCGGCGCACACCAGCAGCTAATCGCCAAAATATGAAACACCAGGAAAATGTTGATCGCGACGTATTGCCACATCTTCAACCCAAAGTACCTCTCCTGCCGGAGCTCTTTTCCCGGTCGCGACCCTTTTCCCTCCTGGGAAGCTCTCGCCATCCCTGCTTCACCTCGCCACCATGATGTCTTAGACGCAAAGCATACACAAAATACGAACGGTGAGCGCAGTTCCTCGCTGCAACTGGATACTCGTTGCGGCTCGCGGCTTCAGCCGAGACCTAAGTCCCGCGGAGTGCGTCTATATCTACCAACGCCAATATGGGCGAAACGGAGACTTAACATGGCAAGCATAAAAGATATTCTTCTAATGCGTTTTGTTCCCGACAGGACGCAGGCCGGGCTAGCGCTGCTGCGCGTGTGGACCGGAGCAACTCTGTTTCTGCGACACGGCTGGGAAAAGCAACCGGCGCACTGGGCGCAATTTATGGCCCACTTCCCCGATGCCATAGGGATAGGGCCGCACGCTTCCTTCTTCTTCGCGTTCTTCTCCGATTTCGTCTGCGGGATTCTGCTAATCGTCGGACTAGGCGCCCGATGGGCCGCGCTCTGCTGCCTCGCAAACATCTTCGTGGCCTGGGCTTTCGTGCATCAATTCGCGTTCTTCGGCAAAGGTCCGGCGAGCGATCACGGCGAGCTGATCGTCCTTTATCTGGGGGCTTTGCTCGCATTGCTGATCGCCGGACTCGGCGCAGCATCCATCGACCGCGCCCTGTTGCGTAAACCTTAGATCGGAAATTCGTTGCTTGTACATTCACAGACTGGCGCTTGACAATACTTTAGTTTAATCTAAAATATGAAGGTGTTCACGGAATCCGCCATTCTGGATGCGCTGGCCTCCCCTCGCCGCCGAGAAATCCTTCGCCTCATCTGGCGCGACGAACTCAGCGCCGGTGCCATCCGCCAAGCTATGCCCGACGTCACCTTCGGCGCCGTTTCCCTCCAGCTTCGAACCTTGCTCCAGGCCGGCCTGGTCGAAGCCCGCGCCGAAGACCGTCACCGCTTTTATCGTGCACGTCGTGAAGCGCTTGGCACGCTCGCCGAAATGTTGGAATGCATGTGGGACGACAAGCTCTGGAGCCTCAAGCTTGCAGCCGAACTAGAAGAATCTCGCCGCGGCCCCCGCCCTCGCCGTGGCAGAAAAAATTCCAGGAGGAACCAAAAGCTATGGCGCCGCTTCCCCACCGACTAGATCGCACCGCAGAAATTCACGCTTCGCGCGAAACCGTTTTTCGTTTTTTCACCGACAGTGCGCGATGGGCTAAATGGTGGGGCGCTGGCTCCAGCATCGAAGCGCGCCCCGGAGGCAAAGTTCTCATCTGCAATCCTGGCGGGGTCGAGACCTCGGGCGAAGTCCTCGAAATCACTCCGCCCGAGCGCATCGTCTTTACCTACGGATTTGCCAGCGGCAAGCCCATTCCCCCCGGCAGTTCCCGCGTGACCATCACCCTCGAGCCCTGTGAAGCCGGCACTCGCCTCCATCTTCAGCACGAATTCCCCGACGCCGCCGTGCGCAACGATCATGTGCAAGGCTGGCGTTATCAGCTCGCGCTTTTCGGAAACGCTGTCGCCGACGAAGTCTTCGCGGGTGCAGCCAATCTCGCCGACGCATGGTTCGAAGCCTGGGCCATCGCCGATGACCGCGCTCGCGAAGCCGCATTCGCCAAGATCGCCGCCCCCAACGTGCGTTTCCGCGACCGTTTCAGCTTGCTCGAGGGCCTAGCCGACCTCTCCGCCCACGCCGCGGCCTGCCAACGATTCATGCCCGGCGTGCGCATGCACCGCAAGGGCAACCCACGCCATTGCCAAGGCGTGGTGCTGGCCGACTGGATTGCCACTGACGGCGACGGCCGCGAATGCATGACCGGCACCAACGTTTTCGTCTTGAGCGCCGAAGCCCGCATCATCACCGCCACCGGCTTCGCAAACATGCCCGCAACCAGCTAATTCGCTTAACGAGTGGCGCACCTTTTCATCCCCCGCAGATCCGCCTCACCTCTGCGCCCGCGGGTATCACTTACGCCCCCGCCAGGCCCCGTACCATTGCTGTGCTCGTTCTTGAATTATGTAATAGATAAGTAAACTCACCCTGGAAAGCGTCGCGGAATACTCTGTGCCAATAACTGCCACACCCGACTTTAAGACCCTCTTCGAATCAGCGCCCGGTCTGTACCTGGTGTTGACTCCCGACCTTCACATCGTGGCAGTCAGCGACGCCTACCTGCGCGCAACCATGACTCAGCGCGAGCAAATCCTGGGCCAGGGGATCTTTGAGGTATTTCCCGATAATCCCAACGATCCGTCCGCCACTGGTATCGGCAACCTGCGGATTTCCCTGGAACGCGTCCTGCAGAATGGCGTCGCGGACACCATGGCAATACAGAAGTACGACATTCGCAGACCGGATGCGGCAGGCGGCGGGTTCGAGGAGAGGCATTGGAGCCCGTTTAACATGCCCGTGCTTGGGCTCCATAACGAGGTCACCTACATCATTCATCGCGTCGAGGATGTCACCGAGCTTGTTTGCCTCAAGCAGCAGCGCATTGACCAGCAAACGCAGGCCGAAGAATTGCGCGCCCGCGCTGGGCGAATGGAAGCGGAAGCTGGTTTGCGCGCCGCAGAAGTCCAGGAAACCATCCGCCGCTTGGCAGCAGCGAATCGAGAATCGGCCAACTTCGCAATGGAAAGTGCGCGCACACGTGAAGAACTTGATAAGTTCTTTAATCTCTCGCTCGATTTGCTTTGCATTGCTGGTACCGAAGGATTTTTCAAAAGCCTCAATCCCGCCTGGCAAACGAAGCTCGGATACTCCGTCGAAGAACTGATGGCGAGGCCCTTCGTTGACTTCATGCATCCGGACGATCGCGAGTCTTCGACTAAAGAAGTCCAACGCCTCAGCAGCGGCTCGAAGACCGTCGGCTTCGAGAATCGCTTCCGCTGCAAAGACGGTTCCTACCGCTGGATCTCTTGGAATGCGGCTTGTACTGCCGAGCAGCAGTTGATCTACGCAGTCGGGCGCGACGTCACTGAGTTAAAACAAACCGAACAGGCTTTACGCCTGTCGGAAGAAAAGTACCACCTTTTCTTTGAAAACAACCCGCAATCGGCTTGGGTCTACGATCTGGATACGCTGGCTATCATCGATGTCAATAGGGCGGCAATCAAAAACTACGGCTATACCCGCGACGAGTTCTTAGCGCTCACCATCAAGGATCTCCGTCCTGTTGAAGACGTTCCGGCCCTCCTGAAAAATATCGCCACGGTTGAAAATTCGTTTCAAGATCATGGCTTCTGGAGACACCACAGGAAAGACGGATCGCTGATACATGTCGAGATTGTCTCCAATCCGATCAGCAATCGGGGTAGAAATGCCCGTTTGGTCGTGGCCACCGACATCACCGAACGTAAGGAAAACGAGGAGGCTTTGCGGCGGAGCCAGGAGCGGTTCCGTTTGATGGTGGAAAACGTCGTCGATTACGCAATCCTCACGCTCGATACCGACGGTCACGTAAAAACCTGGAACGCCGGTGCCGAGCGGATCGAAGGCTATCGCGCCGAAGAAATCATCGGAAAACATTTCTCCCAGTTCTATCCGCGCCCGGCCATAGAGACTGGCAGGCCTCAACATGCTCTCGAGGTAGCTGCGAAGGAAGGCCGTTTTCTCGATGAAGGCTGGCGCGTCCGCAAAGACGGCTCCACTTTCTGGGCCAGCGTGGTGATCAACGCGCTTCGCGACGACCAAGGAACCTTGCGCGGATACGCCAAACTCTCCCGCGACATGACGCAAAGTAAGCTCGCTCAGGAAGCCATGTCGCAGGCCAAGGACGCAGCCGAGCAGTCCAATCGGTTTAAGGACCAGTTCCTCTCCACCATGAGTCACGAATTGCGCACCCCGCTCAATGCTGTGCTGGGCTTCTCCGACCTGCTAAGCGAAGAGACTTATGGCACGCTGAACGAACGGCAGCGCCGCTATGTGAACCACATCCACACCGGCGGCAAGCACCTGCTCAGACTGATCAACGACATATTGGATCTCTCGAAGATTGAAGCGGGCCGCCTGCAACTGGCCATCGAGAACGTGTCGGTGAACACCTGCATGTCTGAAGCGGTGGACTGCCTGCGTCCGCTGTCTGACAAAAAATCTCAAACGGTGGTTGTGACGCCATCGACGAACCTGAGCGTTCGCGCCGACGCCACCCGCTTGAAGCAAATTCTAATGAACCTTCTGGGCAACGCCGTGAAGTTCACCCCTGACGGAGGAAGAATAGAAGTAGCGGCCCATCGAATCGACGAGTTTGTCCGCTTCGATGTATCCGACAACGGCCCTGGCATTCCAGTCGAGGAACAGCAGCGCATCTTCAAAGCGTTCCAGCGCCTGCAACAATCCAGCAAGACCACCGAGGGCACCGGCCTTGGCCTGGCCATCACGAAGCGCCTTGTGGAGCTCCAAGGCGGTAATCTCGGACTGGATAGCCAGCCCGGCAACGGAAGCTCTTTCTATTTTACCTTGCCGCTGGTCCCCGCGCTTGTGCCCGACGAGAGCCGTCCGCTGGAACTGACGGCGCGTTCGGGTGAACCCCCAAAGATTCTGGTGATTGAAGATGACTCCGCGGCGGCGCATGTAATCCAATCTCATCTCACTTCTGCGGGATATGACCCGGTTCTGTGCGCGGAGCCTCAGCGCGCCGCGGATCTAGCCGCCGAAATCCGGCCTAGCGCCATCACTCTCGACGTCATCATGAAGCCGGTTGGCGGCTGGGAAATTCTCACCAAATTGAAAACCGATCCGCGCACCTCGGCGATTCCTGTGATTATCGTGTCCGTCGTCGACCAGCCCGGCACCGGCGCGCTTCTCGGCGCCGACGAATACATCGTTAAACCCGTGGACAAGCGCACCCTTTTGGCAGCCGTGGAACGTTGCTTGAATAAGCGCGAAACGATCAGTTCAGTCCGCCCGATCCTGGTCGTCGAAGATGACACCGCCACGCGAGAATTTCTCGCCGAATTTCTGTGCCAAAGAGGCTATGTTGTCGCCACTGCCGTGGACGGCGCGGAAGCCCGCGCTTCGGTCGCCGCTTCCCTGCCCGAACTCGTTATCTTGGACCTGATTCTGCCCCATGTCAGCGGCTTCCAGTTGCTCGCCGAATGGCGCTCCAATTCGCGCACTTCCGAGCTCCCGGTATTCGTTTTGACCAGCAAGGATCTCACTTTTCAGGAAAAAGACTACATCCGCAGCAGCGCAGGCGCGTTATTTCAGAAGCAGGAGCCCTGGCAGGATGCGCTGATCAAGCAGTTGCAACGCGCGGTGCCGCCAGTGCTCGCGGAGAAATCATGAATCATCGCATCCTCGTGGTCGAAGACAATCCGGCGAATAGTGAACTTCTCTGCGACTGGCTGGAAGCGCAGGGGTATCAGCCTTTCGCTGCCGAAAATCTGGAACAAGCCTTCGCCGCTTTCAAGCGCCTGCTGCCGGATGCCGTGCTCCTCGACGTCCAACTCGGCGCCGAGGACGGCCTCTCGCTGGCCCGATGGGTTCGGCAGCAGCCGCATCTTTGCCACCTGCCGATTCTGGCTGTCACCGCGCACGCCATGATAACGGACCACCAGCGCGTCATTCAGGCTGGTTGCAATGCCTGCGTTTCGAAGCCTGTGGATTTCAAATTGTTGCGCCAGCATCTCGACCGCTGGCTGCGTTTCGCGGAGAGGCTGGACAAGCCGCACATCACCCCTGTGCGCGGCTAACTCTCCGTCGCTGGAAGCTGCAGAAGTCTTCTTGGGAGACATAATCATGCTGAGCCGCGTGCTCGTTGTGGATGATGACCCTCTGGTCTGCGAGCTGGTCAAAGAAATCTTAGATTCCGTGGAGATGGACGCCGTCACACTCACCGACAGCAAGGAGGCCTCCACGCGCCTCGGACAGGAAAAATTCCAAGCCGTCTTTCTCGACGTGCATATGCCTCGCCCGGGCGGCATCGAACTCGCCGGGCAGATGCGGGCCTCGGGCGTGAACCGCAGCACTCCCATCGTCGTAATCACCGGCGAAGATGATCGTTCCGCACTCAGCGATGCGTTCAAGGCCGGCGCCAATTTTTTCCTCTACAAGCCCATCGATCGCCATCGATTGCTGCGGCTGGTGCGCGTCGCCCATGCTCCCATCCAGCGCGAAGCCCGCCGCTACCAGCGCGTCAAAGTTTCTTGCAAAGTTTCAATCGAGAGCAATCAAGAGCGCATCAGCGGCATGACTCTGGACCTCAGCCTCGGAGGAATGTTCGTACAAGCCTCGCGCACACTCCCGGTCGGATCGGTTGTCCAAATCCTGTTGGAACTCAAAGCCGGCACCCCTCCGCTCAAGCTGCCCGCACGCGTGGTTCGCGCCACAGGAAAAGACCTCATAGGCCTCCAAATCGAAAATGCCGGCGCCGAACAAAGCAAAAAGCTCCAGGAATTCCTCCTTCCCATAATCCTCACGAAAGCCGACTAGGAGCATTTGAGTCTATAGCGGCCGGCGGATGGCCGACCCTTGGGTGCGGCACCAGTGTTCGGTCCCACCGCGGTTTAATCCTTGGTGGCGCCGAATCTTTTCCGTCGTTCGTGCAGAAAAGATTCGGGTTTTGACCTCCGCCTTAAGGGCTTCTCTGAACCTCGGTTGAATTCCAACGATTGGAATGCACCGCGTCACAGTGCTAGGCCGTCCACAGCACCGACGCCTTGAATTTCGTAAAACAACGTGCTAGCGTTTCTCGTGATTCAATCAAAGCGGCATCGGGCTGATCGACAATACGCGGCGAAGTTCTCCCCCAGCCTCCTCGCAAAGTTTCCTCTCATAACCAGGCTCTCACCTGGGCCCAAAGCGTCCAAATTGCCGGTCTGGAGCACGTCTGCCAGCCTGCTTGCCCTGAGCAGTTTTGGCAGGGCGTTCGGTTTGCACAACCGCGATTGCAACGGCTCTAACGCTCAAAATACCGAGCGCGCGAAAACGAGAGGTTTTCTCATACCGCTTCGAACCAGTACTGGCCTAAAAACAGAAGTTACAGAAAACAAACGATTAGAACACCGGTACTGGGATGCGCACTTGGAATTCCAGCAAAATCTCGCAAATGGGGCGAGGACGAGATGAGCTACATCACCAAAAGTCTGGTTCCGGGCGAGACGCTTCTCTTTGAGACGCGGCACCACTGGTTCGTTTTGCTTGGACCCTTGCTTCTCAGCTTGCTGCTGGGAATTCCGGGCGTGGCGCTTCTGGTGGACGCGCTCGCGGCGAAAAACGGCCATGGCAATGTCCCCTCGCTTGAGTCCTCCATTGGCCCCAGCGGAATGATGTTGCTGGGCGTCGTTCTTCTGGTAATCGCGCTGATCGTTTTCGCCTGGGGCGCTGCCAAGCGGAACGCCACCGAGATGGCGGTCACCAACCGCCGCGTCCTGATCAAAACGGGCATGGCCAGCCGCCGGACGCTCGACTTGATGCTCGCCAAAGTTGAGAGCATCGGCGTTACGGAAACGTTTATGGGCAGAATCTTCGGGTACGGCTCGGTCGTCATCCACGGCACCGGAGGAACCCCAGAGTCGTTCGTGATGATCGCGCATCCTCAAGAATTCCGGCAAAGCGTTCAGCAGCAGATTGGAGGTCCCGTGCCGGATGTCGCCGCCAACAGAGGCGGCCAATGATTTTACAAAAATTGTTCATCGGGCTGTCCCGCAGCGCGTCATAATTGACGGGCAGCAATAGGAGGCGCATAACATGAGTGACACGAGATTGGCAAAAGGACGATTGATTTTGGCCCTGGTTTTGACGGGCTTGCTTGGAGTCGGTTACGTTACGCTGCACGCGAGCGATAAGGCCCCCGCGACGGGAACTCCTGCGCCGGACTTCACCTTGAACTCGCAGGAAGGCACGCCTGTCAGCCTGCACGAATTTCGCGGCAAATGGGTGGTGCTGTATTTCTATCCCAAAGAC
>Ga0070765_100000809_pt1 | contig 18538 bp, 15 predicted proteins | sample HubBroMetageWFT5_FD_71516 | JGI IMG/M metagenome (GOLD analysis project Ga0070765, IMG submission 71516) | Warmed and freeze-thawed soil microbial communities from the Hubbard Brook experimental Forest, New Hampshire - Hubbard Brook CCASE Soil... | ecosystem: Environmental > Terrestrial > Soil... | reverse complement strand
TCAAACTCCTAAAACAAATAGCAGCCACCAGCCAAGCAGGCCGAGCCCGACCCTTCATCGTAGGCAGCACCGAATTCGCAAGATACAAAGACGACCCCGAATACAAACAAATCCTAGAAGCCGTCGCCCCCTGCAAATCCCCCGAATATCATCAATTCGATTTCTGGATAGGCGATTGGGAAGTCCAAGATCCGCAAGGCAACGTAGTAGGCCACAACGCAGTAACCGCAGAACAAGACGGCTGCCTAATAATCGAACACTGGACCGCCACAGGCGGCGCCCAAACCGGCACCAGCTTCAACTATTACGACATCCGCGACAAGAAATGGCATCAACTCTATCTAGATAATTCCGGAAACGCAGGCGCGTTCCCAGCAATGTCCGGCAATCTAAATGATAAAAAAATGGTCTTGCTAACAAACGATCCAAACACGCCACCCTCAAGATGGACCTGGTACACAATCGCCCCAAACCAAGTAAGACAAATGGCCGAACAGTCCACAGATAACCAAAAATCCTGGCAGATAACCTGGGATTCCATCTACATAAAAAAGACAACCGAAGCCACCCGATAATATTCTCCTTGCCTTTGATTTTGGGTCTGGGTTTCCCATGCGCCGTAGTCGCGCGTGGGGGCTTTTGACTTTTCCGTTGACGTCGCCCTTGCATTTTTCCCCGCGTAGCACAGGCAGCCTGCCGGCGTTTTTGACGTTGCCTCGTGCCGCCCTCAAACGCCGCCCAAACCCAAAAGCGCCCGACGCCCACTACAACAAGTACCATTGACATAGTAGTACTATCGCGTTACAATAACTCCCGCAGTAAGCACTACCCAAGGCGCCGGGCAAGCTCCCTCAAGCCTGCCACAACCCGCGCCTCAAAATTAAATACCAAGGAGATGTATGCAACCGTCTGGCCCACCAGCCAGTCCGTCAGATCACCCGCGCACTGGCCTCAACATCCCACCGCAATCCGCCCGCCCCCCAAAAAATCTCCGCAAAAAACAAAGAACAGCAAATAACCACCCTCAAAAAATGTTTCGGTTAGAAACCACTCCAATTGATTGTTTTCAACAACTTACACAAGGTTTTAATTGGACCCATGTTTCGGTTAGAAAACTCAACCAAGCGAATCAAAATCGAACATCCCCAGATCACATCCGGAGACAAGAACGTCATTCGGCGACCGAAACTGCTAGAATTTCCCCGCGCCTCAAGGAGGCCCGGATGGTTCATCGCCACGTCTTCCACAACGATCGCCTGCTACCCATCGAGCAGGTACGGCTCTCCCCAGGCCAAGCCGGCCTACTAAGCGGCTGGGGCCTCTTCACGACCATGCGCATAGCCGGCGGCGTCCCCTTCGCCTACGAACGCCACTGGAAACGCCTAGAAAAAGACGCCACCCGCACCCACTGCCCCTTCCCCTTCGACGCCGATAAAGTCCGCGCCCAACTCTACGAAGTCCTGCAAGCCAACAAAGTCCAGGAAGGCACCGCCAGAATTTACGCCATATACAATCAACCAGGTTTCTGGGCCAGCGAAGAAAAATTCCCGCCAGCCGACCTGGTAATTTATTCCGCAGGCCTGCCAGCTCACAAAGAACCAGCAAAACTCAGCCTGCGCGAGCACGGACGTCACGCCGCCTCCCCGCTGGCAGGCGTGAAAGTAACCTCCTGGCTCAACAATGTCTGGAATATCTACGAAGCCCAACAAGCAGGCTATGACGAGGTAGTCCTGCTCAACGAACGAGGCGAAGTCGCCGAATGTACCGCAGCAAATCTCTTCTGCGTCCGAAACGGCCGAGTCCAAACCCCGCCGCTAAATTCCGGATGCCTGGAAGGAATCACCCGCTCGGTACTTCTAGAAGTAGGCCAAGCCGCAGGAGTAACAGTAGAAGAAAAAACGCTAAAGCCGGAAGATCTCTACGCCGCGGAAGAAGTCTTCATCTCCTCAACAAATCGCAGCCTACTGGGCGTAGGAGAAATAGCAGGCCACAAATTCAAAGCCCCAGGCCCAATAACAACAAAACTAGGCCAAGTCTTCACAAACTACATATCGGATTACGTTTCAAAACATTCCGGCGACGCAGCCCGAGCGGCATCAACGAGCCAAAATAAAGGATGAGAACGCTTTGTCAGGACACGAACTGCTTCGTCGGAGCACGAAACGCATTGTCAGGGCATGACTTTAGTCATGCCGAAAGAAGCGCAAATTAGGTACGGCTTTAGCCGCTGAGGCCTGTTTCAAATGCCGTTGCCGCAAGCGCCGCAAATTAATGAACCATTAGCCCGGCAATCCCAATGGCGACACCAATAGCACCCAAGACCAATCCAATGGCCCAGAAAGTTAGCTTGCGGGTAAGCAGCGTAATCGAACAAATTACAAGCGCAGCCTCGAGCAAAACCTCAGCCAAGTCGAACCGGTCCACGCGGCGCTGCAACATCGCCACTTCGTCCTCGGTTTTCTTAGCCTCGGCCTGCGCGTCGGCCTGCTGATCTTTATATTTCTCAATCTCTTTTTCGTACTTCGCTTTCACAGCTTCGACCGACGCCGAATTCTGCAATGAGAAAACGCCAATCTCGTCGATAAATAATTCATAGCTTCGCCGGCGAATGTCTTTAGCCTGATAGTAGGCCCATTGATCGGTAGCCTTAGTCTGAGCGAGAAGCTGCTCGGTAGCCGAGCGATGTCCCATCAACGATGCGGCGGCGACAATCACCGCCAAAATCGCCATCGTGATGGTCACACGACCCATGGCCGAATCGTGGCTCCCGTGTTCAGCACGCTCGGCGAGTTCCTGAGGTTCTTCGGGCATCGAGGGTCTCCTGGGCATAGTTTGGGAAGCCAAAAGGCTGCGCGGCGAAGGATAGTAGCAAAAAAATGAAGAAGTCGTGCACAAAGCTCGAAGGTTACCGCAGCCCAGAGATTTGCGCTAAGCTTTCAGGGACGAGTCGCAGATGAGCGATGCAACGGAGGAACAAGCAATGTCCGATCTAGCGAGTAAAACGTGCGTCCCATGCAAGGGAGGCGTTCCGCCTCTAGCAGGCGAAGAGCTAGCCAAGCTCTCGCGCGAAGTACCCAAATGGAAAGTAGTGGACAACCATCACATCACCCGCAATTTCGAATTCCCCGATTTCGCCAAGGCCCTAGCCTTTGTAAACAAAGTAGGCGCCATCGCCGAAGAGCAAGGCCATCACCCGGATATTTTCCTGACCTGGGGCAAAGCAGATATCACAACTTGGACGCACAAAATCAACGGTCTAACCGAAAGCGACTTCATACTCGCCGCAAAAATCGACCGCCTATAGCTCCCAAAGCGTGTCCGCTGGCGAAACGAAAAATCCCGCTAGCGGACATCTTCAGTCGAAGCCGGCAGACAGTCAGATCGCTAAGCTCTGATTTTTCAATAGATTTGCGGCGCCATTCGTTGGCGCTCGCCGTGCTCCACTATACCGTGGCGCGATATAGTATACCGCCAAACGATACAGTCGGCCGGTTCGTGAATCAGGAGGATTGATGAGTTCGAAAGAAAAAGATCGCGATTCACAAGCTCCGCTCACGCCCGCGATGTTCCACATTTTGCTGGCGCTCGCCGACGGCGAAAAGCACGGCTACGCAATTTTGAAGGAGGTAGCCGACCGCACCGGCGGCAAGGTGCAGCTCAGTGCCGGTACTCTCTACGGCATCATCAAGCGCCTCGACGAATCAGGCTGGATTCTCGAAAAATCGCAGCGCCCCGACATCGGCTTCGACGACGAACGCCGCCGCTACTACCACCTTACCGAACTCGGCCGCCGCGTCGCAATGACGGAAGCAGCACGCCTCGAAGAAATGGTCGAAATGGCTCGCGCGAAGCGGCTCGTTCGCAAACCGCGATTGGCATAGGAGACGCAAATGCTGGACGAGAAACCCAGATTCTCCGATCGCATCTTCCGGATGGCGCTGGCGGTGCTGCCGTCCGATTTTCGCGGCAACTATGGAAATGAGATGCATCGCGTCTTTCGCGAACAGGAACGCGAAGCCAGCGAAAAAGAAGGTTTCGCGGGATTGATGAAACTCTGGTGGGACACGCTGACAGGGCTGCTCAAGACCGGCCCGCGCGAACATTGGGAAATGCTGAAGCAGGACGTCGCGTACGCCCTAAGAATGATGCGCAAGAACTTCGGGTTCACGCTAGTCGCAGTTCTCACGCTCGCACTCGGAATCGGAGCGAACACCGCAATCTTCAGCGTGGTAAACGCAGTCCTACTCAGCCCGCTTCCCTACCCCAAAGGCGGCCAGCTCGTCATCCTGCGGCAGCAAGCGCAGAAACAGGCAATTGATGATCTCGCGTTCTCGGTGAAAGAAATCGAAGATTACCGCGCGCAGAACGGAACTTTTTCGGGTGTGGCGGAATATCACACGATGTCGTTCACACTGCTGGGCCGCGACGAGCCGCTGCGCGTGCAAACCGGCGTGGTGTCCGCCAATTTTTTTGATCTTTTTGGAATCAAGCCAATTCAAGGCCGCACTTTTCGCGAAGATGACGACAAGATGGGCGCGCCTGCCGTCCTGCTCGTGAGTTACGAATTCTGGAAAAACAGTTTGGGCGGCGATCCAAATATCGTTGGCAAAACTTTCCGCATGAACGACCGCGTGCATACGGTCGTCGGCGTGCTCCCGCCCGTGCCGCAATATCCGAACGAAAACGACGTTTACATGCCCACGGTGGCGTGCCCGTTTCGCGGCTCACAAATCATGATCGAGGGCCGCGACCATCGCATGATGAACGTCTTCGCGCGCATGAAAGACGGCGTGAAGCTCGACGCCGCGGGAGCGGAGGTCGAAACGATCGCGGGCCGTCTCACGCAGGACTATCCAAAGTTTTATCCCGCATCGATGGGCTATCGGACGATCACCGTTCCGCTGAAGGGCGAATTAATAAAAGACGCGCGGCCGACGCTGCTGATTTTGCTGGGCGCAACGGGATTTGTGCTGCTGATTGCCTGCGCGAACGTGGCGAATTTGACGCTGGCACGCATGACGCAGCGCGAGCGCGAATTGGCCGTGCGCTCGGCGCTCGGCGCGGGCAGAAGCCGATTACTGCGGCAATTGCTGACCGAGAGCGTGATGATCGCGGCGCTGGGCGCAGGGATCGGCTTGGTTTTTGCGTCCGGCGGAATGGAGTTGCTACAGGGATTCGCCGCCCGATTTACTCCGCGAGCCAGAGAAATTCGGATCGATTATGTGGTGCTGCTCTTTACCTTCGTGATCGCTGCGGGGACGAGCATCGTGTTCGGGTCGCTCGCAGCTTTTCTCTCGCGCGAGAGCCTGGCTGCGGGATTGAAAGAAGGAACTGGCGGCGCCTCGGCGAGCCGGCGGCGCCATCGCGTGCGCAGCGTGTTGATCGTCTCGCAAATCGCGCTGTCGTTCCTGCTTCTAACTGGCGCAGGTCTCATGCTTCGCAGTTTCGTAAAACTGCAGCGCGTCGATCCAGGCTTCGTGCCGCAGCACATTCTGGCGATGAAGGTCTCCCCAAACTTTACGAAGTACACGAAGAACGATCAATACCGGACGCTCGGCAATCGCATGCTCGAAAGCGCAAAGATACGGCCCGGAGTGATGTCCGTGGCGATTTCGTCGAGCTTTCCGTTTGATCCCGATTCGGCGGTCTTCGGGCTTGGCATCAATCCTTATGTCATCGAGGGGCGCCCGCTGAAGGATGGAGAAGTACAACCGACAACTGCGGCGCGCGTCGCCAGTGCCGACTATTTCAAGCTGCTCGGAATTCCGGTGATCGAAGGCCGCAGCTTTACGGAAGCCGACACGACTGATGCGCCGCAAGTCGCGATCGTCAATCAGGCGCTGGTGCGGCATCACTGGGCTGGCGAGAATCCGATCGGCCATCGAATTTCCTTCGACGATGGAAAAACGTGGCAGCAAATCGTGGGCGTCGTTGGCGACACGAAAGAACTCACGCTCAGCCAACCCGCGGATGATCAGGTCTATCTGCCGCTGGATCAATTTCCGCAAATCGGAAGTTTGCTGGTGCGAACGCAGGGCGATCCGATGGGCGTTGCGCGCGATATCCGGCAGAGTGTTTACGACGTCGATCCCGATACGGCGCTGACGCACATGCAAAGTCTCGAGACGGCGAGGAGCGCGACGCTAACATCTCCGCGTCTGACGACAGATTTGCTCGCGGTGTTTGCTGGACTCGCTTTGGTGATGGCCGCTACTGGCATTGGCGGAATCATGGCGCTGACGGTGAGCCAGCGTCTTCGTGAAATTGGGATTCGCATGGCTATGGGCGCAAAACCTGGCGATATTTTGAGTATGGTTCTGCGGCAGGGGCTCGGGCTTGGATTGACCGGTATTGTGGTCGGGCTGCTCGCGGCGATCGGACTGACACGGCTGCTGCACTCTTTGCTTTTCGAAATCTCACCCACAGATCCGATTACTTTTGGCGCGGTGGGACTTGTGCTTGTCTCCGCGGCGGTCATCTCCTGCTTAATTCCTGCGCGCCGGGCGGCGAAGACCGATCCGCTTGTTGCATTGCGATTCGAATGATGCCGGTGATGCAGAGTTCGACGACAAAGGATTGCAACGATGAAAAATAAATTAGGATTCGCGAAAAGTGCTCTGATGGTGTTCGCATGCGCGTTGTCTCTCGCACCCGCCTCGAGGGCGCAAACCGGCGGCGAATATCTCGTCACCACCAAATGGGTTGCGGATCATCTCAAAGATCCCTCGCTGGTTCTGATCGCAGTAGGTGAAAAGAGTGATTACGACCACGGACACATCCCCGGCGCGCGCTATCTGGACTACGAAAAGATCTCGACTCCACACGGCAGCGGGCTGATGCTCGAGCTTCCGCCGGTCGAGCAGCTCGTGAAAGTTTTCGAAGACGTCGGCGTCGGCGACTCATCGCAGGTCGTCGTATATTTCAGCAACGATTGGATCACGCCGACTGCGCGCGTTTACCTGACGCTCGACTATCTCGGACTGCGCGGCCGCATTTCGTATCTCGATGGTGGGATACAGGCGTGGCGAAAAGAAGGACGGCCGGTTTCCACCGAAGCTCCGAAGTTCGCGAAAGGCAAGCTGACCGCACACCCGCGAAGCGACGTGATCGCCAAGATCGACACGGTGCAACAGGATTTGCACAAGCCAGGCGTCGCGATCGTTGATGTCCGCGAACCGAAATGCTACGGCACCCCGTCGAGCTGCTATGGCGAGCGCGAAGGGCATATCCCGGGCGCGGTGAATATCCCGTGGGAAGCTTTGGTAAACGATGATTACAAACTCAAAAGCCCAGACGAGCTGCGAAAAATCTTTTACGCCGCGGGCGTAAAGCCGGGTGACGAAATCATCGCTTACTGCCACATCGGTCAAAGAGCCAGCCTCGTCTATCTGGTTTCGCGATCCCTTGGCCATGACTCGCGCCTCTACGATGGCTCATTCGAGGAATGGGGCGGCCGCACCGATCTTCCGCTCGAAAAATCCGCCGCCGGAAATCAATAATCCAAAGTAGCGCCGGTTTATCCCGAGTATTTGCGAAGGGCGTCCCTGCCGGCATCTTACGAGAGCACTACGAGCCAAGAGCAGAAATCGACCGCGGCCTCCCTTGTAATCGGTACGGTCTAGAACCGGCCCTAAAATATTCCTCGCTCGCCGGTAATTCTCCACCCGAAACTTCCTCGTGTTACGATTCCTTGCTCGTATTTCGTCCCGCCCTTGCAGGAGCTTCTGGGTGAACTTTCTTCGCGAAGAACTGCGGCCGATGCTGCGGCTAGCTGGTCCAATCGTGCTCGCCGAGCTCGGTTGGATGGGCATGCCCATCGTGGACACGATGATGGTCGGCCGTCTGCCTTACAGCGCCGATGCAATCGGTGCAGTGAGTCTCGGCAGCATTATATTTTATGCAATCGGAATTTTTGGCACGGGGCTGATGCTCGGCCTGGATACGCTCGTCTCGCACGCATTTGGCGCCGGCGATGTCGCGGACTGCCATCACTCGCTCGTCAATAGCATCTACTTGAGCATCGTCGCGACGCCGATTTTGATGGGACTGGTTTGGATTTTCGGCGCATATCTTTATCGCTTCGGCGTTGCACCCGATGTGCTGCAGTACGCGGTTCCCTATCTCCTTGCATTGAACTGGAGCATGTTTCCACTCTTTCTTTATTTTGCATTGCGGCGCTACTTGCAGGGCATGAATCGAGTGGCGCCGGTAATGTTTGCGCTGATCAGCGCCAACTTGGTGAATTTATTCGGCAATTGGGCGCTGGTTTACGGACACTTCGGATTTCGCGCGATGGGGCCCGTCGGCTCGGGCTGGGCTACATGCGTTTCGCGGATTTATATGTCGGCTGTGCTGCTCATTTCGATTTATTTTTACGAGCGCCGCTACCGCACGGGCTTGCATGCTGTCGAATTGCGGCCGGATCGTACGCGCGTCTGGCGACTGGTAAAGCTTGGAGTTCCGGCGGCGGCGCAGATGACAGTCGAGATCGGGGTAATCGCGGTGGTCACGTCGCTGATCGGACGTCTCGGCGCCGTGCCGCTAGCCGGCCACCAGATCGCGCTGAACACGGTCAGCATTACATACATGGTGCCGCTCGGAATCGCTTCGGCGGCGGCAGTTCGAGTGGGCCAGGCACTCGGTCGAAAAGATCCAGACTCTGCGAAATACGCAGGCTGGGCCGGGATAGCACTGGGTGCGAGTTTTATGGGTTGCATGGCACTGCTCCTCTGGATTGCGCCGCGATTCATCGCACGAATTTTCACGCCCGATCTCGCCATTATCGCGACTGCCGCGAATTTGCTTTTTATTGCAGCGTTCTTTCAGCTTTTCGACGGAATTCAAGCTACGGTAACGGGCGCATTGCGCGGCGCGGGAGATACTCGCACACCGTTTCTTTGCCATCTGGTGGCGTACTGGGCGATTGGGTTGCCGTTAGGTTATCACTTGTGTTTCGCGGTCGGATGGGGCGCGGCCGGATTGTGGATCGGTTTGAGCTTGGCGTTGATTCTGATTGGCGTCGCGCTTCTACTATTCTGGCGAAGGAAACTGAAATCGTTCTCGACGATGTTTGCTTGAGCTACAATCTACACAAAAGATATGCGGCTCTCCGAAATCAATATAGAAGATGAGGCGGTTGCGAGTGCCTGAGAACGCAGATTCGCGCTTCATGGAACGCGCAATCGAGCTTTCGCTGGAAAATGTTCGCTCGGGCCGCGGCGGGCCGTTCGCGGCGGTAGTGGCGAAGGACGGTGAAATCATTGCCGAGGCCGCGAACTGCGTTACTGCCACGAATGATCCCACCGCGCACGCCGAAATCGTCGCGATTCGCAATGCGTGCCGCAAGGTCGGCAATTTTGAGCTTCCCGGTTGCGACCTCTATACAACTTGCGAGCCTTGCCCGATGTGCCTTGGCGCGATTTACTGGGCGCGGCCCGCGCGCGTTTTTTACGCGAACACAGCCGCTGATGCTGCTGAGGTCGGTTTCGACGATGCTTTTATCTACTCTGAGCTGAAGCGCCCGCTCGCCGATCGCAAAGTTCCGATGATCCAACTCATGCGCGAAAAAGCGCTGGCAGCATTTCGCGAGTGGCAAGCGAAGACGGACAAGGCGCCCTACTAGGGGTCTGCGCAATGGCACATCCCACCATCGGCCAATCGGTGCCGCGCAAAGAAGGCCGCGAGAAAGTGACCGGTCGCGCGCGCTACGTCGCCGATATGACTCTTCCGGACATGCTTTATGGCGTGACCGTCCGCAGCCCGATTGCGCGCGGACGTTTGACTGGAATTCAGTTTGGCGGCGATGTTCGGTGGGATGAAATTACCGTCGTCAGTGCAAAAGATATTCCCGGCAAGAATTCCATCGTGCTGCTGGAAGATGATCAGCCGTGCCTGGCTTCTGAATTTATAAATCACGCGGAAGAAGCGGTACTGTTGCTCGCGCACTCCGATAAGTATGTAATCGAGGAAGCGCGCCGAGCGGTTCGGCTTGAAATCGCGTCGTTGCCGCCGGTTTTCAATATCGATGATGCACTCGCGCGGAAAGAAAATATTTGGCGCGCGGACAATATTTTCAAATCGCTCCGTGTGGAAAAAGGCGACGTGGACGCGGCGTGGAACCGCGCTGATTTTATTGTCGAAGCCGAATACGAAACTGGCGCGCAAGAGCAGCTCTATATTGAACCGCAGGGAATGGTTGCAGTCGCGAATGCGCGCGACGGCGTGACCGTTTGGGGATCGCTGCAATGCCCGTACTACATTCACAAGGCGCTAGCGGCGCTTTTTGCGTTGCCCGCGGAGAAGATTCGCGTGGTGCAAATGGAGACGGGTGGCGGCTTCGGCGGCAAGGAAGAATACCCGTCCATGATCGCAGCACACTGCGCGCTTCTAGCCTGGAAATCAGGCCGCGCCGTGAAAATGATTTACGATCGCGCCGAAGATATGGCCGCGACTACCAAGCGCCATCCTTCGCGAACAACGCATCGCACCGGCGTCACTCGCGAGGGCAAGCTCGTTGCCATGGATATTGATTTCACGCTCGACGGCGGGGCTTACATGACACTTTCGCCCGTGGTGCTCTCGCGCGGAACGATTCATGCGGCAGGGCCTTACGATTGCCCGAACGTGAGAATCCGCAGCCGGGCAGTGGCGACAAATTTTCCGCCGCACGGCGCGTTTCGAGGATTTGGAGCGCCGCAAAGCGTATTCGCGCTTGAGCGCCATCTCGATCAAGTGGCGAAGGCCGTCGGATTGGCTCCCGATGAACTGCGCCGGCGCAATTTTATCCGCGAAGGGCAAACGCTCGCAGTCGGCCAAATCGTTCACGAGAAAATTGATATGAACGAGTTGATGGAGCGCACCTTCGAGATAAGCGACTACCGCGCCAAGCGCGAGCGATTCGCGCGCGAAAACCCACTGAATAGGATTAAACGCGGCATCGGTTTCGCTTCATTTCTTCACGGCGCTGGATTTACGGGATCGGGTGAGGATTATTTGGCGTCAGTGGCCACGGTGGAAGCCACCGGCGAAGGCGGAATCCGCGTCTTCGCCGCCAGCACGGAGATGGGCCAGGGCACCAACACTATTTTTTCGCAGATCGCTGCCGATGCGCTCGGCCTCGACTACGCGAGCGTTGAAATCGTGCAGCCGGATACGGCGGATGTGCCGAACAGTGGCCCAACCGTCGCATCGCGCACTTGCATGATTGTCGGGAAGCTCGTCGAGTCCGCGGCGCTCGGCGTGAAGCAATCACTCTCGCAAAATGGATTTTTGCGCGATGGCGATGGCCCGGAAGCCTTCGCAGGCGCGTGCCGTATGTACATCGAGAAAATTGGACCGCTGCGTGCTTCGAGCCGCTACGCACCGTCGCCGGAAATTCATTGGGATGACGCGCATTATCGCGGCGACGCGTATGGCGCTTACGGTTGGGGCGTGTATGTCGCGGAAGTTTCGGTGGACACCGCCACCGGCGAAACTCGCGTGGAAGATTTCGTTGCCGCGCAAGAAGTCGGCCGCGTGATCAATCCGGTCCTCGCCGCGGGACAAATCGAGGGCGGTGTCGCGCAAGGTATCGGTTTCGCGCTGTATGAGAATGTCGTCTGGCGCAAAGGTCGCATGATTAACAACCAGATGACGAATTACATCATGCCCACTTCGATGGATGTACCGCCCATTCGCGTCTATTTCGAGGAACTGCCGTACGCACGTGGTCCCGCCGGCGCAAAAGGAATTGGCGAGTTGCCGCTCGATGGCACAGCGCCTGCGATTATCAATGCGGTCGAGAACGCCACGGGCGTCGTGATTCGACGCGTACCGTTGACGCCCGAAGTGCTTTTGGAAGCGCTGGACGAGGCGTGCGAACGGGTCCATGCCTGAAAAGATTTCCGTCCGTTGCCGCGTGAACGGCCGAGACTCCACCCTCATCGATTTTCCGATGGCGCGACTTCTCGATGCGCTTCGCGAACAATTAAATCTCACGGGAATTAAGGAAGGCTGCGGCGAAGGCGAATGTGGTGCGTGCAGCATCGAGATCGATAGTCAACTCGTGAACAGTTGCCTCGTCCCCGTTCTGCAAGCTGACGGCGCAGTGATTCGCACCATCGAAGGGGTCGCAAATGGCGAGCAACTCCATTCCGTGCAGCAGGCATTCATCGCGCATGGCGGCGCGCAGTGCGGCATCTGCACTCCCGGAATGATTCTTGCGGCGATCAATCTGCTCGATCGCAGTTCGCACCCGACGGAAGCTGAAGTGCGCACCGCGCTCGCAGGAAATCTTTGCCGATGCACCGGCTATACCAAAATTTTCGAGTCCGTGCTCGCTGCTTTCGCCGAACCGGGGACGCGCGGATGAGATCTTTCGTCCCATCCTTCGAGTTACGCACTCCGTCGAATCTCGCAGCAGGCTTGGATTTAATGGCCCGCGAGCCCGGTGAATGGCGGCCATTCGCCGGCGGAACGGATCTGATGGTCTTGCTCGAAGCGGGCAAACTCACGCACCGGCGGTATCTGAATATTTTGAATTTCCGCGAGCTCCGAAGTATTACTCTCAGCGACGCGGAGATCAGTGTCGGAGCTCTCGCAACTTATACAGATATCCGCCGCCATTCTGAGCTCCAACGAGAGTTTCCACTGCTCTGTCGCGCGGCAGAGGAAACCGGCGGAGTCGCGACGCAAAATCGCGGCACGATCGGTGGAAATATCGCCAACGGATCCCCCGCTGCAGACTCTCCGCCAGCGCTACTCGTTTACGACGCAGCGCTCGAACTGATCTCCGCCAGCGGGACGCGGCGGGTGTCCTATGCAAACTTCCACAGCGGCTACAAGAATATGAATTTGCGGCCTGACGAGTTGATCGCCAGAATTATCTTGCCGCGCGGTGGCGTCGGATGGACGACCTATTACCGCAAGGTTGGCACACGCCGGGCGCAGGCGATTTCAAAGGTCTGCGTCGCAGCAGCGGCGAAGATCGTGGATGGCGAAATTGCAGATATTCGTATCGCGCTCGGAAGCGTCGCGCCCAGCGTGATCCGTGCCACTAAAACCGAAAACGCACTTCGTGGTAAGAGACTCGATGCCGCCGCGATCGAATCCGCACGCACTGCTCTCGCCGAAGAAATCGCGCCGATCGACGATATACGCTCCACCGCTCGCTATCGCTCGCGCATCGCGCAAAATCTGCTGGAAGAATTTCTTCAAAGCGCCGCGCGCCAATGAGCACGCCCGATCTGATCGTCAGAAGCAAGAGAGTTCTCGCCGGAGACGCCGCCGAGCCGTCGCCTGCGGCGATTCACATTCAACACGGCATCATCATAGCTGTCTCTCCGTACGATGATGTCCCTAGCGGCGCGCCAACCTACGACGCCGGAGAAGATCTCGTCATGCCCGGCATCGTGGATACACACGTCCACATTAATGAGCCCGGCCGAGCCGACTGGGAAGGATTCACGACTGCGACGCGTGCCGCCGCAGCAGGCGGAGTAACGACGCTCATTGAAATGCCTCTCAACAGCATTCCTGCGACGACCACCGCGTTGGCATTTCGCGAGAAGCTCGCCACCGCAGCGGGAAAGCTTTGGGTCGACACCGGATTCTGGGGCGGCGTGGTTCCCGGGAATTTGCACGAACTCGGGCCGCTGTGGCAGGAAGGCGTCTTCGGCTTCAAATGTTTTTTGGTGCCGAGTGGCGTCGATGAATTTCCGCACGTGACCGAAGACGATCTGCGCGCGGCAGTGCCAGTGTTAGCCAAACTTGGAGCTCCGCTCCTCGCACATTCCGAAGATCCGACTATCATCGAGTCCGCGAGCCGGGCCGCCGCAAAATTGCCGGCAAATAGATATTCGTCATGGCTCGCATCGCGGCCCGCTGTAGCCGAAACCAAAGCCATAGAACTGCTTGCACATCTCGCGACCCCGTCCAACACTCGTCTGCATATCGTTCACGTTTCATCCTCCGCCGCGCTCGAACTCATTCGCAAATCCAAAGCTACGGGAATCACCCTCACCGCCGAAACTTGTCCGCACTACTTGACCTTCACCGCCGGTGAGATCACCGATGGCGCCACCGAATTCAAATGCGCCCCACCCATTCGCGAAGCCGAACATCGCGATCAACTCTGGGCTGCGCTCGGCGACGGCACACTCGATTTCATCGCCAGCGATCATTCCCCCTGCCCTCCGGAGATGAAGCGCAAAGACACCGGTGATTTTTTCGCAGCTTGGGGTGGCATCGCGTCTCTAGAACTCGCGTTGGCGGCCGTGTGGACTTCGGCGCGTCCGCGCGGCTATCCTGTTGGCCGTCTCGCCGAGTGGCTTTGCCGCGGTCCAGCACGGCTGGCGGGACTCTCGCAGCGAAAAGGCTCGATCGCCACCGGTCGCGATGCCGATCTCGTGATCTGGAATCCGGAAGCTTCGTTCCGCGTGGATCCGGAAAAGCTGCACCAGCGCCATAAGCAGACGCCATATGCGGGCCGCACCTTGGACGCCGTCGTAACAGCAACTTTTCTGCGCGGCCGAAAAATTTTTGAGCGCGGCGAATTTCCGGCGGGACCGATTGGGACTATTCTGAAACGAACAGACGCATGAGCGATTTTCAAAAGTTCCCGAATCTGGCTTCAGAGCGGCTGGGCGCCCGTGTGATCGCCGCGAACGATGAATTTTTCGCTCCGAAAGAGAACCTTCTAAAGGAATCGAAGCCGATTTTCATCGAGGGCAAGTACACGGACCGAGGCAAATGGATGGACGGCTGGGAAACGCGCCGCCGCCGGACTCCCGGCCACGATTGGTGCATCGTTCGACTGGGCTTGCCCGGAACAATTCGCGGAGCGATCGTAGACACCAGCTACTTCACCGGAAATTATCCTGAACAATGTTCGCTCGAAGCGTGTGCGATCTCGCTGGAAACGGGACGGAATCGCGAACTCGCTGCTCTCCACGCACCTTCGACAAAATGGTACGAGTTGATTTCTCAATCCGACCTCAAAGGCGATTCACAAAACGAGTTCGAGATTCGCGGCGATCATCGCTTTACCCACGTGCGCATGAAGATCTATCCGGATGGCGGCGTGGCGCGTTTGCGCATTCACGGGGAAGTGGTGCCCGCGCCTGTGAGAGGAGCCGAGAGCCGGCGGGAAATCGATCTCGCGGCGATTGAAAATGGCGGACGCGTGATCGCCGCGAGCGATGAATTCTACAGCGCCCCCCTGAATTTATTGATGCCGGGGCGTGGCAAAGGAATGCACGACGCGTGGGAAACGCGACGACGACGCGGCACCGGCCACGATTGGGCCATTATCAAACTCGGCGCACCCGGCGCAATTCACCGAATTGAAGTGAGCACTTCCTACTTCAAGGGAAATTATCCAGATAGCTGCTCGATCGATGCGATTTCCTTAACCTCCGGCGACGATCCCGACGCGAGCGCACCGTGGCGCGCCCTTCTTCCGCAGTCAAAATTGCGAGCAAATGCATCGCACACGTTTCGCAAGGAAATCGTGGACGCTGAATCAGTCTCGCATCTCCGCTTTAATATTTTCCCCGATGGTGGCGTAAGCCGATTACGAGCTTGGGGAACGGCCGCCCCAAAATCTCGAGGCGACGGAGTCGAGTGGTTCAATTCTCTGCCCGAGAAAAAAGCTTCCGCTGCGTTACTCGATTGTTGCGGGTCTAAGGAATGGGTTCGCCGCATGTTCGCGAGCCGCCCTTTCTCCGATCGCGAAGAACTTCTGCGTGCCGCCGATCAAATCTGGAACGCACTGAGCAGCAAAGAGTGGCTGCAAGCTTTCCGCCGCCATCCGCGGATCGGCGCTACAAGGGCCGCTCGCACACAATCCACGAAAGCTGGCGCGTCGTCCATGAAAGAACAGTCCGGCGTCGCGCAGAGTGCCCGCGAAACACGAGCCGCGCTCGCTGCCGAAAACCGTGCGTATGAAGCCACCTTCGGCCATATTTTCATCATCTGCGCGACTGGAAAATCGGCCGAAGAAATTCAGATGGAATTGCACCGGCGCCTCAGCAACGATAGCGAAACCGAAATGCGCACCGCCGCCGAAGAGCAACGGAAAATCACGAGGCTGCGCCTGGAGAAATTACTGGCACCATGAGCTCACCCATCACCACGCACGTCCTCGACATTTCCATCGGCCGCCCGGCGCAAGGCGTCGCAGTAACCCTGTTGCAACAGACGGCCGGCACGGAATGGAAAGAAATTGCGCGCGGAATTACCGGGCAGGATGGCCGTCTGGCAAGTCTTCTAGCGTCAGGAAAGCTTGTTGTCGGGAATTATCGTCTTCACTTCGAAATCGGCGCATATTTCGCGGCGCGCCAATCAGCGGCTTTCCATCCATTTATCGAAATTACGTTTGCCGCAATCGACGCGAGACAGCATTACCACGTTCCACTTCTCGTGAGCCCGTACGGCTATACCACCTACCGCGGGAGCTGACTGATGCGCATAACTCTCGGCCAAAATAATTACGGAAAGTCGCACGTGCGCATGCTGCGCCTCTCGCGCCAGGAGCGTCATCACGAAATCAAGGAACTAACATTAGACATTTCATTCGAAGGTGATTTCGATCAAGCGCACATCGTGGGCGACAACAGCAAAATCCTGGCGACCGACACAATCAAGAACACCGTTTACGTCCTCGCGAAACAATATCCCCCCGAACCCATCGAAGAATTCGCCGAACATCTCATCGATCATTTTCTTACCTATAATCCGCAAGTCTCCCGCGTAAAGATCTCCTCAACCGAACATCCTTGGAACCGAATAGCTATCGGCGGCAAACCCCACTCCACTTCATTTCTGCGAGGCGGCAACGAGAGGCGCACGGCGATGGTCACCGCCACGCGCGAACAGACTCGCTTCACGGCGGGCATCGAAGATCTCGCGGTCATGAAGACCACAGGCTCAGCTTTCGAGGAATTTCTACGCGATCCCTACACCACTTTGAAAGAAACGAAGGACCGCATTCTGATGACGAACGTCCGCGCCGAATGGCAATACGCGGCCGAAGAAATCGCGTATAGCCCCATCTGGCACGGCGTTCGCCAAGCGCTCATCGAAACCTTCGCCGATCACGACAGCCGCTCGGTACAGCACACGCTCTACGCCATGGGCGAGGCGGTCCTGAAGAGCTTCGAATCGATTTCGGAAATCCGTCTCGCCATGCCGAACAAACATTACAACCTGGCGGATCTGAAGCCTTTCGGGCTGGAAAATAACAACGAGATCTTCGTGCCGACGGAAGAACCTCATGGAATGATCGAAGCCACGCTGAAGAAAGACGCCTGATCGCTACTTCACGCGCGTTCGCGACTCCAGAATTTTAGCAAACGATCCCAGCCGCAAATCCTCCAGCGTCAGCAAAGTTAGATCCTGCGCCTCCCCGGCAGTCACTGCGCCGCAGTTAATCGCGCGCAGAAAATAATTCAATAATCCCTGGCCGGTCGCAGCATCATCGAACACCTCGCCGACGAGCGTCGCCTGCGCCGCCTTCTCGATGAAATTGCGCAAGCGTTCCGCAGCGGAATCGAGGCTTCCGAGAAAAAATGCATACACAGCGGCATAACGTGTCGGCAACTGCGCCGGGTGCAAATCCCAGCCTTGATAGAATCCGCCGATGAGAGAATGACGAATGTGATGCGCGTGCAAGCGCCATGCCGAATGTACTGCGCTGCGATTCTCCGACGCCTGAGCCGCAGTGAGCTGCGGTCCGCCTTTCGCAGCGCGATGAATTGGCACCGGCAGAATATTCGTTGCACCGTCCGACAGCCACACGCCCGTTCCCGCCAGCGCCACCTGCATCATTTCCTTCGCGAAGTCGCACGAAGGATGCAGCATGTGCTGGTGCGCCGCGGTGATGTTGCGCCCCGCCGTGTAGTCGTATGTCCCGAAATGCGCTCCCACGCACCGGCCATTCGCCGAGCGAACCAACGCCAAAAGGTTCGATTCTCCGCGCGAATTCAATATTGATTGCGGCGTTTCGATCATCAACTCGATGCGTAACCATCCTGCCGGAAGCCGCAGCGCCACTTCAAGCCGCTCAAGAATCTCGACAAGCGCTTCGACTTCCTCCGGCAAGCTCACCTTCGGAAGCGTCACGTGGAAATGCGGCGGCAACGCGTCGACCCCGGCTTCCGCCAGCGCCGTCACGAACAAATCTAAAGTGCGAATGCTCCTTGCGCGCAGTTCCTCATTGAACGGCTTAATGCGAATCCCGATGAATGGCGGCAAAGTCCCGGCCTTCGCCCCCGCCGTCAAATCCTGGGCCGTCGAAATCGCATGCGCGTCTTCCTCTTCGTCAGGCCGGTTTCCATAGCCATCTTCAAAATCGATTCGAAAATCCTCGACGGGCTCGCGGCCAAGCTTCTCGCGCACTCGGCGATAAATCGTCAGTGCCAGCCAAGCCACGCGGCTCTCTTTCCGAAACGTGTCCGGGTCCGAATCAATATATTTTTCCAACCGCTCGATTTCCGCGGGGGCATCCGGCAACTCACCGGCACCATCCAATCCAATTGCTTTGGCAAAGGTAACGAAATCA
>Ga0070765_100000808_pt1 | contig 18556 bp, 15 predicted proteins | sample HubBroMetageWFT5_FD_71516 | JGI IMG/M metagenome (GOLD analysis project Ga0070765, IMG submission 71516) | Warmed and freeze-thawed soil microbial communities from the Hubbard Brook experimental Forest, New Hampshire - Hubbard Brook CCASE Soil... | ecosystem: Environmental > Terrestrial > Soil... | reverse complement strand
CGGGACTTTCAATCCAAGCTACTACGTTGTGTCACCTGTAGCGAGCGCAGGACCGCCGCCGGACGGTTATCTCGTTGCGCCCACAAATGGGCTCGTGGGAGGGCTGACAGCGGCGCAGGTGCAACAAATCGTCACGGACGCCGTGAACACCGCGAATACGACGCGAGCTGTGATCAGGCTGCCGCTCGAATCGCGGGCAAGGATGATGATTGCAGTGAGCGATCTGGACGGAACGATTATTGGCCTGTATCGGATGCATGACGCCACCGTTTTCAGCATTGACGTGGCCGCCAGCAAGGCGCGGAACGTGATTTACTTCAGCGGGCCGAACCGGACGGCTGATGATCTGCCTGGCGTGCCGATGGGCACGGCGGTGACGAACAGGACAATCAGTTTCGGCGCGATGCCATTTTTTCCACCGGGAATTGACGGGACGTCACCGGGGCCATTTTTTGATTTGTTTATGCAGGACATGGCGAACCCCTGCACGCAGGGCGCGGATCCGCCGGGGCCACCGGGACCAAACGACGTCCACAATCAAAGCGGGATTGTATTTTTTCCCGGATCGGAGCCCCTCTACGCCGGTGGAGTATTGGTGGGTGGACTAGGCGTCAGCGGAGACGGCGTGGATCAAGACGACTACGTGAGCGATGGCGGCGCTTGCGGGCCAGGACCGGGGGCATGCGTGAACGGCTGCCCGAGCGGCGCGGCGAATTGTTATGAAGCGCCTACAGCGATGCGGGCGGATCAGGTGTTGATTCAGGGGATTCGGCTGCCGTATATAAGTTTCCCGCGGAATCCTACGGATTGACGGGCCGGGCGGCGCTAGCCTTCGCGGAGTTTGTGCCCGGCGAGATTTCCGAGACCGTCGTATGCCGCGTATTTGTAGGTTTCGGAAAGAGTCGGATAGTTGAAGACAAAATCGATGAAGAGATCGATGGTTCCTTTTGATTCCAGCACCATCATTCCCATGTGAATCAGCTCAGTGGCGCTCTCACCGAGGATATGAACGCCGAGAAGACGCCGATCATCGCGACTGAAAACAAGCTTCAGCAGGCCGTGCGAATCACCCACAATTTGTCCGCGAGCGTTGTTGGAATATTGCGCGCGGCCCACCTCGTAGCGGATTCCCTTTTCTTTGCAGGACTCTTCCGTCTCGCCGACACTCGAGACTTCCGGAATCGTATAAATGCCCATGGGGAGCATGTTGGCAAGGCGTTTCTTGTATTGAAAGCCGAATGCGTGGCAGACGGCCACGCGGCCCTGTTCCATGGATGTGGAAGCGAGAGCGGGAAAACCGATGACGTCGCCAGCGGCATAAATGTGTGGGGCGGCGGTTTGATAGGACTCGTTGACTTCGATGTAGCCGCGCTTGTTGACTCCGAGACCCACTTTCTCGAGGCCTAGTCCTTCGACGGCTGCTCGCCGACCTGCGGCAAACAGGCAAGTTTCGGCTTCGAGAACCTTACCTGATTCGAGTTTTACTGTGACTTTCGCGGCTGCCTTATCGAGACTTTGCAGGCGGTCACTGAAATAGAACTGCATGCCGAGATCGACAAGGCGGTCGCGCAGGCGCCCGGAAATTTCCGCGTCAAGAAAGGGAAGCAAGCGATCGCGGCCATCCACCAGGGCAGCTTTCACGCCGAGCGCGGCAAAGATAGAGGCGTATTCGCAGCCGATCACGCCGCCGCCGATGACGACCACGCTTTCTGGAATACGGTCCATTTGGAGTATGGTGTCGGAATCAAAAATCAGCTTGTCGTCGAATGGAATCTCGGGTGAGCGGTGCGGCGTGGAGCCGGTGGCGATCAGGAAAACATCTCCTGAGATTCGGATTGGTTCACCCTGCGCGGAGTGAATGAGCAATTGATGAGGATTCTCAAATTGCCCTGCGCCGACAAAATGAGCGATCGAATGGTCGGCGATGTTCTTTGAAACCTTGGAGCGTTCCTGCTCGACGACCGCGTCCTTATGGCGCATGAAATCCTGGACGGTGAGACCTTCGCGAAGCGAGTAATCAATTCCGTAAAGGCCGCGCTGGCTAAGCCCAGAAAAATAAAGAGCGGACTCGCGCAGCGTCTTGCTCGGAAGCGTGCCTGTGTTGATACACGCGCCGCCCAATTGCGCGCTGCGTTCGACGAGCGCGACTTTTTTTCCGAAATACGCGGCTTGCGCGGCGCCCTTTTCTCCCGCCGGACCGCTGCCGATAACGATCAGATCAAAGTGCTGCATGGAAAAATTCACCTTTGCAATGCGCCCCTTGTTGAGAGCACATACCGGACAAACTCAATTTTCGCAACGACAGGACGGTTTTCGGAGGAAAGCCGGCGGCGAGGCATCGTATCGGCTAATGGAGCAGCGCGTTGACTTCGCGAAGCTGGCGGGCGAAGCGCACGGAATCGTAGCTCGATGGAATTTGCAACTGGTCAAACAAGCCGGCGATGGCCGAGCGCACTTCCGGAGCGTTCTGTACCTTTTCGTTGCGATCGTAGGCGACGAAGAGCGATTGAATGGCCATCGCGGCTTGCGCGGCGGCGTGTTCATCCTGGTTGGAGATGGAATCGGCATCCGATGCAATTTGGTGAAGCAGGCGCAGCGTGAGCGCGGGATCGAATGTAAGGTGATTGAGCTTCGACGCGAGGTCATGCGCGAGTCGCACGGATTTAGTGGCCCCTGCGGCGATCGCGGCGTGATCGGATGCGGGGTCGCTCACCAGATTCGCGAGATGCGCGAGTTCTTTATCGAGTTCCTGCGTCCCCGGTTCATCCACTTGCTTTGCGATTTCGCGGAAAACGATGTAACGCGAGGGGTTCCACGGAGGATTGCCGGGGCGGCGGTTCGCATAGCCGCGCGCCTGGCGCCAACTCTGCTCGGCGGGGCCAAGCGAATGGTGGCAGGCGTAACATTCGAGTTGCGAATATTCCGGCCACGTTTTTCCTTGCGCCTGCGAAGCCAACTGGGTGAGGGATTGCTGAAGCTGGACTGCTTGTCCGGTGGCCCACTCACGTACATCGAACCAGGGATCGGTTCCATCGGGTTCGCCCGGCTCTCCGGATTCTTTCCAGTGACGAGGCATGGACGCCGAAAACGCGTCGAGTTCAAAATAAAGGTCGGGATGGCCGGCGGCGATCATTTCGTGGTCCACGAATTTTTGCGGATTGCCCAGGTGGCAGGAGAGGCACATTTCGCTGCGCTGGATCAGGTCGCGAGTGTCCACCATGCCTAGCGCAACCGATTGCTCGTGTGTCCATCCGCGTTCCGTGTGGCGGCCGAGCCATCCAGAAGCGGGGCCATGGCAATTCTCGCAGCTTACGCCGTCGCTCAAATCGAATGTGTGGGCACGCTGAGACGCCGGGACGTCTAACGCGTGGCACGAGAGGCACTTCGGAGCCGATTCGGCTTTGCCTAGATTTAAAATACCGGCCATGCGTTCGCCAACAACGCCGGTTAGCGACGCAAACGCTTTGGAATGTTTATCGCGAACGATCCAGATGCTGTATTCGTTCTGGCGCACTCGATTGTCGGTTCGCGGCGCAATGCTGCCGTGGCAGCTTGTGGAACTGCATGAGCCTGGGCCGGTGTATTGTTGCGCATAAGCACCCGGCGAGAAAACACCAACCGATAGAACGAACGCGGAAAGCAAAAGCGGCGCGGTGAAAATGCGAGGGCGCTCCGCGGCGGGTTTCGGATTCATCTTCCGTATGGTAAGGCAGGACGCCGGAGGATTGTAATCAAGATTGGTCCCACGACGGTGTTCTTGTACTACTCGTCAACTGGGGTGTCAACGGAATGCGAAACCCGAATAATACTGGTGGTAACTCTTTGATGCATGGCCGCAGGGCTTTCTAGACTTGCGCGGCGAGGATTGCTGTATGAATGTTGCATCATCCAGCTTCACTTTCGCATGGGCGAACATACCGGGACGAAGGCATCTCCCGAGGGCGGGAAAACGAATTGATCGTTCAGGAACTTAGGGCGCTTCAGGCACAGTTCGGCTTCCTGCCGGCCGAGCAGCTGGATGAGTTGTCGAAAAGAATTGATGTGCCGATTTCCCGCCTGCATGGCGTTGCCAGTTTTTTCCCCCATTTCAGGCTGACTCCGCCGCCTAGAGCCGACGTGCGCATTTGCCGCGACATGTCATGCCATTTGCAGGGCGCGGACCGGCTGCGCATGAATGTCGAGGCGCAATATCAGGGAGTGAGCGAGCAGGACGTCACGATTCGCGGTGTTTCCTGCCTCGGACAGTGCGATCGCGCTCCGGCCATTTCCATTAACGACCGCATCTTCACGCAAGCGAATGAAGGAAGCGTGGAACAGTTGATTCGCGGCGTGTTGATGGGGGGAGAATTGGCGGAAGCTGCTGCAACGCACGAGCGTGTGGAGTTGGCGTCCGATCCTTATCGTGAGAGCGGCGGCGAGCATTACGCAGCCGTGCGCCGCCTGGTGGCCTCGCGCGATTGGGATTCTGCACTTGCGGAGCTGAAAGCATCAGGCCTGCGCGGATTAGGCGGCGCGGGATTCCCTACGGAGTCGAAGTGGCAAATCGTTCGCCAGTCGCCGGACACGGAAAAGTACATCGTCTGCAATGCGGATGAGAGCGAGCCGGGCACATTTAAGGACAGGCACATCCTCACGCATCTTCCGCACTTGGTGATTGAGGGGATGATTCTGGCGGGGCTGATCACCGGGGCGCGTAAGGGAATCCTTTATATACGCCACGAGTACGAGGCTCAGGAAAAACTCTGCGAAGCCGAAATTCACCGCTGCCGCCGGGAAGGACTTTTGGGCGCGCGTATTTTGGGCAGTGAGCTCTCGTTTGAGCTGGAGATTTTTGTCAGCCCGGGCGGATATATCTGCGGCGAAGAAAGTGCGCTGCTGGAAGCTATTGAAGGCAAGCGTGCCGAGCCGCGCAATAAGCCGCCATTCCCGGTGCAGCAGGGACTGTGGAACAAGCCAACCGTAATTAATAATGTGGAGACGTTTGCGCACGTTCCTCAAATTCTGGCGCGAGGCGTAGATTGGTACAAATCGCAGGGCGCGAACGGAATGACGGGGCTGAAATTTGTGGGTGTGAGCGGCGATGTGGCGCGGCCCGGCGTCTACGAAATTCCGATGGGCTCGCCAATGTCCGATCTGATTTTCAAACATGCCGGGGGAATCGCGGGCGGCAAAAAGCTGAAAGCATTTGCTCCATCGGGACCCTCTTCGGGTTATTTGCCGGCTTCGATGGTGGATGTCCACCTGGATTTCAAGTCGCTTGCGGATGCAGGCTCGATGCTTGGCTCGGGCGCGGTGGTGGTATGCGCCGAACCTGCTTGCATGCTGGATATGGCGTTGAGCGCGACGCAATTCTATCGCAACGAATCGTGCGGCAAATGTGTGCCTTGCCGCGTGGGTTCGCAAAAGATGGTGGACATTCTAGCGGGGTGGACGCAGGGGGACGCGTCCTCGGGAGACATGGCGCTTGTCGATGAGCTTTCTCAGGCGCTGCGTTTAACCTCAATTTGCGGATTGGGGCAGGTGGTTCCAGCGCCGATTGCTTCGGTGCTGAAATATTTCCGGGAAGAAGTGGAAGCGCACATCTCGCGCCGCGAATGCCCGTCGGGCGTTTGCCACTCTGCGGAAACAGTCCGCGCGCTTCCGATTGCGGCGGCGAGGCCCGCATGAGCGCGGCAGGGCTGGTTGAACTCACGATTGACGGGAAGAAAATCGCCGTGCCGGCGGGCACGACTGTGTTTGACGCAGCGCGCACGAACGACATCGCCATCCCCACGCTTTGCCATCAGCAGAATGAGACGCCCATCGGCGTGTGCCGAGTTTGCGTAGTGGACGTAGGCGCGCGGGTTTTCACGGCTTCGTGCGTGCGGCTTGTCGAAAACGGCATGGTTGTGACCACTTCCTCGGAGAAAGTGAAGCTGGCACGAAATACTCTGCTCGAATTACTGATGGCGGACCACCCGGCTCCCTGCGCGCGGCAGCAACACTCAGGCGATTGCGAGCTGGAGACGCTGGCGAAGCAGGCGGGCGTTTCGCAGCCGCGCTTTTCGCGCCGAACCACGAGCCGTGTGAAGGATATTTCATCGCCCAGCATCGCGGTGGATTTTGACGCGTGTATTTTGTGTGACCGTTGCATTCGGGGCTGCAGCGAGATTCGCGACAATTTTGTTCTGGCGCGCATGGGCAAAGGCTCAAACGCTGGAATCGCATTCGACAACAGCCTGCCCATGGGAAATTCGTCGTGCGTTTCCTGCGGCGAATGCATGGCTTCGTGCCCCACTGGTGCTTTGACCAATAAAGGCGTTACCGGCACCGCGATCGCTCTTGATCCGCGCGTGGAAGCCGTGACGCCGGAGGAATTGCAGCAACTCCCCGTGTTTAAGGGAGTGTCTGGAACTTTTCTTAGCTTGAATCGAGGGGCGGTCGTGCGGCGGCACTTCAAACGCGGCGACGTGATTTGCCGCGAGGGCGAATACGGCTCGACGGCGTTTTACATCGTCACAGGGAAAGCTCGGGTATCCATTTCCACGCCGATCGCTCACGTGAAAACGAAGGGGGGCGCGCGAGGATTTTTCAGCAAGCTCACAAGCCAGTTAGTTCCGCGGCGCGAGGATGAACGCTCGGAGGATACCGACCAGCGCTACATCCATATTGATGCGCCGGTTGATCTCTCCTACGAAAATCCAATTGCGGAACTCGGCCCGGGCGATCTCTTTGGCGAGATGACGTGCATGAGTCTTTATCCGCGCTCGGCGACAGTCCGCGCGGAAACAGATTGCACGATGCTGGAGATGCTGCGCAACGTGCTGGACATCATGCAACGCAACAAGAATTTCCGCGCGGCGCTCGACGAGTCGTACCGCCGCCGTGCACTCGACAGTCATCTGCGGGGAGTGCCCGTCTTCGCCGGGTTGACTGATGAATTCATCGGGAGCCTGCGCGACAACGTCGAGCTTGTTCGTTTCACGCCGGGGCAGGTGATTTGCCGGCAGGGTGATACAGCCGACTACTTTTATCTTGTGCGCATTGGGTTCGTGAAGGTGACGCAGACGCATCCGGGCGGCGAGATGGTGCTCGCCTACCTTTCCCGCGGCGATTATTTCGGGGAGATTGGACTGCTGGCGAACGATGTGCGCACGGCAACGTGCACAGCGCTCGACCACGTCGAACTAGTCCGCATTTCGGGCGACGACTTCAAGCGCATGGTCAACGAGTTCCCGGAAATCCGCGCAAAACTGAAGAGCGTTGAAGAGACGCACCTGCAACAGAATCGCGACAGGATCTCACTTGTGGAGAGCCAACCGCTCGACAGTTTTTTGGCGCAGGGATTGATGGAAGCTCAGAGCCTGTTGCTGCTCGATCTCGAACGCTGTACGCGTTGCGATGCCTGCGTCCGCGCGTGCGCGGATGCGCATAACGGCATCACGCGGCTCGTTCGTGAAGGCCTGCGATTCGATCGCTACCTGGTCCCCACATCCTGCAGACAGTGCAAAGACCCGCTCTGCATGGTGGGGTGCCCGGTGGGCGCGATTCGGCGGCGGAATTCTCTTGAGGTCGTGATCGAAGACTGGTGCGTGGGCTGCGGGCTTTGCGCCGAAAATTGTCCTTACGGCAACATTAACCTGCACCCGTTTGAGGTGATGGCAGACGATCCCGAACGCCCCGGCCGCAAAAAGGCAGTCGTGAAGAAAAAAGCGACATCTTGCGATTTGTGCGCCGAGCATGAGGAGCCGAGTTGCGTTTATGCCTGCCCGCATGATGCGGCTCATCGCGTGGACCCGCGCGAATTTTTTGCTGGACTCGTGGGGCAATCGCCCACGCAGTCGCGCAAGCCATAGGCATCGGCGAAGCAGAAGAGCCATAGAATCGCTTGGGATGAATTGAAAACGTGCGCATAGACAGCACTCACAAAAAATGGCTGGTCGCATCGCTCCTGATCCTCATCGCGGCAACCATTGTTTATATTCCCTATGCTGCCAGTTCTATGACGGGCCCCAGCGGAGCGAGTGCGCTCGGCCTCACATTCGGAATTGCAGGGTTCGCATGCATGCTTTTCGCGGGATTGCTGGGAGCGCGCAAGAAAGTGCCGGTCTGGCGCGTGGGCCGCGCGCAAGCCTGGATGCGCGGGCACCTGTGGCTCGGTTTGCTGAGCCTGCCGCTCATTCTGTTCCATGGAGGATTTCGATTTGGCGGCCCGCTGACGATGGTTCTGATGATTCTGCTGATCCTGGTTGTTGCGAGCGGCCTATTCGGCGCAGTTCTGCAACATTATCTGCCCAGAGTAATTACGACCGAGGTGCCGCTCGAGACGATTTTCGAGCAAATTGAGCGCGTGCGCGGACAGTTGCTCGCCGAAGCAGATGAGTTTGTGGCGTCCGCAGCCGCGCTTGGAAATCCTCTTGCCGCGGCGGGAGCCCGGGCAGCGGTGGCAACCGAGGAATTGGCTTCCATTTCCGAAGCGGACGTCGTGCCGTTGCGCAGCTTTTACGCGCACCAGATGCGCCCGTTCCTGGAAAAGCCGGATGCGCGCGGCCAAGCACTCGCGGATTCAGCAAAGGCGCGGAACAGCTTTGAGGGGCTGCGCACTTTGCTTCGTCCCGAACTCCACGGCATCCTCGAGGATCTGCAGGAGATTTGCGAAGAAGAGCGGCAACTGCGCAGGCAGGCACGGCTTCATCATTTGCTTCACGGCTGGCTGATGTTGCATATTCCGTTGTCACTTGCATTGCTGTTGCTGGGCGCCGCCCACGCCTACATGGCGTTGCGCTACTGAGCAGAACGCAGGAGAGTGAAATCGTGGCGCGGACGAAACGGACAACCAAGACACTCGCGCAGCGGATTGACTTGAATTATTTCAAGCATCCGCATCGCTTTCGCGAGGTTCGTTTTCTTCTCTCGGTGCTATTGCCGATTGCCGCGGTACTGTGGCTTGCGGCTTATGGCCTCGCTCACAACGATAAACTCTATAGCGCGGGCCGGATGTCTCCCGCACATGCTGTCCTGACCGAAAATTGCCGCACGTGCCACGTCGTCAGCACACGCCTCTTCACAGCGAAGGCGCGCGATCAGGCGTGCCTCACATGCCACGACGGACCTATTCATCACGCGGATCAGGTTTTTACCCCTGCCTGCTCTTCCTGCCACGTTGAGCATCGAGGGAGATTGCAGCTCGCCGCGACGACCGATGCAAGCTGCACGCAATGCCACGCCGATCTTCACGCAAATCACTCGACCCCTGCTTTTGCCTCGAGTGTGACCAGCTTCGAATCCGGGCATCCCGAATTTGCGGCGCTTCGCAAGGGTTTTGCCGATCCCGGCACGATCAAGCTCAATCACGCCGTTCACATGAAAGCAAACCTTGCCGGGCCGAACGGACCTGTGCAGCTCGATTGCGGAGATTGCCATCGTCCGGGAACTTCGACGCGGCCACTCCGGTTCGGATCGAATGCGGGCACAAACGTTGCCCAAGCCGCCTCTGGCGAATCTGCGAGCGTATTAAATGCTGCCCAAACGACTGGGCCGCCCTCGCACTCGAGCGCGCGGGCCTATATGGCACCCACGTCGTATGTGAAGGATTGCGCCGGATGCCACACCTTGCAATTCGACAAGCGGTTTGTAGAGAGCGTTCCGCACGACACGCCTGAAATCGTTCACGCTTTTGTAGTGAAGAAATTCCAGGAATATATTGCGGCGCATCCTATCGAGTTGCGTGAAACGGCTTCTACCGTGGCGCTTCCAACAAAGCCGGTACCGATTTCGCCGCGCACGTACACACCACAGCAATGGGTAGACACGCGAGTTGCCGAAGCAGAGGAGTTGCTCTGGGCGAAAACCTGCAAACAATGCCATGCGATCGTCGATGGCGCAACCTCCCAGCTTCCAGCGGTTGCGAAATCCAACATCACAGTTCGTTGGTTTCAGCACGGCGTCTTCGATCACGATCAACATCGCCTGGTGGGCTGCACGGGCTGCCACTCAAGTGCGCGAAGCAGCCACGAAACAGCAGACGTGCTTCTGCCCGGGATTCGCACTTGCCAGCAGTGCCACCATGCCGGAGCCGACGGCGCCGAAGATCGCTGCTTCGAATGCCACGAATACCACGATTGGAGCAAAGAGAAAGAAGTGAACGGAAAACTTTCCTCCTTCTGATTCGGTTCGCCGCGCGCTCTGTAGTTCCAGCCGTATTAAGCGTTCTCCACTCTCCCATAGATGAAAACAATTTATCGTCCCCGCTCACTGCGTGCCAAAATGCATGTTGGAAACGCGAGCTATGAACACAAGCCATCTGATTATGTCTTTGGCGCCGACTGCCGCACGAACGGTGCGGCACTGGATCTTCCATCTGGGCGGCATCGGCTTGATTCCCCTCGGGCTGCTGGACAACTCGCCGATCCCGCTGCCCGGAGGCATGGATGTGGCGACGATCCTCTTGTCCGCACATGACCAACAGTTGTGGATTTACTACGCCCTAATGGCCACGGCGGGTTCGTTGATCGGAGGGTTTGTGACATACCGCCTCGCCCGCAAAGGAGGAAAGGAGGCGCTCGAACGAAAGTTTCCACGAAAAAGAATCGAAAAGGTAACGAAGATTTTCAGCAAGTGGGCATTTGGCGCCATTGCCGTTCCTGCCCTGCTGCCTCCGCCGGTCCCCATGACTCCATTTTTGTTCGCCGCGGGTGCAATGCAATATCCCGCGAAGAAATTTCTGGCGGCACTCGCTCTGGGGCGAACCGTCAGATACGGCCTGCTGGCTTACTTATCTGCCCGTTATGGGCGCCAAATCATTGCCTTTATTGAGACGCACGGACATCCCGTCGTACTAACAATCCTTGGACTATTGCTCCTTGCCGGATGCGTGGGCTTTCTTTTGCTTTACCGGAAAAAGGGGAAGCGAAGATAAACCTGCAACTAAAGATGTGGCTTTGTCCCTTTCTCTCCTACATGTTTCCCTCCTCCAAAACCAAGTGGATTGGGTAGCGCAAAGCACTTCGGGCGCAACATAAGATGAATGCTGTCGTTTAACCTAGTCTAAGGAGAGACTCATGACCCCGGATCAAACAGAAAAGTGCGCGCATCCTGTTTGCTCTTGCAAAGCGACGAGCGGGAAATATTGCAGCACTCAATGTGAGGCAATGGAAAAGACGCCCGACATTGATTGCACCTGTAACCACCCAGGCTGCAAAGGAAAGACTAGCTAAGGTTTTTAGACAAAACCCAGGACCAGAGATTCCCTTGTTGCCTGGTCGTCGTCTGAATCAGGAGAAGACATGTCATTTGGACTCTATTCGATTGGGTTTGCGATCGTGATCGGCGGGCTCATTTATGCGGCGCACTTAATGCATATCCCAGCGCCATGGATTGTTGCTGGTGCAATCGTGCTTGCGGGTGTCGGTATTGTGAAAGCGGTGAGCAGCACGCGAGAAAAGGATCACAGCGTTTAGGAAGTGCGATCGGCCGGACGCAGAACTACTGTCGGCAATGGGAGACTTATGATGTCGCAACAGGAATTATCGGCCGGAAACGTGAGCGGTGGCCGCCGTCCATTAGGTCTCTGCTGGATTGTGTACGGGATCGCCCGCATCATTATGGGGATCGGTATGATCTTGTGGAGCGGGACAGCCACTTTGATGTTTGGAGCTTTGCTTTCCCGTGTGCCCGATCCATTTTCCATGATGACGGAATTTCATATCATTTATACAGCGCTGATCATTCTGTCTTTTGTGTGCGGAATTCTGGGGATATTTGCGGGTCTCGCTCTCGCTGCTAACACGGGTGCAGCTCGCATGCTGGCAATTTTGGCGGCGTTCTTTTCGGTCTGTGAAATTCCGTTTGGCACAACTTTGGGAATCTATACCCTCGTTGTATTTCTTCGGCCGGTTGACACTTCTCGTTCCTGATTAATGTACGGTGTGCGGGTACGAAAGAAATCCGGTGGTTGAGGTTTGCAGTCGATACACGGAAGTGGTCGCCGTGATATAGAGTGTGCCGTAGTCCTTCTCGCCCCACGTCAGATTCGCCGGTTGCTCCGGCATCACAATCGTTCCCAGATGATGGCCCTGCGGATCCCACACCCAAATTCCTTTTGGCCCTGTGACGAAAATGTTTCCGTCGCGATCGAGTTTCATGCCGTCCGGCACACCTTCGCCTTTGCCTCCATGCTCATCGCCGAAGATTCGGCCGTTCGCCAGCGCACCCTGAGCGAAATCGTAAACGCGTATATTTCGCTGCTCGCTGTCGTCAATGTATAGCTTTTTGCCGTCGGGCGAAAATGCGAGGCCGTTCGGCTGAGTCAAATCTTTTGTGAGCAGCCGCACAACGCCCTTTTCGTCCAACCGATAGACACCTTGATAGGACATTTCCTGCTTTTCGCCGGGCGGGACATCGAGGGCCGGATCAGTGAAGTAGAATGCCCCGTCGGGGCCCATGGTGACGTCATTGGGGCTGTTGTATTTCATGCCCTGATAACGATTCGTGAGGATGGTGTACTTGCCATCAGGCGAGACGCGAATGATCGCGCGCAAGAAGCTCGCGCAATCAATCAGGCGCCCCTGCGCGTCGAATGTGTTCCCATCGGGATCGCCGAGATCCACCAGGCTTTCCTTGCGGCCATCGGGATAGACGCGAAAAATCTTATTAATCGTCTCGTCGCTCACAAAGAGAAACCCCGTGGGGTCCCAGACCGGCCCTTCCGTGAATCCGAACCCGGACGCGACGGTTGTCAACTTGGCGTCGCGGCTGACGAGCTGCCAGAATTGCGGCGAGGCCGCCTGTAGCTCGAATTTGCGCGGCGGCTCCTGCGCGCAGATAACCCGCAAGAAAAATCCTGCCAGGAAAATGAGCAAAGCTGCTGCGGTCGATCTTCTCAAATTCAAGTAAGGTCTCCAAAAAGGACGGGAGTGGATTCAATCTTCATCGGGATCTCTTCCGCGCGCGCCGCTGGGTTCAGCCTTCGCGTGAGCGGCCGCCGTTCGCATCAAAAAGCTGATCAGATCGTTCAACTCTCCGGCGTTCAATTTTTGCGAGTAATCCGTTGGCATAAGCGGCTGCCGCGGATATTCGATTTGCGTGAGGTCGGATTTCATCAGGAGATGAAATGCGCCATCGGGCGTTTGCAACTGGAGCGAAAAATTGTCCTCGTTGCGGGCAATGCCCGTGAAATGATCGCCCCCAGCGGTTGCGACGGAAACCACCTTCTCTTGGCGCGCCGTGCCTTTTGCCGGATTCGTGATGGCTGCGCGAATTTCATCGGCTGAATGCGGTTCGGCGTAATCGGTGAGGTCTGCGCCAAGAAACCCGCCCAAGCCCTCCGCCATGTGGCAATCGGAACACGCTGCCTTCCCAAAGAAGAGAAGTCTTCCCGCAGACGGATCGCCGGGAAGAGCAGTAGAGCTCTTACGACTCTGCAGAAGACTCCGCAAATATATCGCAACGTCTCGAATCTGTGCGGCATCGAGTGTCGAGCCAAATGCAGGCATCATTTTCGAAGGCGCGCCTTCGCGCACAACGCGAGCAATCTCGGCTTGAGACATCCGCTGAACTTCCGGCCTCACCAGAATATCAGGGGCGCGCTCGCCACCGTGCCCATCGAGACCATGGCAGCCGGAGCAGCTGCTTGCGAAGATCTTGCGCCCCGCCACCATCGAGCCGGGACTGGGAGCCTCGGAAATATTGCCCTGCTTGCTCTCTGATTGGCTCCGCAGGATGGCGGGATCCATGTATCCGAGAAGCGCGACAATCAGCACTAACTTGCCGCCTGCTTTTTGCGCACTCAGGCGATTCCTCATGGCCGGCGCGACTCGGTTTAACAGAAGCGGTTTCGTCATTGGGGGCGGGCGGCTCGTCCGGCTATCGAGACCAATCCTAATTACACTACGTCCCCTGGGGTGTCAACGCGTACTTTTTCATTGAAGTTTAATGAAAATTGCGAGAGGGTATCGGCCGCGATGGAAACGGTGTAAAGTGCGCACACTGCAGAAGCGGGAGGAGGAAGAAATGACGGACTCCGTGCGCTACAGATTCAGTCGCCGAATCGCCGCCGGACTCGCGCTCCCGGCCATTTTATTGGCAATTATCATCAGCATCGCGGCGCGGCCTGCGCGCTCGTTCCCCAAAATATCTTCGACCGGCGACGATGCCTCGCTTCTGGATGGATACCGCCATGTTGAGGTCGCATCGGTTTCCGACGCGCTCGAAAAGCTTTTTGGGCAGCGAATGTATATGTCGCACCGGATGCGCCCGATTTTTCCCGCGAAATTCGCCGGATTCGCGGTGACTGTTGAGCTGAAGAAAGAGGAAAACAAAGACCCGGACGCGCTGAATGGTATGTTGGCTGCGATTGATGCCGGCGGCCCGAATTCCATCTACGTGATGGTGGTGGAAGACGGCGCGAACATTGCGGGCATGGGCGGATTGATGGGAACGGCGATGCAGGCGCGAAATTTTTCCGGCGCCGTGATTGACGGCGGCGTGCGGGACACGGCCTACCTGCAAAAAATCAGTTTCCCGGTGTACGCGGTGGGGATCGTGCCGTCCACATCGGTTGGCCATTACCGCTTCGCCGGCGCAAATGTTCCGGTGGTGTGTGACGGGGTCGCGGTGAATGCGAACGACATCGTGGTGGCGGACGCAGATGGCGTAGTCGTTGTTCCACGAGCGAAGGCGGCGGAAGTCCTGGCTATGGCACAGGAGATGGATTTCAAGGAGCACTCGATGTACGCCTACATTGAAAAGCTGAAATCCATCGAAGAAGCTGTGAAGAAATTCGGGCGACTTTGATCAGCGGACGATGAAAACTTTCAGGCCTGCGCCGTCGATGGCTTTGCTCGCTGGCATCTGTGTTCTAAGTTTCGGCTCGTCGTCGCAGCAGGGCGCGACTCCGATGCCGCCGGAAAACAAGTGTCGCGTGGAGTCAACTGTGTTCGATGGGTGGCAGGCGCAACAACTCACAAACCGCTGGCTGAAACTCATTTTCGTGCCTCAGATAGGCGGCAGGCTGATGCAGGTAGAGTTTGCGGGCCATCCATATCTTTTCGTGAACCCCGAGTACCGCGGCCAGGCCTTTCCCGCTTCGGACAAAACCCACGAGTGGTTCAATTATGGTGGCGACAAAATCTGGCCGATGCCCGAGGGATCACAAGACGACCAGCACTGGCCGGGCCCGATTTCCGATCCTCTGGATGACGGAAACTATATTTTTCACAACATCTCACAGGGCGCAGAATGCACGGTTCGGATGGATGGACCTCCCGACGCGCGAACCGGATTGCAATATTCGCGCGAAATCGAAATCGGCCCTGATTCTCCGGAGATCTCATTCCGCGCGACGATGAAAAATGCCTCGACGCGTCCGATTCGATGGTCGGTGCAATCGGTGACCCAATACGACACTGCCGATGCGTCGAACCCCGCAACATTCAATCGCGACTTTTGGGCATTTACTCCCGCGAACCCTCAAAGCGCTTACATGGACGGCTATCACGTTCGTTCCGGTCTCGCTGACGATCCCTCATTCTCAGTGAGTCGTGATCTATTCACCCTGCATTGGTTCTATTTGCAGGCCGAAGTCTGGGTTGATTCACCCGAAAACTGGATCGCCGTCACGGATGGTGCGTCGCAATTCGCGTTGGTAGAGCGATTCCAATTTGACGCAACGGCCGAATATCCCGGCAAAGCCGATGTGATTTTTTACAAGAATGGACCTGGTGTGGAGATCGATCCCCAAGGTAAAGCTGCGATACGCACGAGCGCTGAGGATGAACCTTTTTATATGGAAGCGGAGCTGAATAGCCCGCTGGTAAAACTTGCTCCGGGCGAATCCTACACATTCAAGACCCAATGGTTTCCTTCGCGAGTCGGCCGGAGTCTCAAGAATGTAGTAGATGCAGGCGTGGTGGCCAATCCGCTGATGATTTCGGTGTCCGGCGGCCGAATGCGACTTACCGGGACGTTCGGCGTTTTCTTTGCCGGGCAAATCGTTGCGCAGCTTTTCGATACGCACGGCGTGCTCCTGGAATCGCTTCCCTTACAAGTGGCCGATCCCTCCCAAGCGTTGGACTTGAGTCGTGAACTCACGGTGCCCGTTACGGCATCGAAGATTTCGGTCCGTTTGATTGATGAGCACGGCGTGGATCGTGGCCTGCTGGGAGAAGCGCCGATGCCGCCAGTATCAGGGAGCCATTGAAAAAGTGCGAATCATCAGCAAGATTCTCGGGGCGATAACTATTTTGGTCAGCTCGATTGTGCCACTCGGAGCCGATCAGAAGAGCGACGCCTCTATTTCGACGCTGATCGACGTGCAACCTGCCGACATGCGCTCGCAACCCGCAGGTCCGAACTGGCTTTCTTACAACGGGGATTACACGGGGCGGCGTTTTGCAGGATTAACCCAAATTGACAGGAGCAACGTAGCGCAGTTGCGCGCGCAGTGGGTGTTCCACGTGAAACAGGCTGACGATATGGAGGTCACGCCGGTGGTAGTGAATGGCGTGATGTTCGTGACGGCGCAAAACGACGCGTTCGCGCTCGATGCCCGCACGGGGAGAATGATCTGGCACTTCGCCCGCTCGATTTCCGAAGGACTGATTGACGACGCATCGCAGCATCACAACCGCGGAGTGGGAGTCTGGCATTCGCGAGTCTACTTGGAGACCGACAACGCGCATTTGCTTTGTCTCGATGCGCGCTCCGGACATCTCTTGTGGGACGTCCCCTATGCCGAAGGAAACAACAATTACGGCGCAACCAGTGCACCACTCGTTGTCAAAGATTTGGTCCTGGTGGGTACTTCCGGCGGAGACGATGGAGTCCGCGGGTTCCTGGCCGCCTACGATGCGCAAACTGGAAAGCAGGCATGGCGATTTTGGACGATTCCGGCGCCCGGTGAGCCGGAGTCCACAAGCTGGCCTGGAGATCTCTACCTGCACGGCGGGGGCACAACCTGGATGCCGGGAACATACGATCCGGAACTCAACACGTTGTATTGGGGAACAAGCAATCCTGCGCCCGATTTCGATGGTGCGCCGCGGCCCGGAGATGATTTATATACCGATTGCGTGCTGGCGATCGATCCGGACACGGGAAAACTGAAATGGCATTTTCAGTTCACTCCGCATGATCTCTACGATTATGACGCGACTGAGACTCCGGTACTCCTCGACGCCGATTACCAGGGCCAGCCGCGAAAATTGCTCGTGGAAGCAAATCGGAATGGATACGTCTACACTCTCGATCGAACGGACGGGAAATTTCTCTCTGCTAAACCATTTGTGGAAAATCTAAATTGGGCTAAAGGCATTGACTCGCAGGGGCGACCGATTCGCACCGGCGTCCAGCCCACACGTGAAGGGACGGTGGTGTGCCCCGGTTACGCCGGCGCAACGAATTGGTATTCGCCGGCTTACAACCCGCAGACGCATTTTATTTACTTCCTGGCGCTCGAAGAGTGTGGAACATTTTTCACGAAGCCGGACACATTCAAGGAAGGGCGCGGTTACTACGCTACCGGCGTCAAGCGTGCCGCCGACGAAACCCACACGAAAATCCTGATGGCTTACGACGTGGAGTCTCGCCAAATCGCCTGGCGATATCCGCAAGTAGGCGGAGGTTGGTCGTCCGGCGGCGTGATGACGACAGCAGGAGGAATTGTTTTCTTCGGTGATGAGGCGCAATCATTTGAAGCCGTGGATGCAGCCACGGGAGCGCCCCTCTGGCATTTTCAGACCGGTCAGAGAATCCATGCATCTCCGATGAGCTACGAAGTGAACGGGAAGCAATATGTTGCAATCGCATCCGGAACCGATCTATTCAGCTTTGCATTGCCTTGACGTGAACGCTTTGTTCTCGAATTTGGATTTGAAAAGGAGAAACACACAATGAATTCACCAATGGTTAGCCGGCGGAACTTTGGAGCGCGCTTTGCAGCAATTGCCTCGGGACTCGGGATCGCCAGGCTCGTCAGCCCCGGCGCAGTCGCCGCGAAGGAATCGTCCGTTGTAAAGAAACTCACATACGAGGGCAAACCTGCGGACGGCAAGCAGATGATTACGCCACTCGTAATTCACAAGGATTTGATCTACATCGCAGGCCAGGGCGCGCATTCCCACGATAAAGGCGAGCAGTTCCCGATGGACATTGAGAACCACACGACGCATGTGCTGGACAGCGTGAAGCTGCTTGTGGAAGCCGGCGGCGGCTCGATGGACACTGTTCTCATGCTCACCGTCTATCTCGCGAAGATTGACGATTACGACGGCATGAACAAAGTTTTCAAAACCTATTTCCCGAATGGCGGACCGGCTCGTACCACTGTTGCCGTCGCTGCCCTTCCGGGAAATTCGCTGGTCGAAATTAATTGCATCGCTGCGATCGCCCACAAATAAACTGGAGGAGGAGAAAACGCCATGGCATTCAAATGGAATCGACGGACGTTCATGGGAAGCCTCGCCGCGGCCGCGGCTTGGGCTGCGGGTGGAAGAAAAGCATTCGCGCGGCAGGGTGGCTCGGCGCTGAAACTTTCCGGGTTCGGTGAATCGGGAAACGTGTATGACGAACTCGGCGTCAC
>Ga0070765_100000807_pt1 | contig 18588 bp, 15 predicted proteins | sample HubBroMetageWFT5_FD_71516 | JGI IMG/M metagenome (GOLD analysis project Ga0070765, IMG submission 71516) | Warmed and freeze-thawed soil microbial communities from the Hubbard Brook experimental Forest, New Hampshire - Hubbard Brook CCASE Soil... | ecosystem: Environmental > Terrestrial > Soil... | reverse complement strand
GGTCGGTGATGAAGTAGGGCGAGAGGTAGCCGCGGTCAAACTGCATACCTTCGACCACTTCGAGGGTGGTTTCCATCGTGCGGGATTCCTCGACGGTGATGACGCCATCCTTGCCGACCTTCTTCATGGCTTCGGCGATGATGCCGCCGATTTGCTTGTCGTTGTTGGCGGAAATGGTGCCCACCTGGGCGATCATGTCGCCCTTGACGTCTTTGTGGAGCTTCTTGATTTCTTCGACGGCAACTTCCACAGCGCGTTCGATGCCACGCTTGAGGGCGGTGGGGCTGGCGCCTGCGGCGACAGTCTTGACGCCTTCGCGGAAGATAGCCTGCGCGAGAACCGTTGCGGTGGTGGTGCCGTCGCCGGCGACGTCGGACGTCTTCGAGGCGACTTCACGAACCATTTGCGCGCCCATGTTCTCGAGCGGATCTTGCAGCTCGATTTCCTTGGCCACGGTCACGCCGTCCTTGGTGATGATCGGCGCGCCGAACTTCTTTTCGATCACGGCATTGCGGCCCTTGGGGCCGAGGGTGATCTTCACTGCGTCGGCGAGAGCGTTTACGCCACGTAGGATTGCTTGGCGGGACGCTTCACCTGTTACAATCTGCTTCGCCATACTGGTTATTCCTCCTGATAATCTTTCTGCGAACTGCCAAATTTTGAAGAGAACTGCGCCGGTCTAAAGACCGGCCACTACAAGAGCCGAAACGCGCCGGGTTGAAGCCCGGCATCTACAACTGCTACTGAGTTACCTCTTGGCGGCTTTAGCGGCGCCGCTCAGCTTGGCGAGAATCTCCTCTTCGCGAAGAATGAGGTACTCTTCGTCGTCGAGTTTGATTTCCGTGCCGCTGTACTTGCCGAACAGAACGCGGTCGCCTGGTTTCACATCGAGAGGAATCAGTTCGCCCTTCTCGCGCTTGCCGGCGCCGACGGCGATGATTTCGCCCTCCATGGGCTTTTCTTTTGCGGAGTCAGGGATGATGATGCCTCCCTTGACGGTTTCCTTCTCTTCAATGCGCTTCACGATGACACGGTCGTGGAGCGGGGTCAGATTCACTGCCATCTTGGAAGAACCTCCATAGGTGATCTTACGGTTTGAAATGAGGCTGGGAGCACGGAAGGGAGATTAGCACTCCTCACAGCCGACTGCTAATATAGCAGAAAAGGGTTGCATGTCAAGCATTTAGCGGACAGATGGGCGTAGCCGCTGTGGATTTAATACCTACATAAGTCTTGTATTTATAATGACTTATATGGTGCAAGAAAAATACGACACTTGGCGATTGTAGTGCTCTTCCCACTCACGTAGAATTTGGCGGTCCTGATGATGGGGTCACTCGTCTATCTCCGGCTGATTGGTTTTACCGCGGGCACGCTTTTGCAGCTTTTCTGGATGGTAGTGATCCTTGGCTACCGGCGACAGAGAAACTTCGAGCGCGTGTTCTTCTTCTTGTGTTTGGCGCTGTTCTTTTTCTATAGCGGATCGCTTTTAGCTCTGAACGCCCAGATCTACTATTCCATGCCTCCTCCGCTGTTGCAGTCTTCTGCGATCACGCTGCTCTGCGTTGGGCTATGCCTTTTGCCGCCCCTTCTTATCCATTTGCATTTCGAATTCGCGGAGACACGAAACCTCCTGCGGGGCCGCGTTCTTAAACGAATCTTACTTTTGGCGGCTTACGCACCGATTGTTTATTTTTTGCTGCGTTATTTCCCGCAGATTGTGACTTCGCCTGGATTCGATTTCTTGATCCCTGGAAATGCGCTGGGGCGCCCCTACGGCGTTTGGCTTGGAATCGCGCTCTTCCTGAGCGCGGGTTGGGAGGCACGCTTCGCTTCCGTGGCGCCCGATAGGGCACAGCGGCAGTTCCACGGTTCCGTGGCAGGATTTTTCGTGGCGGGAGCGGGCATGGTGCTCTACCTCCACGTTTTCGGCGGGCCGCTGACCACGAATGTTGCCGTCCTTGTGAGCACGATACTTGCGTGGCTCTCGATTCCGCCCTTTACGATTCTGATCTACCTGGTGCTGCGATTTAATTTCCTGCAGATCGGGCGGCAGAAGAATTTGGTTTATGCGGCGTTGGCGACATTCCTGGCGCTTCTCTATTTGAGCTTGGTGCGGCGAGTGGGGGTCTGGCTTGAACCGGCGCTGCCGCCAGAAGCGTCAGCTGCGGTCCTTTTGTTCGTGCTCGTGATTTTTATTGAGCCACTACAGCGAGTCCTTGGGCGCAGGCTGCAGGAAACCGCGCAGCGGGAATTGGATCGCGTGCAAAGATTGATTGCCGAGATTCAACAGGAAGCGCGGCAAGGGAAGCTCAAAGAACTAGTGAACTTCATTCAACGGCGAGTCCGGGAACAATTCGAACTCGCCACTGTGACGTTGACTCTTCTTAATCCTTCCAAGGCGGAATTGCGACCTCTCGTTTTGGGGCCCGGCGAAGGATTGGAGCGCACATCGTCGTCGATCGCGGAGCAGTATTTCGCAGTCAGGCAAAAACATGGCCTTGTGGCCGTGTTGCGCGCGGAGCCGCATGGCGCGGCGATTTCCGGCGAAACGCGGGCGGCGCTGGAGTTCTTGTGCGAGCAGTTGCCTGGTGCGCTGGATTTGTGCCGCTTGATCGAGGAGAAGCTGCAATTGGAGAGGGAACTGGCGGAGAGAGAGCGGCTGGCGGTGCTGGGGCAGATGGCGGCTAGCATTTCGCACAATTTGAAAAATCCGCTGGGGTCGATCAAGACGATTTTGCAGGTGCAGATGGAAAACCCGGAGTTGCCGGAGCCGATTCGGGGCGAAACGAAGATGGTGCTGGAGGAGATTGGGCGCTTGTCGTCGAAACTAAACCAGTTATTGCAATTCAGCCGGCCAGCGATTCGCGGAGGCACCGTGGCCGCGACTTGCGACGCCTGTGCCGTGGCGGAGGAGGTCAGCGGAGTTTTGCGGCATGAGGCGGAACGTCGCGGGGTCGCGCTTCAGGTTGAAGTCGGACCGGATAGAACAAAGTTGGCGGCGAGTGCGGAGGCGGTTAGCGAGATTTTGTCGAACCTGGTGGTCAATGCATTGGAAGCAACGGCGCCGGGTGGTCATGTGAAAGTGAGCGGTTCGGCGAACGGGGACGGATTTTTGTTTGCCGTGGAGGACGATGGGCCAGGCGTTCCGGAAAGTGTGCGCGAGAAAATTTTGCAGCCATTTTTTACGACGAAGACGCAAGGTACGGGACTTGGCTTGGCGATTGTCGCGCGGCGCGTCGCGGAGTTTGGCGGGCAGTTGGAATGGAAAAGCTCTGTCAGGGACGGCAAAGGAACGCGGTTTGAAGTGATGATGCCAATGAAGGATCGGAGCGGATAGCAGAGCGAACAACAACGACGCGAGTGCCGCGTTGCGCGATGGGTTCGAGTGTTTCTTAACACAGAGGTCACGGAGTGCACGGAGAGTTGGGATGAAAACAATATTGATCGTGGATGATGAGCCGGCGGCGCGGTACGGATTGCGGCGAGCGTTGGAAGCGAAGTACCGGATTGCTGAGGCGGATTCGGCGGAAGATGCACGAATCACGTTGAACACCGAGCAGCCTGACCTCATTCTGCTGGATGTTGTCCTGCCGGGGCAGAGCGGGCTGGAGTTTTTGCGGTGGATGCGCGAGCAGGGAAGCGAGTTGCCGGTTTTGATGGTTTCGGCGCTGGACACGGCGAAGACTGCGGTGGAGGCCTTGCAGCTTGGCGCGGCGGATTATTTGGTGAAGGGATTCGAATTGGAAGAGTTGCGTCAGCGCGTGGCGAATTTGTTGAAATTGGCGACGCTGGAAAAAGAAAATGATTCGTTGCGGCGGCGCATGGCGACAGAAGGGCAATTTGGGCAGATGATTGGCCGGACGTCGGAAATGCGGCGTGCGTTTGAAATGGCGGATCGCGTGGCGCCGGCGGATTCGACGGTGCTCATTCTCGGCGAGAGTGGGACGGGCAAGGACTTGATGGCGCAGGAGATTCACGCAAGGTCGCCGCGCGCGGGGAAGGCCTATGTGGCTGTGAATTGCGCGGCGTTGCCGGAGACTTTGATTGAATCGGAATTGTTCGGGTACGAGCGCGGAGCGTTTACGGGAGCGGCGCAGCAGAAGAAGGGGAAATTCGAGTTGGCGTCCGGCGGGACTCTTTTTTTGGACGAGATAGGCGACATGAATCCTGTGACCCAGGCGAAAGTCCTGCGAGCGCTGGAGAACCGTACGATCGAGAGGCTGGGCGGGACGCAGCCGATTCCGGTGGATGTGCGGGTTATTAGCGCGACGCATAGGAATCTCGCGGCGGAAATCCGCGCCGGGAAATTTCGCGAGGATTTGTTTTACCGGTTACGCGTCGTGACGATTGAGTTGCCGCCTTTGCGCGCACATAAGGCCGACATACCTGTATTGGCCGAGGCGTTTTTGCAGATGCACGGAACACGACTCGGGCGCACCGCACGGCTGAAGAGGGAAGCTCTGGCGGCGATCGATCGCTATGACTGGCCGGGAAATGTCCGGGAGCTGAAGAATGCGCTGGAGCGGAGTCTGGTGTTGTGCCGCGGGGAAGAGATTGGCGTGGAAGACTTGCCGCAAGAAGTGTTGAGCGGGGAGGCCGCGCCTCACAGAAATTCGGATGGTGCGAACGAGAACGGATTTGGCGAAAAGGATTTTCGCGAAGCCAAGCGGAAATTCGAAGTGGCGTACCTGACAAAGCAGTTGGCGGATCATCGCTGGAATGTTTCGCGGACGGCGGCGACGATCGGACTGCATCGCCAAAGTTTGCAGGAGAAGCTGCGCGAATTGGGGATTCGGCGGCCGGGGCGGGACTTAGTGGAAGAAGTATAAAAGATCTACAGGGAGAGCGCAGAGGACACAGAGAGAGAGGATGTCGAGAGCCAGAGAATGAGCGCGGGAAACAGCAGACTAAGACTGGATGCCTACATCTTGGCGGGAGGCGGGAGCACGCGATTTGGGCGCGACAAGGCGCTTGTTGAGTTTGCGGGGATGCCGATGCTGGCGCGCATGATCGAATTGATGCGAGGGCTCACGCAAGAAGTCAAGATCGTTTCGGCGCCAGGAAAGTATGCGGATTTCGGAGCGGAGATTGTGGAGGACAAGTGGCCTGGAGAAGGACCGCTCGGGGGAATCGTGACCGCTTTGTTGCACACGGAGGCGAATAAGTCTGCTTGCGAGTGGAACATCATCGTGAGCTGCGATATGCCATTCTTGACCGCGGACTGGATGATCTTCCTCGCGAAGCGGGCGTCAAAGAGCACGGATCTAGTGGTTCTTCCACACTCCGAGCATGGGCCGGAGCCGCTATGCGCCTGCTACCGGACCAGCGCCGGGCAGCCCTTGCGCGCGCTGTTTGAGGGCGGCGTGCGAAAAGTGACTCAGGCTTTGAAACAGGTAAAGACGGAAGTTCTTGACGAGCGGGACTGGAAACGATTTGATAGCGCAGGGCGGCTCTTTTGGAACATGAATACGGCGGCGGATTACGCGGAAGCGCAACGGATCGTGGAAGCGGAACAAAGATGAAGGACTCAAACGATACTAGCCGCGGTGTCGCAGCGATGGAGATGGGCGGGGCGCGAGGCGTTTCCCCCGCGGCGGACGCCAAGGCAGCGGGCGGCAAGGCTGAACAGCACGCGGAGAACTTTTTCGAGTTTCGCGACGTTTGCAAGTCTTTCGACGAGAACGCCGTGCTGAAAGACGTCAGTTTCACCGTGAAGCGCGGTGAGACTTGCGTGATTATGGGACGCAGCGGCGTGGGGAAATCCGTTTCGCTAAAACACATCATGGGGTTTATGAAAGCGGATTCGGGGCGCATTTTTGTGGATGGCGAAGACGTCACCGATTTCACCGAACAGCAATTCGAAGAGGTGCGCCGCAAAGTGACGATGGTGTTTCAGTCAGGCGCGCTGTTTGACTCGCTCACGGTCGCTGAGAACATTGCCTTTCCGCTGGAAAAACAGGCGGGCCTGGAATACGAGGACATCGACGCTTATGTGCTGAAGTTAGCGAAAATGCTGGAAGTCGAAGAGGTCCTCGATAGACTGCCTGGCGAATTATCAACGGGCATGCGACGCGCCGTGGCCATGGCGCGGGCTTTCGCGCAGAACCCCGACGCGATTCTATTTGACGAGCCCACAACCATGGTCGACCCCATCATGGCGGCGCACATGGGCGACTTGATCCTGCGGCTAAAAGATGCATTTCACCGCACGTCGATCGTGGTGACGCACGACACGCACCTCGCAAAGAAGCTCGCCGATAGCGTGGTCTTCCTGCAAGAAGGCCGGGTCGCGTTCTTCGGGCCGTGGGACGATTTTGAAAACTCGAAAGATCCTTTTCTGCACAACTTCCGCATGCAGGATGCGTTAATCCCCGCGCTGGACGTGACTCTGTGAGCCAGGCGGCGCGAAGATGAAGCGCCGAAACTTTCTGAAGGGAATGGCCGCTGCGCCGCTGCTGGCTTCAGGAGCGGCTTTTCCCGTGCAAAAGGGTCTTCTCGTCAACGATGTACAAACCGGTCTGAATCCGACCTGGGTTACTAGCATTTCCCGTCCGACGTCAGTGGCAGAAGTACAGAGCCTTGTTAAGGACTGCAGCAAACATAGCCGCGCGATTTCTGTTTCTGGCAGCCGCCACGCTGCGGGCGGCCAGCAGTTTGCTACTAAATCCGTACTTTTGGACATGCGCGCGATGAATCGCGTAATCGGCTTGGATGACAAGAGTGGAGTGCTGCAAGTTGAGTCGGGCATCGAGTGGCCGGAACTCATCCAGGGTTATTTGTCTTTGCAAAAAGGAAACGTGAGTTGGGGTATTCGCCAGAAACAGGGCGGAGCCGACCGGATGAGCCTCGGTGGCGCGCTTTCCGCCAATGCGCACGGCCATGGGCTTGGTTCTCCTCCGATGATCGGGGATGTGGAATGGATTGAAATTGTTGCCGCGGATGGCTCGGTAAAGAAATGCAGCCGTAAAGAGAACGCAGAACTCTTTTCACTTGCCGTGGGTGGCTATGGGCTTTTTGGAATTATCACCGCGGTTGGATTGCGGCTTGCGCCTCGGCGCAAAATCCGAAGGCATGTCGAGACGCGCACCACGGCGGAGCTTATCGCTTTGGTTGAGGGGCGCACCGCAGCAGGCGCGCCGTACGGCTATTTCCAATACTCCATTGATGAGACTTCGGCGGACTTTCTACGCGCAGGAATTCTGACGACCTACGAAAACGTCCCGGCGGAAACGCCGCTTGGAACAGAGAGCCCGGATATCGACGCGAAACTGCTGACGGCATTACTCGAAATTGCTCATCGCGATCGAGGATCTGCTTATCGCCGCTACGCAAAGCTGGAGCTGTCCAAGGACGGCAATGTGGAATGGTCGGATTTGCATCAGCTCAGTGCGCATCGCGCGGGTTATCACGAGGAAATCGAGAAGCGGCTCGGCGCGGATTACATGGGAGCGGACTTGATTCTGGAGGTGTACGTCCCGCGCACCGAGCTGATCCCGTTGCTCGAAGACGGTCGTCGCATTCTTTTGGCGAGCGGGATGCCGCTGATCTACGGAACGGTCCGCTTCATCGAGCAGGACAAGGATTCGTATCTTGCCTGGGCAAAAAAGCGATATGCGTGCGTGACTTTTTCGCCGCATTCCTCCGGTGAAACGCAAGCTCTTCGAAAAACCGGCGATGTCTGCCGCCAGCTCATTCGTGCCGCCAATAAACGCGGAGGAAGTTTTTATCTCACGTACAACCGTTTCGCCACGCGAGACGAACTTGCTTCCGCATATCCGCAATTCCAGGATTTTTTGAATCTGAAGAAACAATACGATCCTCACGAAACTTTCCAGAGCGATTGGTACCGATACTATAAAGGTTTATTTGCGTGAGGCGACAAGGGCGGAAAGCGCTTTGAGGAGGACGACTGCGTGACTCAGACAACCGGCGCGCAATCCAGCGCAATCCAGCAACTGCCCAAAGCCATGGGCTTCTGGGACGTTTTGTTGTTCAACATCGCTACCGTTCTGGGGCCGCGTTGGGTTGCTGCCGCCGCGCATAACGGAACATCTTCGGTCAGTTTGTGGGTGATCGCGGCAGTCTTGTTTTTCATTCCATCCGCGCTCGTGATCAACGAACTTTCCTCGCGCTTTCCGGAAGAGGGCGGTCTATATGTGTGGACGAAGGAGGCTTTCGGCGATTTTCACGGCTTCGTCGCCGGCTGGAATTATTGGGCGTACACCGTTTTCTATTTTCCGGGCCTTTTGCTGGCGAGCGCGGCGATGAGTGCGTACATCGTGGGTGAAAACGGCGCGGCTCTCTCGCAGGATCGAGGGTTTCTGCTTTGGGTTTCCATGGGACTTCTCGTCGTGGCCGTAAGCCTGAACATCATCGGACTGAACATCGGCAAGTGGCTGCAAAATGCAGGCGGCGTCGCCACATACTTGCCGCTTATGACCGTGGTGGGGATTGCCGCGATTATCGGGATGAAGCACGGCGCGGTGACTCACTTCACCCGACAGAATGTTCTTCCCTCGTGGAATTGGGATACCGTAAATTTTTGGTCGCAGATTGCGTTCGCGTTCAGCGGACTTGAGCTGGTGTCCGCAATGAGCCAGGAAGTGCGCAACCCGCGCCGCACCCTGCCGCGCGCGCTGTACGCCGCGGCCGTGCTGATCGCCGCGATGTACATCCTGGCGACGATGGCCGTGCTGGTTCTCGTGCCCGCCGGAGAAGTTTCGGCGACCAGCGGCGTATTTCACGCCATCACTGTGGGATCGATTGCATTGCGAATTGGATTCCTGGGAGTCGTCGCAGCGATCGTTGTGACCGTCGGAAACGCCGGCGGGGTTGGCAGCACCGTCGCGGGAGTTGCGCGCATACCCTTCGTCGTGGGAATCGACCGCTATCTGCCGGAGGCCTTTGGAAAAATCCATCCGCGATGGAAGACCCCGTACGTTGCGATTCTTGTGCAAGCAGTTTTGTCGTGCGCGATTCTATTGGGCAGCCAGATCAACGAGACGACCCGAGGCGCTTACCAGTTTCTTGTCGATGCCACGATCATTCTTTATTTCATTCCGTTTCTTTACATGTTCGCAGCCGCCATCCGGCTATATTCGCGGAAGGACCGGACGGAAAATCCAGAAGCGATTCTAATCCCAGGGGGCAAAGCGGGCGTGTGGACTATTTCCGGGACCGGCTTTCTGATTGTGCTTGTGGGCATTTTCGTTTCGCTGGTTCCGCCCGGCGATTCGGCGAACAAACTGGCGTTTGAACTGAAGCTGGTTGGCGGGACCGTTGCGACGATTGTGATTGGGTTGGCGCTTTATTGGCGAGGGGCGCGCGCTAAGGCGAGAGAAGCGGCAAGCTGAATCTTGACCAAGCCGCGCTGGAAAGATGCGGAAGCAATAAATTAACCGCAAGCAGCGCTATTTTCAGAAGCCTTGCGCGATAAGCTTCTCGAGGCTGAGATTTGAAACGGACGCGGCGTGAGTTTCGCCGCGCGCTTCGAGGTAGCGCTCCACGTATTTCCCCAGAATATCGCCCTCCAGGTTGACTGCGTCGCCGGGTTTGCGGTCGCGAAGATTGGTGTGCTCGTAGGTGTAGGGAATCACGGCGACTTCCGCGACGCGCGTATTTTTATTCCATCGCGCGACGGTGAGGCTGATGCCGTCAATGGTGATGGAGCCTTGCGGGACGATGTAGCGCGCAAAGTCTTCGGGAACTTTCACGCCGAACCGCCAGCTGCCGCTTTCCGGACCTTCCGGGTCGAGACGCGCCACGCTGCCCGTGCCGTCGATATGCCCCAGAACGAAATGGCCGCCAAATTCCTTGCCCGCGGTAAGCGGCTGTTCGAGATTGACGCGTACTCCTTTTTTCAACGCTCCGTTTTTCGCGCCGAACGTCGTTTTTTGGATGGTTTCGCCAGAAAGATCGGCGGCAAAATAATCTTTGCCGAGAGCTACGACCGTCAGGCAGCAACCATTCACGGCGATGCTGTTTGATACGGCTAGCTCGGACGCTACACTAGACGCTTGGATCGTGACGCGTCCGCCGAGGGGCTTTGGGTCGAGAGCCTGGATCGTGCCGACGTGTTCGATAATTCCGGTAAACACAGTTTCCCCGTTTTCCCAATCCTCTCGGTTTGCGCGCTTTTCCTTTCGAGTGTACAGCATTTCGCCGCGAAGGCAGAAAAGCACTAGACTGAAGTTGATCGCATCGCGGAAAGCCGTGGAGGTCGCACCATGAAGGCCTGCCTACTCAACACTCCTGCGCGGATTGAAACGAATCCGTTGCAATTCACTGATGTGCCGATACCGAATCCTGAGAAGGGCGAGGTGCGCCTTCGTGTGCACGCTTGCGGTGTGTGCCGTACGGATTTGCACGTGATCGAGGGCGAATTACCGCCGCGAAAATCGCCGGTCATACCTGGACACCAAGTCGTAGGCGTTGTCGACAAATTGGGAGAAGGCTCCCACCGCTTTGTGATCGGAGCTCGTGTCGGCGTCGCTTGGCTGCACCATACAGACGGCTCGTGCGAATACTGCCGCAGGGGTGAGGAGAATCTTTGCGACGAGCCGACGTTTACCGGCTACAGCGTTGATGGCGGTTACGCCGAGTACGTCGTCGCGCCTGAAGATTTTGTTTACGCGATTCCCGAAGGGTTTTCCGACGAACAGGCCGCGCCTTTGCTTTGTGCGGGGATTATCGGTTTCCGCTCACTGCGGCTTTCGGGCATCAAGCCCGGAGACCGGCTGGGATTTTATGGCTTTGGAGCAGCGGCGCACGTTGCGATTCAGGTGGCGCGGTATTGGAACGTGACGGTGTACGCGTCGACGCGCGATGCGCGTCACCAAAAGCTGGCGCTGGAGCTGGGGGCGGCGTGGGCCGGCGGAACGCTCGATGCGCCGCCTGAAAAACTCGATGCCGCGATTGTTTTTGCTCCCGCTGGCGAAATTGTTCCCGCGGCGCTTGCGGCATTGCGCAAAGGCGGCGTGCTCGTGCTGGGCGGAATTCACATGAGCCCGATTCCGTCGTTTGGTTATGACTTGCTCTATCAAGAGCGGATGATTCGCAGCGTGGCGAATAACACGCGGCAGGATGGCGAGGATTTTCTTCGCATCGCGGCGGAGATTCCGGTTCGTATGCACACGCAGATCTATCCGCTCAGCGACGCTAACCGCGCTTTGAACGCTTTGAAGAATGACGCCATTGAAGGCGCGGCCGTGCTGCGCGTCAGCGATTGACACAGCGCTGTGGAGTGCGGGAGCCAGGCTCCCGCCTTCGGGTCCATGCTGAAGGTGATGTTGCAAAAGCGGCAGCAGGGCTGCCGCACTCCAAACCTACCGGTGTACGTGCTCCAGGTAGGCTTCGAGGGCGATGTCGGAGCCGAAGGCTTGTGTGCGCACTCGTTGTAGCGGGGGGAGCTTGAGATTCGGCGCGATGGCGAAGGGAACGCGCGCTTCGCCGGAAATTTTGGGCGCATAGAAGAGAAAAAGTTTGTGCACGATTCCCGCGAGGAGCGCGGCGCCGTTAAGCGTCGGGCCCGCTTCGAGGAGCACGCTGAGAATCTCACGGCGGCCAAGCTCGGCGAACACGGTCTCCAAATTAATTTGTCCCGCGCGCGAATCGGCGCTAATGACTTCGACACCAGCTTTCTGCATGGCACGAGCCCGTCGCGAGCCCGCGCGTTGGTTTGTGAAAACCAGAACATCATCGTGCGCAGACTCCACAATACGCGAATGGGGCGAGAGTGCCAGTCCCCAATCGAGGATGACGCGCAAGAGAGGCCGGCGCCGCCGCAGACCGCTCCTGTCCGTGAGAAGCGGGTCATCAACGTGGATCGTGCCGATGCCGGTCAGCAGAGCATCAGCAGCGTGGCGCATCCGCTGAACTTCGGCGCGAGATTCTTCCGAAGTAATCCAGTTTGGCCTGCGCTGCAGGCTGCCTTTCTTGTGGAACTTGGTGTGCTTGCCGGGAAGCGCAAGTTGTCCATCGAGCGTGAGCGCGGACTTCAGCGTGACGAACGGTTTCTTCGTGCGAATCCAGCACGCGAAGGCTTCGTTCAGCTTGTTAGCCTCTTCTTCTCCCACGCCGGTAAATACTTCGATCCCCGCGGCTCGCAGGCGATCGAATCCCCGGCCGGAGTTGACGGGATTCGGGTCCTCCATTGCCGCAACGACACGCCGAACGCCCGCCGCGATGATGGCTTCCGTGCAAGGGCCGGTGCGGCCGATGTGATTGCACGGTTCAAGCGTGACGTACATCGTCGAGCCGCGCGCTTTTTCTCCGGCGGATTTCAGCGCTACGATTTCCGCGTGATCGCGCAATTCATATTGGTGAAATCCTTCGCCGACGATTTGTCCTTCGCGGACAAGAATGCAGCCGACCAGGGGATTGGGACTGGCGAGGCCTGTGCCTTTCTGCGCCAATTCCAGCGCGTGCGCCATGAACCGAGTTGCGTGAGTGTCCATTGTTCAAGCAAAAAGGACTAATCGAAAAGGGAGTTCGCGTAGGTCTCCGCGTCGAAAGGCACCATGTCGTTGATCTGTTCGCCGGTGCCGACAAAGCGTATGGGCAATCCGAGTTCACGGGCGATAGCGACGACGATGCCGCCTTTGGCCGTGCCATCGAGCTTTGTGAGAATGATGCCCGTGACGGTCACAGTCGAGGTAAATTCGCGCGCCTGAGCAAGGCCATTCTGGCCGGTGGTCGCATCGAGAACGAGCAGCACGTCGTGCGGCGCTCCGGGGATGACTTTCGCCGCTGTACGCTTCATTTTTTCCAGCTCGGCCATGAGATTGGACTTGGTGTGAAGGCGGCCGGCAGTGTCCACAATCACAGCATCCGCGCCGCGCGCCTTGGCCGCCGTGACCGCATCGAAAACGACGGCGGCCGGATCGGCGCCGGACTTTTGTTTAATGACGTCAATGCCGTTACGTTGCGCCCAGATTTCGAGTTGCTCGACGGCGGCAGCGCGGAACGTATCTGCAGCGCAGAGCACAACGCTGAGGCCTTCCTGCCGCAGTCGATTTGCGAGCTTCCCGATGCTGGTGGTTTTTCCAGCCCCGTTCACGCCGACTATAAAAATCACGCGCGGACCCGAGCCGTTGGGTGAACTCACTAGATTTTTGGGCGGCGCCGTCACTTTGCCGCCCGTCGCTGCTTCGCCAGCTTGGCCGTCGCTCATGGTCAGTATGCGAATAATGTGAGATTTAATTTCGCGCTTGAGCTGACTTGCGTCGGAGAGTGCGTTGCGATCCAACTTTTCGCGCACCGCGTCCAAAATTTCGCGCGTCGGTTTCACGCCCAGGTCGGCGGAGAGCAGAGCAGTTTCGAGTTTTTTCAGCAGCGCAGGGTCAATCTTGCGCTCGCCGAGAAAAATGTTTTCCACCGACTCGGACAGCGCCGCCTTCGTCTTACTGACCGAAGCTTTCAGCCGTTCGAGCAGCGACGGCTCGACTTTTTCCGGTTTGCCAAAGAGCGAAATCATGCGGTTGAGCGCGTTGCGGGGCGCGCAACCTAAAATTGTAACAGAAGCGCCCGAAGTGGGCCTGCCGCGCTGGTCATTGGCTCTTTGAGAGCAGGCAGAAGAATGCCAAACGGTGCTAAACCGTGACTTCGACGGCGCTGAGGCGGAGCTTTCCAGCGTTGATAGCGGATTCGAGGGCGGTGACGACGACGGCATCAAACTTGGAGCCAGTGAGAGACTTTATGCGGTTCAGCGCAAATTCGATGTCCATCGCTGACTGATACGGCCGATTGGTGGTCATGGCGTCGAGCGTGTCTGCGACACCGATGATGCGCGCCATCAGCGGAATCTGTTGGCCCTGCAGACCATACGGATACCCGCGGCCATCGATATGTTCGTGGTGCAGCTCGATTCCGGGCAGCATCTCTTTCAGCTGCGAAACTGGACGCATGATGTTGGCGCCCTTTACCGTATGCTGTTTCATCAAATCGAACTCTTCCGGCGTCAATGCGCCGGGCTTTTTCAGGACGCGGTCTTCGACGCCGATTTTGCCGACGTCATGAAGCAGCGCAGCGACGCGCAGCTTGTCCAGGTCTTCTGGCGATAGCCCCAGTTCCCGCCCGATCAGCGTCGAATACTTCGCCACGCGGCCGGAGTGACCGCGTGTGTACGGATCCTTTTCGTCGATGGCCGCGGCCAACATGCGAATCGAGCCGATAAAAAGCTCGCGGTTTTCTTCCGCGGCCTCCTTCAGCTTTTCAATGTACTCTTCGATGTCGCTGGCCATTTTGTTGAAGTTCTCGGCCAGTTCGCTGATTTCCGAGGCGCCGCGCACCGGCGAACGCTGATGGAATTCGCCGCGGCTAATAGCGCGCGTGGAAGCCGCGAGGCCGCGAATCGGCCCGCTGATGCCCACGGCAAAAAAATAGCCGAAGAGAATGGCTACGAGGACTACCACAGTAACGAAGGCCAGAGCCTGGCGGTTTAGTTCCGTAACGCCTGCATCGGTGCGAGCGTCATCCAAGCTACGCTCCGCGACTACCGCCCAATTGACCTCTGGAAATGTGCTGTAGGTGCCGATCATCTCGACGGGATGCTTGGTCGCCTTTTCTGTAAAGCGAATGGTCTCCGTGTTGCGGAGTTCCTGAGGCAGAGCGCGAATTTGCTCGACGAGCTTTCCGCTGGCTTCCGCGCCGGGCACGAAATTCTTCGTGTCGGGATGCGCGACGATATGGCCGGAGTGATCTACAACGAACACCTTGCGGCCGCGCACGCTGGCGTCCCTCAAGCGGTGTGAGATCGGCTCGAGAGAGACGACCGCGGCAAGCATGCCGGTAAAATTGCCAGCCAAATCCTTGAGTGGCACGGCCAACACAAAGGCCGGCTGGTTGTTCGGGGCGAGCGCGAGGGGATCGCTGCGAAACTTAACGGTATGCAACTCTTCGGATTGCATGCAAGTCTGAAACGCTCGCAGCAAGGCTTTGGCCACGAAAGGATCCTGTTCGGCCTGGAAATTACCTTGGGAAGCTTTAGTGCCTTTGCCATTCTTGTCGACCGCGGTCAGATAAAGAAAGGTATCGCGGTTGCTGTTGACAAATTCCTCGAGGAGACGCGTGACCTTGGGCTCGGCAGCGGGGTCTTCGACGTTCTCGATGAGGCCCGTTAGAGTCAAGATCTGGCGCTCGCTATACAGCTGTTGCGTCTGATTGAACTCGAAAAGTTGGATTTCCTGTGCCAGAGACCGCGTCAAATCAGACTGCTGGACCCGCTCGTTATCCCCCAGCTTGTCCTGGCTAAGCTGCAACACTTGGCGGTGGTAAAGCCCGATGGGCAGGGCGCTGACGAGCAGCAACGCGCCGAGCACGAGCCACAAAATGCGCACGCGTCCTTTGCGCAGGCGTTGCCACGTGGATGGGCCGGGTTCTGGCATCTCAACTCTCAATTTTAGGGGAATAGAAGAGGAAGCGGGGGGAGCGAATGGCGGCGCGTCGCGCAATTGCAACTGGAACCTTCGTACTAGTGGCGGTTCCAAATCCCGAAGCGCCTTGCAGTAGGCCCGAAAAGGCTTGAAAAGGCCCTATTGGCGCCGCCCTATTCGCGCCTGAGAGGGCGCTCCATGATGCTTCGGATGGCCTCCCGGGGCGACCTGCCGTGGTGCAGGATGGCGTCCACCTGCTCCGTGATCGGGAGCTCTATCCTGGCATCGCCGGCTAGCGCCAACAAAGCTCCCGTAGTACCCACACCCTCAGCAACCATTTTCATTCCCCCGAGGATTTCGGCCAGCGAGCGGCCTTTGCCCAGTTCGATACCAACGTGACGGTTCCGGCTCAGCGAGCCGGTGCAGGTCAAGACGAGATCGCCCAGGCCCGCGAGGCCGCTGAGCGTTTCCTGGCGCGCGCCCAGGGCGACCGCGAGCCTCGTCATCTCAGCCAAGCCGCGCGTGATCAGCGCCGCCAAGGGATTTGAGCCAAGGCCGATGCCTTGGCAGACGCCCGCCGCTATCGCCATCACATTCTTCATTGCGCCGGCGAGCTCGACGCCGAGCACGTCGTCGTTGGTATACAAGCGAAAATTCGGCGCCGAGAATTCCTCTTGAAGTTCATTCGCGAGGGCAAGGTCGCTCGATGCGACCACAACTGCGGTGGGCTGGCCGGCGGCAGCTTCCGCGGCGAACGATGGTCCGGAAAGAACCGCGATACGTGGGGAAAATTCCGTCGACACGACTTGGGAGACCTGGGAAATGACTTCGCTCATGCGCGCGTGGGTAGAGGGCTCCAGCCCTTTCGTAGCGCTGAGGACGGCCGTACCGCGCATGATGTGCGGCAGGATGCGCCCATAAACGCTGCGAGCGTGAGCCGAAGGGATTGCCCCGACGACCACTCCGGCGTTTTCCAAAGACGCAGCCGCGTCGTGCGTGACTTGAACCGATTCAGGCAGTCTGTGCCCAGGGAGGTAGGGCACATTCTCGCGGTGGCTGCGGATGGATTCCGCAAGCGAGGCGTCCCGCACCCACAAAGAAATCTCATGCGGGATGCGCGTGCGAGACAGCACAATCGCCAGCGCCGTGCCCCAACTCCCCCCGCCAAGAATCGCGATGCGCTTCACGGCGTATCCTGTTTTTTGCTGAACGAAAACTTTGGCTCATCGCCTTGGACTAGTCGCTGAATGTTCGCGTCGTGCTTATAGACGATCAGCAGCGCCGCAGCCAATGAGCCGAACGTGACGGCGTACGGCGGGGCGTGATGCGGCGCCCATAAAAAGTAGATCAACAATGGCATGGCCGCCGCCGCCACGATAGAACCCAGCGACACAAACCGCCAGTACGCTACGACCAGCAAGAACAGGATTGTGGCACCCAAGAACGCGGGCGGGCATAACACCAGAAAAACGCCCGCAGCCGTAGCCACTCCCTTGCCTCCGCGGAATCCCAGCCAGATCGGGAAGCAATGCCCCACGAGGGCGCAAAGGCCCGCAATCATCATCCAGGTCGAGCTTTGGTCAGACAAGCGTGCCGCGAGTACGATGGCAAGTGCGCCTTTTGCGGCGTCGAGCAGGAGGGTGAGGATTCCCGCGAGCGGCCCAGCGACGCGCGTCACGTTGGTTGCACCGATATTGCCGCTGCCTGCCTTGCGAACATCGGCCCTGCCGAAAAGCTTGCCCAGCACCAGCCCGAATGGGATCGAGCCAAGCAGGTAAGCAGCCGCAGGAATCGAGATGAGTGTCGCGTTCAGCTCGACCATTTGACGTTAGGCCTCCCCCGTGAAGGGAAAAGACGCGAGGGAAGTGTACTCGGCCCCAGTAGGCTTCAACTTGCTCTCAATCAGGTGAAATTCGCGCGCATGAAACGCGCCGAATTCTCGCTGGCTCTTCTTCTGAATGGCGGTGCGCAGCCTTTCGTGAAGGCCTGGCGGCTCGAACCGCGCCAGCGTCAAGTGGGGAGTGAACGCACGCTTGTCCGGCGCGATACCTTGGGCTTCGAGTGCGCGCTCGATATCTCTGGCGAGCGAGGGCAGATTTGCCGAGCCGTTCAATCCCGCCCACAGCACGCGCGGACACTTTTCATCGGGGAAAAATCCGAGTCCATGGAACCGCAGATCGACTGGCGCCTCGGAGCCAACGTTTGCAAGCGCGCCGCGGATGCCCTCGAGCTTTGTTGCCGAGACTTCGCCGATGAATTTGAGGGTCACGTAGAGATTCTCCGGGCGCATCCACCGCGGGCGCTTGTCCGCCAATGGCACGGACAAATCGCGTAGTTCGTTGATTTGTGCTGCCAGATTGTCTCGCACGGCGCCGGGAATCTCCAGCGCGACGAAGAGGCGCACATTACGCTCGCTTCGGAGGCTGCTTGCCGTTATAAAGAAAGTGGATGCGAATCATGTCCAGCGCCGCCTGACTCGCCTGCCAACGAATGGATTCGCGGTCGCCGGGGAAGCGCACGCCGCGCTCCTTGACGCCGCCGGCGTGCGCCAGCGCGATGTGCACCGTCCCGACGGGCTTCTCTTCCGAGCCGCCGCCCGGCCCGGCGATTCCCGTGACGCCAACTCCAAACGTACTGCCCACGCGGCGCCGGATTCCGTCCGCGAGCGCCACGGCAACTTCTGCGCTCACCGCGCCTTTGGCCTGAATAAGTTCCGCGGGAACGCCCGCCCATGCTGTCTTCAACTCGTTGCTGTAGCAAACCACTCCGCCAAGGAAATACGAAGAGCTGCCCGCGATGCTCGTCAGCCGCTGCGCCAATAGGCCTCCCGTACAACTTTCCGCCGCGGAAATCGTGGCATTGTGCAGAGTTAATTCGGCCGCGATCACTTCCTCGAGAGGTGAGCCGTCCTGGCTGAAGATGCGGTCCGTCAGTGCGATCTCGAAGCCGCTTACAATTTCGTCGAGCGTTTTTTTGGCGTGCTCCGCGTCGTTGGTCCACAAGCGCAAATGAACCTGCGTCTCGCCGGGGGCCGCGAGCACGGTCGTGCTGACCTCGGGAAAACGTTTATAGATGCCCAGGATGCGCTGCTCCACGTGCGATTCGCCCAAGCCCGTGACGCGAATCTCGCGATGAAACATGCGCAAAGCAGAGGTGTGGCGTTCCAGTCGCGGCAAAACCTGCTCGCGGAACAGCGGCTTCAGTTCGCGCGGCG
>Ga0070765_100000806_pt1 | contig 18595 bp, 12 predicted proteins | sample HubBroMetageWFT5_FD_71516 | JGI IMG/M metagenome (GOLD analysis project Ga0070765, IMG submission 71516) | Warmed and freeze-thawed soil microbial communities from the Hubbard Brook experimental Forest, New Hampshire - Hubbard Brook CCASE Soil... | ecosystem: Environmental > Terrestrial > Soil... | reverse complement strand
ATCAACACGATGGTCGATCAGCTCAACGCGTTTGCCGGCGAGGTGACCCGCGTTGCCCGCGAGGTCGGCACGGAAGGGAAACTCGGTGGTCAGGCGCAAGTTCCCGGCGTCGGCGGAACGTGGAAAGATCTTACCGACAACGTGAACTTCATGGCCTCGAACCTCACTGGCCAGGTTCGCAACATTGCCGAGGTCGCGACTGCGATCGCGAGCGGCGACTTGTCGCGCAAGATTACGGTCGACGTGCGCGGTGAAATCCTACAGCTCAAAGAGACTCTGAACACGATGGTCGACCAGCTCAACCGCTTCGCCGGCGAAGTGACGCGCGTCGCCCGCGAGGTAGGAACGGAAGGGCGTCTGGGCGGTCAGGCGAACGTCCCCGGCGTAGCCGGAACCTGGAAAGATCTTACGGACTCAGTGAACTCGATGGCCGGCAACTTGACCGGACAGGTGCGAAACATCGCCGAGGTCACAACGGCCGTGGCACGCGGCGACTTGTCGCGCAAGATTACGGTCGACGTGAAGGGTGAAATTCTCGAACTCAAAGACACCATCAACACGATGGTCGATCAGCTGAACGCCTTCGCTGGCGAAGTTACGCGCGTAGCCCGCGAAGTCGGCACCGAAGGAAAGCTCGGCGGGCAGGCGCAGGTTCCGGGCGTAGCCGGAACCTGGAAAGATCTCACAGACAACGTCAACTTCATGGCCAACAATTTGACCGGCCAAGTGCGAAACATCGCTGAAGTCGCCACTGCCGTGGCCCGCGGCGACTTGTCGCGCAAGATCACAGTCGACGTGAAGGGCGAAATTCTCGAACTCAAAGACACGATGAACACGATGGTCGACCAGCTGCGCTCCTTCGCGTCAGAAGTGACGCGCGTGGCCCGCGAAGTCGGCACCGACGGCAAACTCGGTGGACAAGCTCTTGTCCCCGGCGTCGGTGGAACCTGGAAAGATCTCACGGACTCGGTCAATTCGATGGCCAGCAACCTCACCGGACAAGTGCGTAACATCGCCGAAGTTGCGACGGCGATCGCGAGTGGCGACTTGTCGAAAAAAATCACGGTCAACGTGAGCGGAGAAATTCTGCTGCTCAAGGACACCATCAACACGATGGTCGACCAGCTCAACGCCTTCGCCGGTGAAGTCACGCGCGTAGCCCGCGAAGTCGGAACCGAAGGCCGTCTCGGTGGTCAGGCCAACGTTCCGGGCGTCGCTGGAACCTGGAAAGATCTCACCGATTCGGTCAACTCGATGGCCGGCAATCTTACCGGCCAGGTGCGCAATATCGCCGAAGTCACCACGGCGGTCGCGCGCGGCGATTTGTCGCGCAAGATCACGGTCGACGTGAAAGGCGAAATTCTGGAGCTGAAGAACACCATCAACACGATGGTTGATCAGCTCAACGCATTTGCCGGTGAAGTGACGCGCGTGGCCCGCGAAGTCGGCACCGACGGCAAGCTCGGCGGACAGGCGCAGGTCCCTGGCGTCGCAGGAACCTGGAAAGATCTTACGGACAACGTCAACTTCATGGCCTCGAACCTCACCGGCCAGGTGCGAAACATTGCAGAAGTCGCGACAGCGATCGCGACCGGCGATCTCTCGAAGAAGATCACGGTCGATGTGCGCGGCGAAATTTTGCAGCTCAAAGAAACGCTCAATACGATGGTCGAACAGTTGCGCTCGTTTGCCGCCGAAGTCACGCGCGTCGCGCGCGAAGTCGGCAGCGAAGGCCGTCTGGGCGGACAAGCGAATGTCCCCGGCGTGGCCGGAACGTGGAAAGATCTCACCGACTCGGTCAACGCCATGGCCGGGAATTTAACCGGACAGGTTCGCAACATCGCCGAAGTCACTACGGCTGTCGCACGCGGCGATTTGTCGCGCAAAATCACGGTCGACGTGAAAGGCGAGATTCTCGAGTTGAAGAACACCATCAACACCATGGTCGACCAGCTCAACGCATTCGCGGCGGAAGTCACGCGCGTGGCCCGCGAGGTCGGCACCGACGGCAAACTAGGTGGTCAGGCGCAGGTTCCGGGCGTGGCCGGAACGTGGAAGGATCTCACCGACAACGTCAACGTGATGGCCGTCAACCTCACCGAACAGGTGCGCGGCATCGTGAAAGTCGTGACGGCCGTTGCTAACGGCGACCTCACGCAGAAACTAACGGTCAACGCGAAGGGCGAAGTTGCGGCACTCGCCGAAACCATTAACAACATGACTGGCACGCTCGCGACTTTTGCCGATCAGGTAACGACAGTCGCGCGCGAAGTCGGCGTCGAAGGCCGTCTCGGCGGCCAGGCCAATGTGCCCGGTGCGGCAGGAACATGGAAAGATCTCACGGGCAACGTGAACCTGCTCGCCGACAATCTCACCAATCAGGTGCGAGCGATCGCGGAAGTTGCGACCGCCGTTACGAAGGGCGACCTGACGCGATCCATTCAGGTCGAGGCCAGCGGCGAAGTGGCGGAGTTGAAAGACAACATCAATACGATGATCGACAACCTCCGCCTCACCACCGATCGCAACACTGAGCAGGACTGGCTGAAAACCAATCTCGCGCGTTTCACTGGAATGTTGCAGGGCCAGCGCGATCTGGCAACCGTGGGACGCATGCTGCTTTCTGAGCTGGCACCTCTGGTCAACGCGCAGCAGGGCGTGATCTACCAGATGGAGACGGAGGAATCCGCGACCATGGTGTTGTTGTCGGCGTTCGCCGATGACGGCGACGACGGCCACTTGCGCCGGTTGCGGATTGGCGAAGGCCTAATCGGCCAATGCGCCGCAGAAAAGCGCAGGCTGTTTATTTCCGACTTGCCGGAGACAACGGTTCCCATCCGTTCGGGATTGTTTGAGGCAATTCCACGCAATGTAATCGTGCTGCCCGTTCTCTTCGAGGATCGGGTGAAAGCGGTGATTGAACTCGCGTCGCTGGGCGCGTTTACGGCTTCGCATCTGGCGTTCCTTGAACAGCTCACGGCCAGCATCGGCATCGTGCTCAACAGTATTGAGGCCACGATGCAGACTGAAGGCCTGCTCAAGCAATCGCAACAACTCGCGGCCGAACTCCAGACGCAGCAAAAAGAATTACAACAGACCAACGAACAGCTCGCGCAGAAAGCTCAACAACTTGCCGAACAGAATGTGGAAGTGGAGCGCAAGAACCAGGAAATCGAGCAAGCCCGCCGCGCGCTGGAAGAAAAGGCAAAGGAACTCGCTCTTACTTCCAAGTACAAATCGGAATTCCTCGCGAACATGTCGCACGAACTGCGGACTCCGCTGAACAGCATTCTGGTGCTCGGCCAGCAGCTCGGCGAAAACCCAGATCACAACCTGACTCCGAAACAGGTCGAGTTCGCGCGCACGATTCACGGCGCGGGAACCGACTTGCTGAACCTGATCAGCGACATTCTCGATCTGTCGAAGATTGAATCGGGAACGGTTTCCGTTGAAGCCGAAGAGGTATTCTTCTCCAACCTGCTTGAAATGGTCGGCCGGCCGTTCCGTCACGAGGCGGAAAATCGGCGCCTTACTTTCGATGTGCAATCCGATCCGAAGCTTGCCCGCAGTCTCGTGACAGACTCCAAGCGTCTGCAGCAGGTGCTGAAAAATTTGCTGTCGAACGCCTTCAAGTTTACCGAGCACGGCGGCGTGCGGCTTGCCATCTCGGTTGCAGAAAAAGGATGGAGCGAGGATCATCCCATACTCAGCGGGGCGGCATCGGTGGTGGCCTTCGAAGTTACCGATACCGGTATTGGAATCGCGCTCGACAAGCAGCGCATCATCTTCGAGGCCTTCCAGCAGGCCGACGCGAGCACTAGCCGCAAGTACGGCGGAACCGGACTCGGTCTGGCCATCAGCCGCGAACTGGCCAGCCTGTTGGGCGGAGAAATCCAGCTGCGCAGCACGCCCGGCAAGGGCAGCAGCTTCACCTTGTATCTCCCTCTGACCTACGTTGGACCATCGGCCGCATTTCCGGCCATGGGCGATGGCAGGGCGCAAACCCCCGCCATGCCGCTGCAGTTGTCAAAGATGGTGGTCACGGAGCGTCCGGATGAGCAGATCGCCGACGACCGCGACAATCTGCAGCCGGACGACGCGGTGTTGTTGATTGTCGAAGACGATCCGCACTACGCGCGTGTGCTTTGCGATTTATCGCGAGACAAGGGATTCAAGGTTCTCATCGCGATGCGGGGCGCCGAAGCGCTAGCCCTGGCGCGTGAGTTTCATCCCACTGCCGTATCGCTGGATGTTTTTCTGCCCGATATGCTGGGGTGGACCGTGCTCAACCATTTGAAGCAGGATTCCGCTACAAGGCACATCCCGGTGCAGATGCTGACTCTCGACGAGGACCGGCATCATGGCCTGGCGCGCGGAGCGTTCGCTTTCGTAACCAAGCCGACGAGCCCGGAAGAACTTGATTCCGCATTGTCGAGAATCAAGGAATACGCTGCGCCCCGGCGCAAGCGGCTGTTGATCGTAGAGGATAATCCGGCGGAACAGTTCACCATCCGCGAGTTGTTAGGGTCGGATGACATCGATGTCACCGTGGCTGCGACCGGTGGGGAAGCTCTTGAGATGGTCAACCGGGAGTCTTTCGACTGCGTTGTGCTCGATTTGCGGTTACCCGACATGTCCGGTTTCGACATTCTCGAGCGCATACGCGACACGCAGTCGGTGAGTGATTTGCCGGTCGTGGTTTTCACCGGAAAGGAATTGTCTCCCGAGGAAGACGCGCGTCTGCACACGCTGGCGCGCAGCGTCGTCGTAAAGGGGGTGGAGTCGCCGGAGCGGCTGCTGGATGAGACAGCGCTCTTTCTGCATCGCGTGGTCGCCGATCTTCCTCCGGAAAAGCAGAAGATGCTCGACCGCCTGCACCGTTCCGACGAAGCCCTGATGGGAAAGAAGGTGCTGGTTGTCGACGATGACATGCGCAACATTTTCGCTCTCAGCAGCGTACTCGAACGGCGCGGAATGCAGGTTCTGACGGCGGGCACTGGCCGCGAGGCGATTTCGATTCTGGAATCCACTCCCGACATGGCTATCGTTTTGATGGACATCATGATGCCCGAGATGGATGGCTATGCGACCATGCAGGTGATTCGGCAGAATCCTTCGTTCCGCAGATTGCCGATCATTGCGCTGACTGCGAAGGCGATGAAGGGCGACCGGGAAAAATGTCTGGAAGCGGGAGCGTCGGAATATCTCGCCAAACCAGTTAACACCGAGCAACTGTTGTCGGCCCTGCGCATGTGGCTGCACCGGTGAGGATCATTTGATAAGCTGCGTCTGGCAAATCAGGTAACTGAGAGCCGCTGAGAAAACTATGGACCCGCACGACAGAGTCAACATCCTGATGGTCGACGATCAGCCGGGCAAACTGCTCAGCTACGAAGCCATTCTGGCCGAGTTGGATGAGAACCTAGTGAAGGCGACTTCGGCACAGGAGGCGCTCGAAAGGCTGCTGAAGATCGACGTGGCCGTCGTGCTGATGGACGTAAGCATGCCGGAGATTGACGGCTTTGAACTGGCCAACATGATCCGGCAGCATCCGCGTTTTCAAAAAACGGCAATCATTTTCGTTTCCGCCGTGCACCTCACCGATCTCGATCGCCTCAAAGGCTATCAGCACGGCGCAGTCGACTATCTTTCGGTTCCGATCGTGCCCGAAGTCTTGCGCGCCAAAGTGCGAGTATTTGCCGAGTTGCATCGTAAGAACCGGCAACTGGAAAGGCTGAACTTCGATCTGGAGGAACGCGTTGCCGAACGCACGAAGGAAGTAGAGCGAAGGGCGACGGCACTGCAACGAGTGAACAACGAGCTGGCGCAGAAGAATCAGGAACTCGATGCAATCGTCCACACCGCTCCGGATATTATTTTCAGCCGCCAGTCGGATGGCAGCAGAGACTACATCAGCAGCCGGTTCTACGAATATACGGGCGCCGAACCGGGCTCTGCCATCGGACTCGGCTGGGTTGAATATTTACACGAAGACGACCGCGACCGGAGCTGGGGGCACTGGCTGCATTGTGTTGAGACCGGTGAGGATTACGAGTCGGAATATCGCCTGCGCGGCGCTGATGGAAGCTACCGCTGGTTTCGGGCCCGGGCGGTGCCGCTGCGGGATCCGGAGGGAAATATTCTCAAATGGTACGGCGCATGTTCCGACATCCATGACAGCAAGAAGCTGGAACAGTCGATCCGCGACAACGCAATCGAGCTGGAAAGAAAAGTAGACGTCAGGACGGCCGAGCTGAGGCGCCTGTCGAGCCGCCTCATGAGTTTGCAGGATGAAGAGCGCCGCCGGATCGCCCGCGAAATTCACGATGGCCTGGGACAGGAACTCGCGGCGGCGAAAATGATCCTGGATGGAATTTTGGGAAAGAACTCTTCGCCGGCAATCCGGGAAGCGGCTGCCGATACGAGTGAACTGGTGGACCGTGCGATCCAGCAGGTTCGTACTATCTCCCATCTTCTGCACCCGCCCTTGCTGGACGAAGTCGGCCTGGTTTCTGCTCTGCGCTGGTACCTCGAGGGGCTCTCCGACCGCAGCGGCATTGACACTCAACTGGAAGTCGATCCTTCCGATCTCGCACGGCTCAAGCCGGAGCTGGAGACTGCAATTTTCCGCATCATCCAGGAAGCGCTGACCAACATGTTTCGCCACTCCGGAGCTCGGCACGGGCGCGTCAAAGTGGCCGAAAAAAATGGGAACATCGCAGTCACCGTGAGTGACGACGGCAAAGGAATCGACGAACAGGTCGCTCAACTACGCCCCGAGAGCATCGGAGTCGGCATCGGAGGCATGCGGCAGCGTGTGAGGGAACTCGGTGGCGAGCTGCGTTTGACCAATGCGAATCCTGGCACAATTGTAGAAGTTGTGATTCCCTCGCGGCGAACCCAGCCTTCAAATGTTGCGGTCGGGGTGTGAACGGCTCTCTACCGCGCACCTGACGATCCTAAAGGATCGAGAAGTTGCGACTACTCGTTTTCCCGGATACATTTCTTCCGCTGTCCGCGAATATTCTTCCCGTGTAGACTGTCGGCGGCCTCGTCCTTTGTGGAGTGACTGCACACGACGGCCCGAGTTGGGCCTTTGCAGTTTGACCAGCCTGGAAGCCGTTCCTGGCCGCCGACGGTTTTCTTCCCGCCTTCTGCTCCTCGCAAGCTCACTGATTACCGGGAATACTCCGATTCTCTAGGGGTTCCATTCGATGGTTCGCAGCCCCAAGCAGAAATACATTCTGAAATGGGAGGCAGGGTGGTCAACGAGCTGGGAGTGAGACATCAGCGCGCCACGTCGATGAACTAGCAGCGCAGATTCTTTCGTCGGTCGAGAGGCAGGTACGAATTGTTGACCATCCCTGATTCCGCGCAGTCCAGGTCGTCGCGCTCGGCGCCAGCGATCCGCCTGGTGTCGTTTGCTCTTGTCCTGGCGACGGTTATGGCCGCTGGGGCGGTCGCGTATTTCACGGAGCGCGGCATCGTCAGCGGACGGGACTGGGTCATTCATAGCTATCAGGTCCGGTCACAGCTCAGCGATCTGCAGATCGAGATCATGCGCGCGCGAGACGGTGAAGTGACCTCTATCCTGACGCGCGAAGGTTTGGGTCTTCCTCTATCGCACGAACAGGCGAACCTGGCCGACCGCACGGTCGAGGAATTACGCCGGCTGACCCGCGACAACCCGCAGCAACAGGAACGATTGAACCAACTCGGGCCGCTGCTGAGCCAGGGCATGTCGCTCATCGAAAGCCAGCCGAGCTCGAAGGGGCTTCGCGTGGATATGTCGGCGGAGGCCCGCAACCGCCAGCAGGAAATCGACGATCGCGAGAGCCGAATCAACGCCATCGTCACTAACATGCAAAGCGCAGAGGAAGGTCTGCTCGAGCAGAGGCTGACGGCGTGGAACTATCTGTTCCGGCGGAATGTCCTGATGCTCGCGGTGGCGTTCGCCATCATGAGTGTAATGCTGATCTACCAGTTTCGCCTGCTGCTGGCCGAGGTCGCGCGCACGAAAGATAAGGAGAAGCGGGTGCGCGACAATGCGGAGTCTTATCGCCTGATGAGCGCCAGGATTCTGGAATTGCAGGATTCAGAACGAAGACGGATTGCTCGCGAACTTCACGATAGTGTCGGCCAGTTTTTGGCTGGCCTGAAGATCAACCTAAGCCAGCTCGAAGACGGAGGTCGTGTCGACAGACCAAAACTGGTTCGAGAAACGATCGAACTCACCGACTACGCGATCCAGGAGGTGCGCACCATCTCGCACCTTCTGCATCCTCCGTTGATGGAGGAACTCGGGTTTCTCTCGGCGGCCCGCTGGTATGTGGATGAGTACGGAAAGCGTAGCCAAATCAGGGTATCGCTGTCGGTGGACGAACCGATCAAGCGCCTGCCGCGAGAAATTGAGATCGCGCTATTTCGCGTTCTGCAGGAAGCGCTCACCAATGTGTATCGTCACGCGGCGGCCCAAACCGTGGACGTACGAATCCAATGCCGGGACGAGCATGTGGCCCTGATCGTGGCCGACGACGGCAAAGGCATTCCGGAAGAAGTGCTCGCCAGGTTTCGTGGAGGGGCCGCCCCCGGGATCGGCCTGGCGGGAATGAGAGAAAGACTCGGGGAATTTGGCGGTCAGATCACGGTGGAATCCTCGCGAGCCGGGTCCGTCGTTCAGGCCACGATTCCCACCAGTGCGTGCGTCATCAAGCAGCCGTCCCCGGGAAATGGGATGCAGGGCCGGGTGTAGTTCTTATTCCCCGTACTGATCAAAATCTTTCGTAGTCCGTGTCAATTGTTTTTGCTGGCCGAACCGTTTCTATCGAGACGTGTTTGATTTTCAAGAAGGGAGCAGGCGCCAGTCCCTCCCAGTGGACCAGCACCTGCTTTGGGGACGTCGTGTCGAGTAGGGCTTGAGAGTATTTTGCTGCGTCACAACTCTCAATACGGTGAAAACTGTAAGCGCGGCCCGTTCTACTACTAGGTATTTTTGCCCCCACCGCACCCTCCAGTAACTTCTCAGTTCGTTTACTGCGACCGCTGGATGGAAGCGGAAGCCGGCCAAGGCTAACTTCGCTCTCACGGAATGCTTGCAGGTGCTCACATCGAGCGGGAGAGAGGGATCAATTATGAGACGAACCAGTTCCATAGCAGCGAGAGGGTTTCTGATGCTGGGCGCGCTTTGCCTGGTCTTCGGCAGTCTGAGTTGGGCCGCCGATGACGACAAAGATCAATCGGACATCGCCAAGCGCATCGACGCTTCGGCGAAAGTGCTGAACGAAATTATGGAGACCCCGGACAAAGCAATCCCGGACAAAGTGATGAGCGACGCCAAATGCATCGCCGTGATTCCGTCGATGGTAAAGATTGCCGTCGGATTTGGCGGCAATCATGGCAAGGGCGTCGCTACGTGCCGCACCGCCAGGGGCTGGAGTGCTCCGGCTCCGGTCACGATCACAGGCGGCAGCTGGGGGTTGCAACTGGGCGGGCAGGCGGTCGACATCGTAATGGTGGTGACGAATGTCGACGGCATGCAACATCTGCTCTCCAGCAAGTTCAAGCTGGGCGCCGATGCGTCCGCGGCCGCTGGTCCGGTAGGACGTGATGCCGCTGCCGATACGGATTGGAAGATGAGGGCGGAAGTATTGACCTATTCCCGCGCTCGCGGCCTCTTCGCCGGAATCGATCTGAGCGGCGCTGCCCTGACCCAGGACAAGGACGAAACCCGCTTGCTGTACGGGAGCTTTGTTCCCTTTGCCGACATCCTGGGCGGAAAGGTGCGGCCCACGACGGTCAGCGAGCCGTTTCTTGCAACCGTCAGAAAGTACTCGATCCAGAGCAAGGAATCGAGCAATGCCCCTGAGACCGCTCCGGCCAACGGGACAGGACCGGGAACGAACTGACGCAGGAAGTTTAACGAATGTGGCTCGGCCTTCGGGCCGAGCTGCAGTTTCTAACCGGAGATGCAATGTTGGCGATGAAGTCTGGAGTGAAATCTGGAATCGGAGGGAACTTCAATGTTCACGATACTTGTCATTGTCTTGATTCTAATGCTTCTCGGTGCGCTGCCCGCATGGCCCTATAGCCGTTCCTGGGGATACTACCCCAGCGGAGGACTGGGTCTTGTGGTCGTGATTCTTCTTGTCTTGATCCTCGCCGGCAGATTGTAGCGACAAGACAACCCGGATTGGGCCGCAAACCCGGCACAGCCTTCGATGCATCTATTTTTGGACCGTCAGAGTGAGGAGCAGTATGTTGAGCCATCAGAATTCAGTCTTCAACGGTGAGTCCATATTGCCCCTCCCTTTGCAGGCGGGCCGGGCCGGGAGATCCGAGCGCCTAGTTCACTCGCGGGAGCCACGGGTACGAGCTGTTACCAGGCCTGACGAAATCTGGGGACGATATAACAACTATCGGACTAACGGAATCGTAACCTCGGCCATCGTGCACGTGGTGCTGCTAGGTTTGCTGCTCAGCGGCGCGCTCTTCAGTCACCAGGTCGCCGCGAAAGTTCTGCCTCACGAGCACGTGACGTTGATCGCGCCGCCTCTTGAGTCTTATGCCTTGCCTGTGGCCAAGAAAGTGGTTGGCGGTGGCGGCGGTGGCGGAGATCACGACAAGCTTCCTGCTCCGAAAGGGGCGCTGCCGAAGCCTGCTCTGGAGCAGATCACGCCTCCGGCCATTGTCGTACGAAATGAAAAGCCCAGGCTTGCGGTTCAACCCACAGTTGTAGCGCCGCCCCAAGTAGTCGTAGCCGCAAACCATGTACCCAACCTCGGCACGCCGGCGCCTTCGGTGATGCCGTCAGCCCCACCGTCGAACGGTACGGGGTCAGGCGGGGGCATCGGCTCCGGTTCGGGTGGCGGCGTCGGCGTGGGTCACGGCCCAGGGGTGGGCGCAGGAACGGGCGGAGGCATTGGTGGCGGCGTTTACAAAGTAGGAGCGGGAATTTCGGCGCCCCAGGCAATTACCGCGCCCGATCCGGAATACACCGAAGAAGCCCGCAGAGCGAAGACGCAGGGAACCTGCGTCCTTTGGCTGATCGTGGATTCAACCGGCAAGCCGCGAGACATTAAAGTGGTTCGCGGCCTCGGCCAGGGCCTGGACGCGAAAGCGCTGGAAGCCGTCCGGCAGTGGCGCTTTGAACCCGCGATGAAAGACGGAAAACCTGTGGACGTGCAGATCAGCGTCGAAGTCGTCTTCCATCTCTATTGATTCGCATTGGTCTGGCCCGCATCCGGGGACGCATCCCCCATTCCCTCAGTGCCTGCGACTATCGGCCGTTGACCCGTACGTGGTTAACGATCGATAGTCGCGATTTGTCCGGTCAGCTGCATTCCAAGCTCCTCATTTTTCAGGCATTTCTCAATCCCGTAGAGCCTTAGGGCTTCCCCTAGGTCAATTTACAGATGTGACCTTATGGAAGGCCGGCGAGGGTTTCCCTACTCTGTGATCCATGCTCGCGAATTCACACAGCGCGAAGACCTCAGGTTTCTGAAGGAGATCACCGTGGCCACTTGTGCGATTTCAGCAAACGACGCAAATGTAATTCCGGCAACCAGAACCAATGCAACCGACAATTCCCAACTCAGCCTCGTCCGGCGGGCTCAGCTCGGCGACGAAGACGCCTTTGCCACGCTATTTCAGCAGCACAAAAGCCGTGTTTATTCCGTGTGCCTGTTGATGACCAAGGATGTCGCCGAGGCCGAAGACCTTACGCAGGAAGCGTTTCTGCAGGTGTTTCGTACCGTAGGCTCGTTCCGCGGCGAAGCTGCATTTTCTACCTGGCTGTACCGCGTAGCCGTCAACACCGTGCTGATGAAACTCCGGCGCCGTAAATCGCCCCCCACTGTTTCGCTCGACGAGCCGGTGACCCCCGAATCACCTTCCTTGCGGCGCGACTTCGGCCGCAACGATCCGGATCTCACAGGGCTGGTAGATCGCATCACTTTGAAGCGGGCGATTCAGGAGCTTCCAGAAGGCTGCCGGACCATCTTCGCGTTGCACGAAGTCCAGGGATATCAGCACCACGAGATCGCCAAGCTACTGGATTGCTCAATCGGCAACTCCAAATCGCAACTGCATAAGGCGAAGCTGAAGATGCGTGCACTGCTTTTTCCGAAGGCCAAGATAAGGCTACGACGTCGCGCAGTACCGCCGGCGGATCGCAAGCCGGTCCGCTCCACCGACGTTGCGATCGCGGTCATGCCCAGCGGCGCGACCAACATTGGCTGAGGAAAGATCGGCTGAGGAAAGAATTCACGTGCGCGGAGTTGAGTCATTGTGGGTTTGGGGCGTACCGGGAAGGCGGTTTACGAGTGTTCGGAGCAATCATAGTCGTTGGTGCGGAGGAAACAACGGACGGCAACGCCAGCGTTTCCACGCGCCCTGCGGGAGAAGTGTTACGTGGCGGAAACCGGCTGGCAGGAGTAGAGATTCTAGGACGTTCCCTGCTGGAGGTCGCGGTAGAAAACCTGCAAAGCGCCGGGGTCGGACTGATCTCGGTGCTCACCCAGGGCTCGATAACTGAGAATCCGGATGTTCTCTATTCGGAGGCTGATTCCTTATCGAGTTCGAAATCGAGCTCGCCAAGGGGCCTGGTGGAATTGTTGCGCGTTGAAGATGTCGCAGCAAGTGTGGGCTCAAAGCTGAATGATCAGCGGAACTCTGGGATCGACAGATCTGTTGTGATCCGCATGGGCGCGTATGTCGAAGTCGATTTGAATCGGGCGATTCAGTTTCATCACGAGGAACGCCAAGCCGCGATTCGTCTTGCCGACGCCGATGGTCCTCTCGATATATGGATCGTTGAAACGTCCGACTTCAGCGCGCAAGCGGATGTTCTGAATTCCCTGGCAACAGCAGGCTTGGCTGCCTGCGAGGTGAACGGGTATGTGAATCGACTCGCGCATCCTCGCGATCTGAGGCAGCTCGCGGCAGACAGTCTTGCCGGCCGCTGCCGGTTGCGTCCGCGGGGTAGTGAAATTCAACCCGGCATCTGGGTTGGCGAGGGCGCGCAGGTGCATCGCGGCGCGCGCGTAGTTGCTCCAGCCTTTATCGGACGCGGCTCGATCATCGAAGATGACTGCACGATCGCCGATTGCAGCGCCATCGAGAGCGATTGCGAGATCGACTGCGGAAGCACGTTGTCCGATGTTTCTCTGCTGCCGAATACCTATATCGGCATCGGCCTCAACATTCGCCACTCGGTCGTCAATGGGGGCACGCTGCTCAGTCTGGAGCACGATGTGACCCTGGAAATCAGCGACCCAGGAGTAATGCGGCAGAATAAAGCTCCGCATAAAGACGTGAGCCGGCCATCCCCGGTCGACGTCGAGGTTCCGGGAATGCTCTTCACCCCGGCGGAAGAAGCGGCGAATTAATGCCGTCTGTAATTGTGAGAGCAAAAGTTTGAGGAGGTGGAACGTGGTAGTCCGCAGGCCCGTAGTGGTGATGGAGTTGCCAGAACAAATCGGTACAAGCCAGGTGCCGGAGATCTTGGAAGATGTCAGCACCCTGCTTGAATTTCAGCGCCCGCGAATCGTTTTCGATTGCTCGCAGGTGAAGAGCATCGACAGCGACGGCGTCGAGATGCTGCTGTATTGTCTGGACGAAGCCATGAAACGCGACGGAGACCTGAAGCTGGCTGCCATTTCCCCACAGGCAAAAATGATTCTCGAGATCATGCGCGTTGAGGGCATCTTTGAGATCTTTGAAACTGCAGGCGAGGCGGTCCGCAGCTTCAATGTGCCCACGCTTGCGGCAATTCCAGAAGATGCTTTCCTCTACTCCGGCGCTCCTGAGGACCCGGAAACGCTTAGACGGGCCAGCTAGGGAACGTCACGACAGAAGACACGGAGAAGACGATGCGATGCTTGCGCAAATACCTTGTGCCGACAGCGAGCGGCCTGCTAGTTCTTTGTCTCCCAGGCTCGGCGCTCGCGCAGTCTGTGACCGGAACCTCTGCAACTCCGCGTGAGGCGAGCAATGTCATTATCTCTGCTTCGAATTCGTCGGCTTCAAATGAACTAATCGGGCTCGCTGGACTCCCGGACAGTCCAGGCACCGTGCGCATTCAATCGCAGAGCGCGTCGGCAGCACAACGCAGCTCATCTGAGGAATCGTCCGCTCAGCAGTCGTCATCTCGGGAGTCGTCCCCTTCTTCATCGCCGCCAGAAACGCCGGCAAATCTACCTCAACCTGCTCAATCTCAAACAGAACAGCAGACGCTTCCGGCGGGGTCCAAGCCGCAACAACCGATTGGGACGGCTGCAGCTGAAGCGCCCGTAGTAAGCGGAAGTCCAGTAGCGGAACCTGCTGGTGTGGCGATCGCTCCGGCAAGGCAGCACCGGGTGCGCACAATCGTGATTAAAGTCGGCGCGATCGTGGGAGCCGGCGTTGCTCTCGGAACTGTCTTGGCTCTAACCGAAGGCACGTCGAGCCGGCCGCCGGGCGCGCACTAGGAATCCAGGCCTGAGAACGATGCGAGCCGACCGCCCCACGATCGTAAGTTTCTCTGGAATTGACGGCGCCGGCAAAACCACGCAAATTAACGCGCTGATAGATCATCTGCGGAGCCTGAGGCTCAGCGTCACTCTCTATGCGTTTTGGGACAACATCGTCGTGCTTTCTCGCCTGCGCGAATTCCTCAGCCTGAAAGCCTTCAGGGGCGAAAAGGGCGTGGGAAGCCCGGAGAAGCCCGTCAACCGCCGCGACAAAAACGTTTCCTCATGGTACGTCAGCGTCGCGCGTCTGTTTCTTTACTCGCTCGACGCCCTGAGCCTGCGCTTGGTAGTCGCCAGACTTTCTCGATCCCGCATCGATTTCATCGTCTTTGACCGGTACATCTACGACGAACTGGCCAATCTTCCCATCGGTCACGCGGCTGTGAACTGCTGGGTTCGCGCGGTTCTGCGCGTGTCTCCCCAGCCCGACGTCGCGTATTTGTTGGACGCAGATCCTGAGTCCGCGCGCGCGCGTAAGCCGGAATACCCTCTCGAATTTGTCCGGCAGAATCGCGATGCTTATCTCGCGCTAAGCCGGCTCGTAAGCGGGATGCAGGTAATCGCTCCGCTACCAGAGGCAGAAACTTCTTCGCAGGTTATAAAAGGAATTCGCAGTTCCGTGCCGCTGCCCGACGGGCGATTGCAGCTCGAGTGACTCAGGGGATTCGGCAGCTTCTCCTCCTGAGGGCTAACACTTTTTGCTGCATTGCGTTGCCAACGCCTTGTCCTCAAACCTCATCGAAGCATGGGCGGCAGAGGCGGGCTACGAATGAAAATCTGTTTGGTAACGACATTTCCTCCCAGCACCGGAGGCTTGAGCGAATACGGTTTTCACATCGCGCAAGAGTTGCAACGCAATCCCTCGCTGAACCTCACTGTGTTGGCCGACGAGCTTCCGCCTGGTCACAGCGAACTCGACGGATTTTCCGTTGAGCGCTGTTGGTCTTATGACCGGACGGCCGGCATCTTTCGCCTTCTGCAAACCATCAACCGCCTGCGTCCGGATCTGGTCTGGTTCAATCTGCTGTTCAGCACCTTCGGCCGGAGCCCGCTGGCGGCATTTTCCGGCCTTATGACGCCATTATTCGCGCGTCTCAGGGGTAGCTATACCCACGTGACACTGCACCACTTGATGGATACCGTGAACCTGAAAGACGCCGGCGTGCGCCATGAGTGGCTCTATCGCGCTGCCGGAGCAGTGGCCACGCGCGGTCTGCTGCTGTCGAATTCCGTGTCGGTGCTCATCCCGAGTTATCGCAAAATTCTAAACGACAAATATGGACGGGATAACGTGCACCTTCGCTCGCACGGCATTCTGTCGCAGCGGCCTGAGCTGCCTGAGTTTTCACGCCGGGGCAATCCTCACCGGATTCTCGCCTTTGGCAAGTGGGGAACGTACAAACGGCTGGAACTCATGATCGAAGCATTCGCCCTGGTAGCCAAAGATTTGCCAGACGCGAAGCTGATCATTGGTGGCGGAGATCATCCATCGGCGGCCGGGTATATCGAGTCGATGAAACAGCAATGCGCCGGCGACCCGAAGATTGAATTCTGCGGCTACGTTCCCGAAGATTCTCTGTCCGAACTGTTTCAAGCTTCGTCGGTTGCCGTCATGCCTTACTCCTCCTCCACCGGATGCAGCGGCGTCGCGCATCTTGCCTGCGCCTATGGCGTTCCGATCGTTTGCGCCGACCTCGCGGATTTTCGCCAGATGGCTCTCGGCGAGGAACTTGCCATTGAGTTTTTCCCGCCGGGCAGCGCGGATGGTCTCGCCGATTGCCTGATTCAGTTGTTGCAGGATGCGGCAAAACAGCAGGCGATGGCGTCGCAGAACTTCTCCGCCGCGTTGCGCATGACCATGCCGAACTTGGTGCAAAAATATTTGCGCCACTTCGAGGTTCATCAGCGCTCGCAGGCGCTGAGAGCGGTGTCGCGTCTGCGCAAGCTTCCACGATGGATGCCCTCGAAGTCGCTGATGCTGCGGTTCCTGACCCGAAATTCCGCAGGCTGGACGAACGACCTCGCGACTCGGGTCTCACCCGTGAACGGCCGGGGCGCGAGCCCACCGTACGACAACGGAAACGGTCGTGGAAAGCGGAACGGCGCCAGAACCACCGCTGAACGGGATGGAATAGCTCCGGTAGACGCTGGCCTCGAGCGGACGAGACCGAGAATCCCGACTGGAAAATGTGATCCATCCTGAGGGAGGCGCGCTCGCTTGTAGATTCGTTCTTCGGTTCCGAATGGACGCTGTCGAACCGGCTCGACAGCGCTTCCAGGACGCCACCTCTGCTATATTTTTTACGTCTCTGCGCTTCCCGGGCCTGCGCACCCGCAGGTGGCGCGGCCAAGCCATGGAGTGCAGACACCTATTTGTGCGGCCACCGAATCTGCTGCTGGCAATAGTTATTTTTCTTGCCATGCCGCCGGGCATGGCTGCAGCGACCCGCCACTACTACATCGCTGCGGAAGATGTCACGTGGGACTTCGCTCCCAGTGGACGGGACCTGATTCATGGGGGAACGATCCCACGCCCCTGGACCCTGCAGACGCGATGGCCGAAGACCCGCTACATCGAGTACACGGACGCGACGTTCTCGACGCGCAAACCGCAGCCGGAATGGCTGGGTATTCTCGGGCCAGCAATCAGGGCTGAAGTTGGCGACACCATCGTCGTGGATTTCCTCAATCGCGGACAGGCTCCGCATAGCATCCATCCCCACGGCCTGCGTTACGACAAAGGTAATGAAGGCGCAATGTATTTGCCCTCCTCGCCCAGTGGTTCCGTTCCGCAAGGGGGACGATTTACTTATCATTGGTACGCCGATGCGAGCAGCGGTCCGGGCGCGGGCGAACTGACTTCAAAGGTCTGGTGGTATCACGCTCACACCGATGAGGCGAAAGAAACAAATGCCGGACTGCTCGGTCCGATTATCGTTACTGCGAAAGGCAAGGCGAAAGCAGATGGCACTCCTAAAGATGTCGACCGCGAGTTCGTCGCGCTGTTCATGATGTTTGACCAGCTCAAGGGAAAGGATTCGGGACTTTTCTACAGCATCAATGGCTACGTTTTCGGGAATCTTCCCGGTCTGGTGATGAAGCAAGGAGAGCGAGTCCGCTGGTATTTGTTGGGCATGGGCAGCGAGAAGGATATGCATACGCCGCACTGGCACGGCAAAGTGGTCTTCGATAAAGTGCGCTCCACGGACGTGATCGAGTTGCTCCCGGGCAGCATGGTTACGGTCGACATGCTGGCAGACAATCCGGGAACATGGCTCTTCCACTGCCATGTGGCCGACCATATGGAAGGCGGCATGATGGCGGTGTACACGATTTACCAGCCGTTCACGCGGCCCTGCCCCATCAAGTTCGTCACAGGCGATTTCTGGAATAGCTCTGATCAATTTTCGCTGACCGTGGAAAACGTCAGCGGCAAACCGATCCAGAACTTTACGCTGCAGGCGGAACACTTTCTGGCGCCGCAGTATTTGCGCCGTCCCTTTGAAGGCAGTCGTTGGACATCGGAAAAGCCACTCGCACCCGGCCAACAGCAGATCGTGGAAGAGAAGGCCTATCCCGCGACCGTGGCCCAGACTCTAGTGGGCTGGGTCTTTCTTCCGGAGAGCGTCAAATTCGCGGATGGTAGCGTCTGGAAGCCGCAGGGAGACGGGGAATGTTACAACGTTTTCTGGCGGGATAAAGAGCACCCCGAACTCGAGACCCTGCCGCCTCTGCAGAGGGAGATGAATGTCGACTAGGCGTCAGCCGCGAGCTAGCGCTGCGAACATTGCATCGCCGATCCGCTAATTTGAACCAACCGTTCCCTCTGGAAACTCATCGTAATTGCGCCTTAGCCTTTCACAGTCGGACGAATCGATATGAGTTCAACAGAAGCCTCAACAGAGAAGTGCGGCAAGCTCTCCGCGGCATTCATGCTGGTTTTATCGCTGGTGTTATGCGGTTGCCAGGGACTGGGGAACACTACCACTACGGCAACCACGCCTGGAAGCCTTCAGTCAGTCAACCACATTATTTTCATGGCGCAGGAGAATCGTTCGGTCGACACCTACTTCGGCCAACTGCCAGCG
>Ga0070765_100000805_pt1 | contig 18635 bp, 22 predicted proteins | sample HubBroMetageWFT5_FD_71516 | JGI IMG/M metagenome (GOLD analysis project Ga0070765, IMG submission 71516) | Warmed and freeze-thawed soil microbial communities from the Hubbard Brook experimental Forest, New Hampshire - Hubbard Brook CCASE Soil... | ecosystem: Environmental > Terrestrial > Soil... | reverse complement strand
GTCGGCATCTTCGAGAAGTTCATCAAGGACGTTCAGGAGAACGACCACGGCACGCTCGCCTACCACTACTTCATCGACGAGGACCCACTGACGATCCACGTCATCGAGTGGTACGAGAGCCCGCAGGCGATGCTCGACCACTACGCGAAGCTCGACCTCGACGCGGCGGGTCGGCTCGTCCAGCTCGTCCAGCTGTCGCCGCTGCACTACTACGGCAACCCGACGCCGGAAGAGGAGGCGCAGATGGCGGGCTTCGGCACGGTGCTCGTGCATCGCCCGCTCGCCAGCATCGAGGAGACCGCGGCGCAGGCCTAGTGGCGGCCGCGGGGTGGGAGGCAGTCGTCGGCGCCGCGGGCGTCGGCGCGGGGACGTCGCTGCTCGACCTCGGATGTGGAGACGGAGCGTTCTGCGCCTTCGCGGCCGCCCTGGGGGCGGTCGTCCACGGCATCGACGCCGATCCCGACGCGCTTGCCGCGGCGTTGGAGCGCGTGCCCGGCGGTGATTTCCGGCTCGGGTCGATGGAAAGCCTGCCGTGGGATGACGCGTCCTTCGACGTCGTGACCGCGTTCGACGCCGTGCAGTACGCGCTCGACCCCGAGGCCGCGCTGATCGAGGCCGCGCGAGTCGCCCGGACCGATGGGCGGATCGCCGTCTGCAAATGGGGTCCGCCCGAGTCGAATGAGTTCTTCGGCTTCCTGGTGGCGCTCGGCGCCAACGGCGTGCGCGCCGACGCGTTGCCGGCGACGGATCCGGTCGAGGATGCGATTCGCGCGACCCGCCTGAATGTGCTCGGAACCGGCGAGGTCACCGCGCCGATCGAGATCGCCAACGACGACGCGCTCGAGCGCTCGCTGGTAAGCGCCGGCGTGGCGACCGCAACGACATCCGTGATCGACGCTGCCGGCCCCTATCGCCGGTCCGACGGCACGTACCGATTCGAGAACCGACAGCGGTTCTGGATCCTCGGCAGGGGACGATGAGCGTAGAGGTCGCCCTCTCAGTCGGGCCCGCGCGGCTCGACATCGCCTACGAGAAGTTCGGCGATCCCGGGGCGCCCCCCGTGCTGCTGCTGATGGGCCTCGGGACGCAGATGCTCGGCTGGCCGGACGGGTTCTGCACCGCGCTCGCCGCCCGCGGCGTCCACGTCATCCGTTTCGACAATCGCGACATCGGCCTCTCGAGCCACCTCACCGATGCGCCCATGCCCGATGTCCGGGCGGCATTGCTCGGCGACACATCGTCGGCGTCCTACCGTCTGTCGGACATGGCCGCCGACACCAGCGGCCTGCTCGACGCGCTCGGACTCGACAGCGCGCATCTCGTCGGCGCCTCGATGGGCGGGATGATCGCCCAGACGCTCGCGATTGAGCAGCCCGATCGTGTTCGGTCCCTGACGTCGATCATGTCGACCACCGGCGATCCGTCGGTCGGTCAGGCGACCCAGCGAGCGCTCGCGGCGCTGCTGTCGCCACCCGCGAAGACGCGCGAGGAGGCGATCGAGCGAACGGTCTCGATCGTGCGGGTGATCGGCTCGCCGGCGTTCGAGCTCGACGAGCCGGACCTGCGGTGGCGGGCGGGACTCGCCTATGACCGCGCTAACGACCCGGTTGGCGTCGGCCGGCAACTGGCAGCGATCGCGGCGTCCGGCGACAGGACCGGGGCGCTCGGGTCGGTCACGGTCCCGACGCTCGTCATCCACGGAGCGGACGATCCGCTCGTCAACGTGAGCGGCGGCCGCGCCACCGCCCGTGCGATCCCGGGAGCCGAGCTCGTCGTCCTCGACGGGATGGGCCACCATCTCTCGCGCGAGCTCTGGCGCGAAATCGTCCGACGGATCGACGAGCTCGTCGAGCGCGCTGAAGAGCGGTGGCGGGTCAGACTGCGGTGAGCAGCCCGCCGTTGGGGCTGATCGTCGCTCCGACGAAGAAGGCGGCGTCGTCGGAGACGAGGAACGCGACGGTGGCGGCGATCTCCTCGGGAGTGCCGAGGCGCCCGATCGGCGTGCGAGCGACGTTCACCGACCGGGCCACGCCCACCTGATCCTTGGTCCGCGTCGTATCGATGAACCCAGGCGCGATCGCGTTGACGCGGATCCCCTGAACGATCACTTCCTTCGCCGTGGCCCTCGTGAAGCCGAGCACGCCGGCCTTGGCCGCGGAGTAGTGCGGGTGACCGGTGCAACCCTCGATGCCGCACACCGAGGCCATGTTCACGATCGCCCCCGCGCGGCGCTCGGCCATCCGCCGGACCGCGGCCCGCGTGCCGTAGAACGTGCCGTCGAGATGGACCGACATCACAAGGCGCCATTCGTCGTCGGTCAGGCGCGCGAGTGCTTCGAGCGGAGTCGTGATCTGGCCCACGGCCTGCTCGGCTCGCTGCTGCTCGATCAGCGGGTTGACCCTGGCCACGTGGGACATGGCGAGCGCGCCGGCGTTGTTGACCATGATCGCGAGCGGGCCGAGCTCGGCCTCCACCCGCGTCAGCGCGTCCTCGACGGAGCCGCTGTCGCTGACATCGACGCCGATCGCGGCGGCTCGGGGCAGCTCGTCCGCGATCCCCTGAGCTCGCTCGACGGACAGGTCGAGCACCGCGACGAGCGCGCCCTCGTCGGCCAGCCGCCGGCAGATTGCCGCGCCGATTCCCGATCCGCCTCCGGTGACCGCAGCGACCTTGCCTTCGAATCTGTTCATCTCCTGAACTTACCTCAATTCGATTTGCGTGCAAGCCCGTGGCTGTCTCAGGTGGGAATGCGGGTGGCGCTGTAGAACGCGACATACCGCGCGATCTCGCCCTCTGGAGTGATCTGACCCGTCGAGAAGAACGTGCCGCCGTTGGGGATGCCTTCGATTACGCCTTCGAGGAACACGCGGGCACCCCGCTGCCAGAACGCGGTGACGATCTGACGCACGGGGCTCGGCCCGCGCTCGGTGACGAACCCGCGCCCGAGAGCCTCGCGGCCTCGGAACAGCACGCGCTCCGTTCCGCCGGCGTACGGCGGATGGGAGTAGATCGTGTCGACCGTGAAGTGGGACGCTGCTTCGCCAAACTTCGAGTGCATGAGGTCGGCCAGATACCGCTCCAGAACCGGTCGGCCATCCGGGCCCGCGCTTTGCTCGTCAACCTCCGGCGACGCCGGGACGAGCGGCGCGCGCAGCCATACCAATCGTGAGACGCTGCCGTCGGCGTCGTAGGAAAGCCCGACCAGGCAGGTCTCGGCCTCGCCATCGGCGCGACGGGTGACCTCGGCCCAGCAGGCGCGGTCCGACACCGCGGCCGCGACGACCGTGAGACTTGAGGGCGACAGATCCGCCAGCGCCGCGGCTGCCGCGTCCGCTCCCCGTACGGCATCGATGCCTGCTGTCAGCCCCTGCGCAGGACTGGCGATCCAGGTCCGCACGTCGCGTGCGAGCAAGCTCCCAGCGGGTCCGCCCGAGCCCTCGACGAGCACGAGGACTCCATCGAGCGCGGGCGCCGCGCCGGCGTCCGAAGTCGCCGACCCGGACTGAACTGAAGTCATATAAGCATGCTACCACGGATCGCTGACTCGCGTACGACCAGCAAACGTGTGCAGCCATCGGCGAGGCGTCGGCCGCTGTGCATATGATTGACCGACGATCACCTGCCGCCGCGAGGAGGATTGTGGTCCCACCACCGGGCCCCAGAGCCAGACGAGACACCGGCGCTGCCGCCGCGTCTTCGCGCAGTAAGCGCGACGAGATCTTGCGGACGGCGACGCAGTATTTCGGCGAGAACGGTTACGAGGCGACTAAGCTCGCCGACGTCGCGGCCGCCGTCGGAATCGGCTCAACCGCCCTCTACCACTACTTCGAGTCGAAGCTGCACTGCCTGTACGTGATCATGGCGGACGCGCTCGGCATCTTTCGAAGTGACTTCGACCGCCACACGAGCGAGCACGATGACTACATGGACGCGCTCCTGGCGGTCCTTCGTGGGTCCTACGACCTCAGCGACCAGGACGTGTTGCGGAACCGGGTGCTGGTCGCCGAGCAGGGCCTTGTCGGGGTCCGCCGGACGTCCCCGCGCGAGGAGGAAGCCCGAACGCTCGCTCGAGCCCGGATCCGCGATGTCGAGTTCACCTGGGCGACGTTCCTCGTGCGCGGCATGGAGCAGGGATTGCTACCGGAGAGCGACCCCCGCTTGCTGACTCGCGCGCTGCTCGGCTTGTACAACAGCATCTGGCACTGGTACCGCCCGCGTGGTCAGGTGAGCCTCGAAGAGGTGACGGAGTTCTTTCTCCGCCGGCAGCTGGAAGTACTCGGGCTCTCGCCCGAGTTCGCCGACGGTGATCGGTCAGCGGTTCGAGCCGCCGCCGGGAAGGGGGGGTCAGGCGGGAAGTCGGGCTCAACTACCCGCGCCGGGCGCGGGCGCCGACGCCCAACCCGGTAGGGCCTGCTGACCGCACGTGGGTGGGTCAGCTACCGCGGCTGACCGCACGTGGGTGGGTCAGCTACCGCGGCCGACCCGCGGCGTCTCTGCCGGGGCGCGGTCGCCGAAGCACACGGCCCGGGCGAGCGCCTCCCTCCCCACGCGCTGGAGATCGCGGAGGTAAGCGAGGTGGTCCTGCCACTCGCCGGCACTTGCGTCTTCTTCGGTGAGCCGCGCGGTGTCGGCATGCGCGTCGAGCAACTCGTACGCGAGGGCGACGAGGGTGCCGACGCTTTCCGGGGCGGGTTGGGGCGCCGGACGTGGCGAACGACGGTCGGTCCGTGAAGGCAGGAACCTCATGGCGATCACCATGCAAGCGCCGGCCCCGCAGGCCCAGGCGCGGGTGCCGCGTCGACAGCGCGCCAGACAACCGGCTGGTGCGGCCTGACCGGCTGGATCGGCCTGACCGTCTGGAGCGAGACGGCCGGCGCCGGCGGGTGACTCGAGTGGCCCGAGATTGTCACCCCCTGTAGCGGTATGACGACGGGATAGCTGAAATGGTGATCGTTCATGGGACTCACTCGATGTGGGGGGGTGGGGTTGGGATGACGGCGGCGCGACTGGCGCCGCAGTCAAACCGGGAAACGTCAGGACACGAATTCGCGGACGGCGCTCGTGTAGGCGCGGGCGAGCTCACGGGTCGTGTCGGCCTGCAGGCTGCCGATGCTCACGACCCACTCGATGTTGGACGCGCTCGTCGCCTTCTCATACTGGTCGGCTAGGGTCACGACGGCCTGCTCGTATGAGGACAGGTACGCCTCGCTCGCCTTCTTGCTCTGAGCGACCGCCTTCTCGTGGAGCTCGGAGACTCGCTGGGTCGCCTCTTGGACGGAATCGGTGATCGGATCGGACTTCGACTGGGTCGGCACGATGGCTTCCTCCACTTGTGTGCTTGCAGATTAGCGCGACACAAGTTAGCACAGCAACTGAGGTGATGTCAATTCAGTTTTCTGATAGTCTTCCCGCGCGATGAGCGGTGGCGAATCCGTCGACGTGCGATCACGCCCGCCGGTCCTGCTTCTGGCCGGGATCGGCCTGACGGCGGCCGTGGCGCTCCGGGCGGTCCACGAGCTCGAGGAGCGTTTTCGCGTGCTCCCGGCGCTTCCCGGCGTGGTCGCGGATGACCGGTCCGCGGCGGCGCCCACCGTGACCACCGCCGACGATGCGCTGGCCCTCCTCGACGGCGCCGGCGTGGACCAGGCTCACCTCGTCGGCCTTTCGTTCGGCTCAGCTATCGCTCAGGAGATCGCGATCCGGCATCCGGAACGTGTCCGTTCGCTCGTACTCGGCTCGTCAACGGCCGGCGGCAAGCTGTACGTCGCACCGGAGCGGCCCATCCGCCAGTTCCTGTGGCGGCTACCGGAGCTGCCGGCCGAGGAGGGTCTGTGGGCGGCCGTGCCCTATCTTTACGCGGACACCACGTGCCGCGGGCGCGCGCCGCTGATCGGCGAAGACATCGCGCGGCGTCTGACCAGGCCTCTCGATCCCCGCTCCTACCGCGCCCAGCACGAAATCGCCCGCGCGCACGACACGAGCACGCGACTAGCCGCGATCACCGCTCCCACGCTCGTGATCCACGGCGAAGACGATCGGATCCTGCCGCTCGACAACGGTCGACTACTGGCGGGCGCCATCTCGGGAGCACAGTTCATCCCCGTTCCGGCCGGCGCCCACGGGTTCCCCACCGATGTGCCCGCGACCGGCCGGGACCTGGTCAGCTTCCTGCTCGCCCACTCGCAGCCGCACTCGCAGCCGCGAGCGCGCCGTCCGGCTGCCTGTGACGCGCGCGCAGGTCGCGCTTGAGCACCTTCCCCGCCGGGCTGCGGGGAAGCTCGTCGACGAACTCCACCGAGCGAGGCAGCTTGTACCCCGCCAGCCGCTCGCGGGCGAACGCGACCAGCTCGTCGGCGTCCACGGTCGCGGCAGGAGCGCGAACCACGAGCGCCATGACGGTCTCCCCCCAGCGCTCGTCCGGAACGCCGATCACAGCGACATCGGACACGCCGGGGTGCTGCGAGAGCACCTCCTCGACCTCGATCGGATAGATGTTCTCGCCGCCGCTGACGATCATGTCCTTGATCCGGTCGGTGAGGAACAGATAGGCGTCCTCGTCGCAGTAGCCGCCATCGCCCGTCCGGAGCCATCCATCCGGCATCAGCGCGGCATCGGTCTCAGCGTCGCGCTTGTAGTAGCCGGCCATCACGTTCGGGGCCCGAAGCCAGACTTCGCCCACCTCTCCGGCGCCGCAATCGGCGCCGCTGACCGGGTCAACGATGCGCATCTCGACCCATGGCAGTGGGCGCCCTGCCGAGCGCAGCAGGTGCTGACGGTCGCCGTCGGCGTCGTGGTCCTCGGGGCGGAGCTGAATCACGCCGCCGGTCGTCTCGGTCAGACCGTATACGCCGAACAGCGGGCACCGGAACGTTCGCAGCGCCGCCCGCAGTACAGGAGTGGTGATCGGCGAAGCGCCGTAGACGATCGCACGCAGGCTTGAGTAGTCGCGGTCGGCAGCGCCCGGGACCGCGGCGAGCATCTGCAGGATTGTTGGAACGAACACGGGGTTCGTGACCCGTTCGCGCTCGAGGACGTCAAGGACCTCCGCGGCGTCGAAGTCGCGTACGAGAATCGTCGTCGCCCCGTTGACGAGCCCGAGATACGCCCAGCCAATCCCGCCGATATGAAACATCGGGAGCGGAGTGAGACTGATCGTCTGCGAGTCGAACTGCCACACGTCGGCGCTGAGAAACGCGGCGGCGAGATTCCGCTGCGTGGTCAGGACGCCCTTCGGGAGGCCGGTGGTTCCAGACGTGTACATCTGCACCGCGACCTCGCTCGCCCCGCCTCGGTGGCCGGGATCGGTCGGCGACTGACTCTCCAAACGTCGTTCGTAATCCACACCGGTGTCGATCACCTCGAGCTGCTGCGAGACGCCGCCCGCGATCTCCCGGGCCGTCTCGCGGTATTCGGGTCCCGCGATCATCACCGAGCAGCCCGCGTCCGCCACGATCGTCTCGAGCTCGGCGCGAGCGAGACGCCAGTTGAGCGGGACGGCGACAGCTCCGATCTTGCTCGTCGCGAACAGCAGCTCGACGACCTCCGGCGCGGTGCGGTCGAGGTGGGCGACCCGATCCCCGGCGCGAACACCCGCCGACAGCAGCACCTGCGCCAGCCGGCTCGAGCGATCGTGGAGCTCACCGTACGTGAGCACGCGCGTGCCACAGCGAATCGCAACGACGTCACCTCGACTCGACGCATGCTCGCGGATGACGTTCGCGACTCGGAGTTGTTCTAGAACCTGCACTGAGGTCAATTCAATCAGAGGAACGAGAGGGTTACCCGTGCGCGGCGAAAAACTCCCCGATGGCCCCGTCGACCGCCGCCTCCTCGGTGGGATACAAATGCCCGGCGTCCTCGAGGATTTTCAGCTGCGCTCCCGGCACCCGCTCCGCGATCATGTGCGCGTTTGCGGCCGGGATGATCCGGTCGCGTGCGCCGTGGACAACGAGCGTAGGTGTGCGGATCCGCTCGAGACGGCGATAGCAGTTGTGCAGCGACGCCGCGAGCAATTGCCCCCGGTACGCCTGCTCGTTGAACGGATTCGCGAGACGCCGCTCGATGTCCTCGGCGATGCGGTCGACCTGTTCGGCGCGACTCCGTGGACCGTAGTTGTAGGGAACCGATGCCCACGCCGCCTCCTCCGAGGGCATCGTCGCGCGCCTGCGGAAGAACGCCACGACTTCTGACTCTGGAAACGCCGCGTGTCGCCCACCGGAGTGGGTCGCGCCAAGGACGAGCGACTGAACCCGTGTCGGGTTACGAAGCGCAATCTGCTGGGCGACCATGCCGCCGAGCGAGAACCCGTAGAGATGGACGCGGTCGATCTCGAGGTCGTCGAGGATCGAGACGGCGTCGTCCGCCATCGCCTCGGTGGTGTAGGCGTAAGTCAGCGACTCCGACTGTCCGATCCCGCGATGGTCGAAGGTGATCACCCGCATCGCGCCGGCGAGCGCGTCGACCGTGCGCCACCAGGCGCCCCCGCTCAAACCGAGACCATGGATCAGCAGCACGGGATCGCCGGTGCCGGTGCTCTCCCAGTAGATCCGCGTCCGCCCGCCCAGCCGGTCGACGATGCCTGACCTGGAGCTCACACGTCCAGGAGCCAGCGCAACCTCGAGAGGTGCGTGGCGCCGATGTCGCGTGTCATCTCGGAATACGATGCGAGGACCGCGCGCACCGGCTCGACCTCGACCGTGCGAGCGATGGTCAGCTGCGCATCGCTTAGAGCGCGGATCGCCATCTCGTACGCGTCCACGCAGGCCTCGGCTCCCCCCCACGGGATCAGGGCCGCCCTGCCGACCGTCCCGGCCGCGTTCACCACGCGCCCGAGCGCATCGTCCATGAATGCCATCACTTCGAGATCCTCCTGTGTCAGGTCATTGCAGCTGGTCGGCCACGCCGGCGGCGCTCAGCGCCGCGAACTGCTCATCGACCGAATTGGCGAGCACGATTAGGTCCCTGGTGTGTCCGGATCGGTCGCGGACGTGGTCGGTGAGAAGCGCCTCGGGTTCGAAGCCCAGGCCGCGGAACATAGCGATCAGCGCCCCCTGATCGGCGATCACCTCGACCACGAGCTTCTTCAGCCCCATCTCGACCGCGTCGAGAAGCGCGCGCTGCGCGAGGCGGCGGCCGATCCCCTGGCCGCGGTGATCGGGATCCACGACCAGCCGGACTTCGCCGACGTGGCTCGACCAGCCGACCAGGCGTGCGACCTCGACCGAGCCGACGACCTCGCCGTCCTGCATCGCGACCGTCCGTCCCGTACCGGGCCTGACCCAATCCTCAATCACGCGCGGGTCGCCGACATCCTCCTTCAGAAACGTTCGATCGCTCTCGGGGATGCGGTCGAAGAAGCGCGACAGCGCCGGGCGATCGCCGGTCTCGGTTGGTCGAATCTCCATGCTGCTCCTCGGTTACGGCGACGGGTCGCTGTGGTCGATGATCCAGGCGGTCAGCTTCGGCATCGTGTGCTTGAACGCCGACCTACCGGTTCCAAAGGTGACGTGGCCGCCCGGAAGCCGGAGCTCCTCGCGGCGCGTGGGGTCGCCGACGAGCTCCATGACGGGTTCGACGGCGGGCGGGGGAACGACGTTGTCGCGCTCGGCCATCGCGTTCAGCACGTTGCCGCGGACATTCGCGAGAACGACCTGCCGTCCGCCGAGCGGGATCGCGCCCGTCATCAGGATGTTCTGACGCACGAGCAGCTCCACGAGCTGGCGAAAGGCGGCCCCCGGGAACGGCACGTGGTCGCGCGACCACGTCGCCATCGCCTGGAACCCCTCGACGAACTCGTCGTTCCACAGGTTCTCGAGCAACATGGCCTTCTGCGCGACCTCGGACGTCGGAGCGAGCATGTAGAACCCGCTGTAGAGCGCGTCGGCCGGGACGTTGCCGGTCTCGTCGATCATCTCCTCGGGATTGAGTCTCCCCTCGCGTAGCAGCGCGACCATCGCTCCCATCTCGTTGAAGTCCATCGGTGTGGCCATCAGGATGAGATTGCGCACGCGCGCCTCCTCGTGGCCGGCCGCATACAGCGCCGCCAGCACGCCGCCGAGGCAGTAGCCCACGAGCGTGACCTCGTCGTGGCCGCTCACGCGTCGCACTTCCGCAAGCGCCCGCGGCAGGTACCAGTCGACGTAGCGCTCGAGGTCGTTGTCGGCGTCGAGCTCGTCCGGAACACCCCAGTCGAGCATGAACACGTCGAGACCCGCGCCGGTCAGGTATTCGACGGTGCTGTTGCCCGGGCGCAGGTCGAGGATGTAGCTCCGGCTGACGAGGCTGTGGATGATTACCACCGGCGGTCCGTAGCGGCGATCGCCGCCCTTGTATCGCCAGAGTTCCGCCTTCCCGCTCTTCCACACGACGTCCTTGGGCGTCGCCCCAAGAGCCGGCCGGTTGGTGCCCCTGACATACCGTATGCCGTTTCGGGCGCGCAGGATCGACCGCTCGACGTCGCGGTTGACGCGCTGGAGCACGTCGCCGGGGTTCAACGCTGTCGGCACCCTCGGGCTCATGTGACACCCGACGGCGGCTCGTTGCCATCCAGCTCGGCGACGTCGTGCGACAGTTCGTTGAGCCGCCGCTCCATGCGTGCCAGCTGCTGGCGCAGGCCGCGAATGTCGGACCCGGCTGGGAGGTTCAACAGATGCAGGCAGCGCCGGGAGACGCCTTCGGCCGTGCCCGCCACCTTGCGCTGAACACGGGTTGTCGTGCTGACCAGGTCGAAGTACGTGTCGGAGCGGACCGCCGCCTCGATCGGCTGACCGATTGTCCGTTCCACGCGAATAACGGCTCGAAGCCACAGCGGCTGATTTGCTGGCATATCGAACCGGCCTACCTCGGCGACGAGTTGACTTCGAGCTGAGTCTCGGGAGCGCCCTCCCCAGTGCCGGCCATGCTCCACTGAGCACCGCCGTCGACGGTCAGGATCGTCCCCGTCGTGTACGTCGAGGCGTCACTGGCGAGGTAAAGCGCCGCTCCGGCAATCTCCTCCGCCTCGCCGGCGCGCCGCATCGGAAACGTCCTGGCACGCTCCGCGAACACCTCCATGTCCCAGGCTTTGGAGATCGTCGTGAGGAACGGTCCGGGCATGACGGCGTTCACGCGCACATTAGGCCCGAACGCGTGGGCGAGACCGACCGTCATCGCGTTCACCCCCGCCTTCGCTGCCGCGTACGGAACGATGTCACCAGTCGGTCGGGCGGCCCCGGTGCTTGAGACGTTGATGATCGAGCCGCGACCAGCTTCGACCATCCGCTCGCCAACGAGCGCCGCGAGGCGAAACGGTCCCTTGAGGTTGACCCCGATCACCTTGTCGAACAGGTCCTCGGTGACGTCCGACAGCTTCCCGTACATGGGTGAGATTCCCGCGTTGTTAACCAGTATGTCGATCCGTCCGAAGTCACCGTAGACGCGCTCGACGAACGGTTCGAGTTCGTCCCAGTGGCCGACATGGCACGCGCAACTGGTGGCCTTCAGGCCCTCCGATCGAAGGCTCGCGACGACCTCGTCACAGGCTTCGGGCTTCCGGCTGACCACGACGACCTCGGCGCCGGCGGATGCGAACGCGCGCACCATCGCCAGACCGAGGCCGCGCGTGCCACCGGTCACGACCGCGATCCGCCCGGTCAGATCGAACAGGTCGCGGGTGCGGAACCCGCCCGGCATATCGAGGCTGTCACTCGGATTCTGCAGAGCGATCAACTCCTGAGTAGAGGGTCGATGTTTCTCGCGCGCCCAAGGTCGGGGCGCCGGCGTCGTTGGCACACGCGTTCTGCGCGGGCAGCGAAAACCAGGCCTTCCCGTAACGGCTGCCATCGTCGAACTTGTGCTCGGAGACCCGGGTCTCGTCGAGGAGTAGGTCGAGGTGTCCGAGGACCTCCCAGACGACAAGCACGGGCTGCTCGGAGACCGTGCGCGGCGACCACAGATGACCGGCGATCGCGTATGCGTTCGCGGGTCCCTCCTCGAGGGCGGTGAGGATGCGTTGGCAGCGGCGCCGATGCTCGCTGACGCGCCGGCGCACCAGTCCCCGGTGATCGGTGACCGGATCCCCGTGACCGGTCAGCAAGCGGTGCAACGGCATCGACGCGGTCCGCCGGAGGTTGCTCAGGTATTCGATTCGCGCCTGCGGTCGCGATCCGGTGGGTTCGGCCGCGGGGACAATCTCGGCGTTGGAGGAGATCCCGGCAAGCAGGTGATCGCCGACGAACGCGGTCGCGCTCGCCTCGTCGACGAGCAGCGCATCGGTCGTGCTGTGGCCGGGGCGAGCCAGCATCCGCAGGTCTCGCCCGCCGGCGGTGATCACATCGCCGTCGGACAGCACTACGTCGGTTTCGTACGCGTCGGACGTGTCGCGGATGAAGTCCCAGAAGCCCTCGTTCGCTTCGATCACCGACTCGGGAACTCCGTGATGGCGCATCAGCTCAAGCGAGAACGAGCGGTCGGCCGCGGAGCGCTCCGCGTACCTGGCGCCGTACTCGGCGGCGCGATCGAGCGCCGCCACGCGGGCCCCGGAGCGACCCACGATCGTCGCGATCAGCCCCGAGTGATCGAGGTGGTGGTGAGTCGGGATCACGAGCTCGATGTCTTCGAGGCGCAGCCCTTCCCGTTCTAGACCGGCCTCGAGCGCGACCAGCGCCTCGTCCGTGCGAGGGCCTGTATCGATCAGCGTGAGCGGGTCCCCGCGGAGCAGCCAGATGTTGACCGACTTGATGTGCGGCAGAGGTGCTTGGATCCGAACGGTGCGTTCCATGTCCCGGCTCAGCTCACGACGACTAGCTACATAATTGAACCGAGTTCAGTATGTCATACCCGGCGCCGTCGTGGGCATATCCCGGATCAATCATCGCCAGAGGGCCCGCTCGTTACCCGGGAGCCCTTGCAATTGCGGGAAAAATCTGAGCGCCGACTCCCGTCGAGTCGGGGCTAGCCAAATCGACGGTTAGAAGATATGATCTGAATTCAGCTTAGACAACGCACCGATGGAGGAGACCGATGACCGTTCAGGAGCAGACGACGAGAGAGGGAGCCGTGGAGTACGAGGTCAGCGATGGCATCGCCACGATCTGGCTGAACCGACCCCACGTCAGGAACTGCTTCAACTGGGAACAGCTCACCACGTTCGGCGCCGCCCTCGAGCGCGCCGAGGAGGATGACGACGCGCGCGTCGTCGTGATTCGCGGCCGGGGCCACACCTTCTCCGCCGGCGCCGACCTCAATATGCTCGATTCCGAGTTTCTCGCGACCTCCGCCAACTCGATCAAGATCGCGCAGGTCTCTGCGCGCACGTTCGACCGCGCGTTCAACCTCGCCAAGCCGACGATCGCCGCCGTCGAGGGCTACGCCGTGGCCGGCGGCTTCGAGCTGTCGATCTCGTGCGACTTCCTGATCGCCGCCGACGACGCGAAGATCGGGGACTTCCACATTCGGCGCGCCCTGTTCGGCGGCGCCGGTCCGATCTACCGCCTCCCCCGCTACATCGGCCTGCGCAAGACCAAGGAGCTCTTGTTCACGGGCAAGCTCCTCTCGGGCAAGGAGTGTTACGAGTGGGGCATCGCGAACGTCTCGGTTCCGGCAGAGGACATCGACCAGGCGATCATCGACTTCGCCGCGCCGATGATCGACAAGAGCAGCTTCACGATGCGGATCACGAAGATGGCCGCCAACCGCGGCCTCGACGGCGACACCGAGACGCTGCTCGCCCTCGAGAGCATGACCTGCAACGTCGCCCATCAGTCCGAGGACGCAAAAGAGGGCGTGCAGGCGTTCCTCGAGAAGCGCGATCCGGTCTGGAAGCACCGCTAGTCCGACGATGGATTTCGGCTACGACGACACCACTGTCGAGCTGCAGCAGCGGCTGGTCGCATTCATGGACGAATGCGTGTATCCGGCCGAGGCGCGGTTCAGGGAAGAAGCGCATTCACTCGATGACCGGTGGGGAACCCCGCCGGTCATCGAGGAGCTGAAGTCAGAGGCACGTCGACGGCGGTTGTGGAACCTGTTCCTCCCGCGGACGCACGAGCACGGCGCCGGGCTGACGAACCTCCAGTACGCGCCGCTCGCCGAGATCACGGGGCGAAACCCGTGGATGGCGCCCGAGGCTATGAACTGCTCGGCGCCGGACACTGGGAACATGGAGTTGCTGTCGCTGTTCGGCACCGACGAGCAGAAGGAGCGCTGGTTGGAGCCCCTGCTCGAGGGCGAGATTCGCTCGGCGTTCTCGATGACCGAGCCCGAGGTCGCCTCGTCCGACGCCACCAACATCGCCACTCGGATCGAGCGCGACGGCGACGACTACGTGATCAACGGGCGCAAGTGGTGGACCTCCGGAGCGATGTCACCTCGCTGCGAGCTCCTGATCGTCATGGGCGTCACCGACCCCGAGGCGACCCGGCACCGTCGCCAGAGCATGATCCTCGTGCCGAGGGACATGCCGGGCGTGAACATCCAGCGTTCCACGAGCCTGTTCGGATACGACGACGGACCGCACGGCGGTCACGCCGAGATCGTCTACGACAACGTCCGGGTCCCGGCTTCGAACCTCCTCGGGGACGAGGGCGACGGGTTCCGGATCGCCCAGGAGCGCCTCGGGCCGGGGCGGATCCACCACGCGATGCGTGCCATCGGGATGGCCGAACGCGCGCTCGAGATGATGTGCGAGCGGACCGCGAGCCGGTCGACGTTCGGACGCCCGATCATCGAGCACGGGGTCGTCCAGCGCTGGATCTCCGAGTCACGCGTGCGCATCGAGCAGGTTCGCCTGCTGGTGCTGAAGACGGCCTGGCTGATGGACACCGTGGGAAACCGCGGTGCCCGGATCGAGGTGTCGGCGATCAAGGTGGCCGCGCCCGACGTCGCCACCTGGGTCATCGACCGGGCGATTCAGGCCCACGGCGGCGCGGGCGTCGCCCAGGACACCCTGCTGCCCGAGCTCTACGCGGTCGCCCGGATCCTCCAGATCGCCGACGGGCCCGACGAGGTGCACCACATGGCGATCGCCCGCCGCGAGTCGGCGCGCTACGAGCGCCAGCCCGTCGCGACCTGAGCCCGCCTGCTCCCGGCTCCCCGCTCCCCGCTCCCCGGAAACGGGTACGTACCAGTTCCGTACTGGTACGTACCCGTGTTGCAGGATGGAGGGGCGGAGGACCGCTGTTGCAGGAACTCAGGCAGCCGGACCGGCGCTGAACTGCTGGCGACCCGCTTCGATCAGCGGCGCCACGAGCCGCTCGGCGTTATCGAATCCGTCGCCCACCATCGAACCGCCGGCGGCGCGCGCGGCGATGCCCTGGCATACGACCGCGAGCTTGAAATATGCGAACGACTGATACCACCCGATGTCGGACGGGTCGATCCCGGTCCGGTTGGCGTATCGCTCGATGATCTCGCCGCGGGACGGAAATCCGTCAAGCGCGGTGAGCGGTGCCATGACCCGCGCCCGCCGCAGGACCTCGCTGTCGCCGGCCTCACTCCAGTACGCGAGCATTGCCCCGAGGTCCGCCAGCGGGTCGCCGAGTGTGCTCATCTCCCAATCGAGCACGGCGACGATCGTCCCCACCGCGGTCGGGTGAAGGATCGTGTTGTCGAGACGGTAGTCGCCGTGTACGACGGCGCTCGCCCGCTGCTCTGGCAGGGTCGCCACGAGATCGTCACGGAGCGCGTCGAGCGCGGGCAACTCAGTCGTCTTCGATGCCTCCCATTGCTGGGACCACCGTCGCAGCTGCCGCTCCATGAAGCCCGCGGGCCGACCGAACTCGCCGAGCCCGACTGCCCCGGGCTCGACCGCATGGAGGTCCGCCAGAACGTCCACGAGCGCCTCGCCCACGCGGCGCCGATCGTCCGGGGTCTCGGCGTACCCGGGCGGGAGCGCGTTTCGGCAGATGTGCCCGACGACCCGCTCCATCAGGTAGAACGGCGCGCCGAGTGGACTGTCGACCTCGCCCAGGTGGAAGGTCCGGGGAACCGGCACCCCGGTATTCGCGAGCGCCGTCATCACGCGGTATTCCCGACCCATGTCGTGGGCGGTTGGAAGGATGTGGCCCAGGGGCGGCCGGCGCAGGATGACCTCGCCGGCGTCGCACGCCACGCGATAGGTCAGGTTCGACTTGCCGCCCGAGATGAGCGCGACGTCACATTCGAGCCAGCGTGGGTCGTAGAGGATGTCGGCGAGCATCGGTCCGACGACGTCCGCGTCGGCGCCGGTCGCGATCCGCTCGAGACGCTGCGCGGTCGGATCGTTGAAGTTGAGCTCCTCCGCGGAGGTCACGCCGCCACCCGCGACGCCGCTGCTGCCAGGGCCCGGCCGATCTGACGCTCGTGATGTGCGGCGTCACCGAACTGCTGCTCACGCATGATGATCCTCCTCAGAAACCGGTGGGCGGGGTGCTCCTCGGTGAACGCGATCCCGCCGAACACCTGGATCGAACCGTGCGCGACCTCGCGCGCCGCGCGTGAGACGTAGGCCTTCGCCACCGACGCGGTCTGGTGCGCTCCCGAGATGCCGTCGTCGAGCGCGGCCGCGGCGAACAAAGTTGTCGACCAGCTGCTGGCCTGCCGCACGTGGAGGTCGGCCATCAGGTGACGCAGCGCCTGGTTGCTCGCAATCGTGCGGCCGAACTGCCGGCGCTCGGAGGCATACTCACGCGCCTGCGCGAACAGCGCGCCCGCCGCGCCGACGGCCTCGGCCGCGGCGAGCAAGCCGCCGACGGTGGTCAGCCTGTCGATGACCGTCTCGCCGAGTTCGCCCTCGAGTACACCCTCGACCTCGGCATCCGCGAACGTCACCCGGCTGAGCGGCACGCCAGCGTCGAGAGCGGACTGCGGTGTGACCTCGATGCCGGGCGAGCCGGCGGCCACGAGTGCCAGTCCCGGTTGGCCGTCGGCGACCGCGACGACCGCGAGATGGTCGATGGCAGCCGCGTGCTCAACGGCCGCCTTGGTGCCGGTGAGACGAGTCGAATTCATGCTCGCGCTGGTGTCCGATATCGACCAGTCCCGGCCGGGCTCGAGCAGCGCGACCGACACGCGCGAGTCACCACCCAGCACTGCGGCGAAGCCATCAGGCAACTCCGCCGCGACCGGCGCGACCGCGTTGCGGACGGCGAGGCTGCCCAGCAGCGGGACCGAGGCGAGGTGACCACCGACCGCTCGTGCCACGAGACACAGCTCGATCGCGCCGAGTTGACCGTGGGCGCTGCCCCCGAAGAGACCGAACTCGACGAGGCTCTCCCACAACCGCGTGCGCTCTGCCTCCCCGGCCTGCCAGGCGCGCTCAGCCGGTGGCCAGTGGCGGTCGAGCAGCGTGTTTACCGACTCTTCGATCCAGACCTGCTCGTCGCTCAGCTCGAGATCCATGCTCTTCCTACTCCTTGGGAAGCGCCAGGACTCGATCGGCGATGATGTCCCGCTGGATCTGCCGCGTGCCGCCATAGACACTCGCCGCGCGGGAGTACAGATACGTCTCGTACCAGAAGTCGTTCTCGGGAACGTCATCGCGATCGCCGCTCAGCAGCGTCGGCCCGAGGACGTCGAGCACCGTCTCGGCGAGCCGTTGCTCAGCCTCCGACATCAGCAGCTTGACGCTCGAGCTCTCGGGGCCGACGGCACCACCGCTCAGGAACTCGCCGACCGTCCGGTACGCGTGGTGGCGGAGCACCTCAATCCCGATCAGCGCGCGGGCGAGCCCCCTCTGAGCCTCCGGGTCCTCGAGCAGCGGACGACCGTCGATCTCGCGCCGGGCCGCGACCGACACCGCACGGTCGAGCCACGTTCGCAACTTGACCTGTCGCGGCAGCGCGGCGGTCCCTCGCTCGTGCCCGAGCGTGTACATCGCGATCCTCCACCCGTCGCCCAGCTCGCCGAGGAGGTTCTCGCGAGGGACGACGACGTCGTCGAGGAACAGCTCACTGAACTCGGCGTGGCCGGTGATCTGCGTCATCGGCCGAACCTCGACGCCGGGCGAGGACACATCGACGATCAACATCGAGATCCCCCGGTGACGGGGCACCGACTCGTCGGTGCGCGCCAGAACCCCGCACAACGCCGCGTACTGACCCCAGGACACCCACGTCTTCTGGCCGCTGATCACGAACGTGTCACCGTCCTGCACCGCGCGGGTGCGCAGGCTCGCGAGATCCGAGCCGGCTTCTGGCTCGGAGAACCCCTGACACCAGATCTCCTCGGCGGACAGGATCGGAGGGATGTACCGCCGGCGCTGGTCGTCGTTGCCGAAGCGGAGCAGCGAGGGACCGAGAACGCCGAGTCCGACGACGTTCACGAACTCCGGCCCACCGGCGGCTGCCAGTTCCTGGTCGACGACGATCTGCTCGACCGGTGGGCGGCCTCCGCCACCGAATTCCGCGGGCCATGCCCGTCCGACGAACCCGGCTTCATAGCAGGCGGCCTGCCAGCGTTTGAGCACCGCCATCCGCTCGTCGAGCTCATGCGGCAGCTGCTCGGAATGGAAATCTTCGCGCGCGAGGAACGCGCGGACCTCGTCCGCAAGTGCACGTTCAGAGGCGGTCTCAGCCAGTTGCATCGAACTGAGATCGTATCAGGAACACGTGTCATCGGCACTATCTGGTTGTACGCGTTTCCTAGCGATATTTCGCACGAATCGGCGTTTGTCATTTGCC
>Ga0070765_100000804_pt1 | contig 18637 bp, 10 predicted proteins | sample HubBroMetageWFT5_FD_71516 | JGI IMG/M metagenome (GOLD analysis project Ga0070765, IMG submission 71516) | Warmed and freeze-thawed soil microbial communities from the Hubbard Brook experimental Forest, New Hampshire - Hubbard Brook CCASE Soil... | ecosystem: Environmental > Terrestrial > Soil... | reverse complement strand
TATTGCACCGCGATGGGAAAAGCGCTGGCTGCGTTTTTGCCCCTGGAAGAAAAGGAGCACGTGATCGGATCGCTGAAGTTTGAACGGTTAACTCCGCACACCATCACCCAACCGTTGCGGCTGAGACGGGAACTCGAAAGCATCCGCCAGCGGGGCTACGGACTGGACGACGAAGAAGCCACTCTGGGCGCCCGCTGCATCAGCGCTCCGATTGTGGTGGACCAAGGAAAAGTGGCCGCGGCAATCAGCGTGGCAGGGCCGGTGACGCGCATCGGCCGTGACAAAATCCCTTTTCTCGCCAAAGCGGTGATGACCAGCGCGAAAGCCATCTCTGCGCGATTGGATTCGTCCTCATTTTCGGAGATGGAATTCGCCGCTGGAGCTCGTTAATAAAATCCCATCCATGAGGACAACTCGGCGCGAATGATGCGCCGCTCAACTCCATGAAACTCATTCGGTTCGGCGATCGCGGCAAAGAAAAGCCCGGCCTTCTTCTGCAGGACGGAACTCGCGTGGATGTCTCCGCCGCCGTGACAGACTACAACGAAGAGTTCTTTGCAACCGACGGCCTCGAAAAGTTGCGCCAATGGCTGGAACAGAATACTGGAAACTTACCCCGTGTGACCTCCTCGTTGCGGCTGGGTGCCTCCGTCTGCCGTCCCAGCAAAATTGTTTGCATCGGCTTGAATTACAGGGATCACGCAGCGGAGACCGGGCAGGAAGTCCCCAAGGAACCGGTGATTTTTTTCAAGGCTAGCAGCTCGTTGGCGGGTCCGAACGACAACGTGGTGATACCGAAAGGGTCCACAAAACTCGATTGGGAAGTCGAGCTAGCGTTTGTCATCGGAAAGGAAGCTCGCTATGTCGCGAGGCAGAACGCCCTTGATCATGTAGCCGGCTACGTGCTGCACAATGATTATTCCGAGCGCGCTTTCCAACTCGAACGCGGCGGCCAATGGGTGAAGGGCAAGAGCGCGGACACGTTCGCGCCACTAGGACCTTTCCTCGCAACGCGCGATGAAATTCCCGACCCGGGACACCTGGACCTATGGCTCAAGGTAAACGGCCAGACGCGGCAAAGCAGCAATACGGAGCAAATGGTCTTCGGCGTTGCCGATCTGGTGACCTACGTCAGCCAATTCATGACTCTTCTTCCGGGTGATGTGATTAGCACCGGAACGCCGCCAGGAGTGGCGCTGGGGATGAAACCGCCGGTTTACTTGAAGCCCGCCGACGTTGTGGCGTTGGGGATTCAAGGCCTCGGTGAATCGCAACAAGAGGTCGTGGCCTACCAGGAATGAATATTCCGACAGTCCACCACTGCCCCCGTTCGAACTCTGCACCGCCGCAACTGTTTCCGAACTCCGAAGGCCCCCTATGAGTCGAATGCCATTCCGACAGCTGCTCCCCGCGGCGCTTCTTGTCAGCAATCTCGCTGGCTTCGGCGTGGGAGGATCTTCTCAGTCCCCGCAATCGCCCGCTCCAACCGCCGTACAACCCGGCGTTGTGCAATTCGAAGACATCGCGCAGCGCGCGGGCATCACGATGCGGAATTTCTACGGTAGCGATACACACAAGGAATTCATCATTGAGACAACCGGGAACGGCAGCATTATTTTCGACTACGACAACGACGGCTGGCCGGATATTTTTCTTGCGAATGGCTCCCTCGTGGAAGGTCTTCCGAAAGACAAGGAACCGACCGGTCATCTCTATCACAACAACCACGACGGCACGTTTACCGACGTCACCGAAAAAGCAGGCCTCGCGCGCCCGGGTTGGGGCCAGGGTGGCTGCGTGGGCGATTTTGATAACGATGGCAAGTTGGACCTTTTCGTGACGTTCTGGGGCCAGAACGTTCTGTATCACAACAATGGCAACGGCACATTTACCGACGTGACGGAGAAAGCCGGTCTCAAGACCGCGCGCGACGAGTGGAACACCGGTTGCAGTTTCCTGGATTATGACCGCGACGGAAAAATTGACCTGTTTGTCGCGCGTTACGTGGACTTCTCCTACGATTCGGTGCCCCGGCCGGGCGAGGGACAATGGTGCCAGTGGAAGGGCTTGAACGTGATGTGCGGCCCGCGCGGCCTGAGGATCCCGGTCAACGCTCTGTACCACAACAACGGCGACGGAACTTTCAGCGACGTCTCCAGGAAATCGGGAATCACCACCACATCCGGCTGCTATGGATTTACGTCGCTCACCGCGGATTTCGATCACGATGGCTGGCCGGACATCTATGTGGCCTGTGACTCCACACCCAGCCTGCTCTACCACAACAACCGCGATGGTACTTTCACAGAAATGGCCAAGGCCGCCGGAGTGGCCTACAACGAGGATGGCACATTGCAAGGGAGCATGGGCGTATCCGCGGACGATTTCACTCATTCCGGTATGCAGGACATCGTCAAGACAAATTTCAGCGACGATACTTCGACGCTCTATCTGAATCGCGGCAACAATCTGTTCGATGACGTTACCCAACTTGCCGGGCTCGCCAAGATCACCCGGCTACTCGGTTGGGGTGTGCAGTTTTTCGACTTTGACAACCGCGGCTGGCCGGGAATTCTAATTGCGAACGGACACGTCTATCCCGAAGTTGACGGCAAGGGGCTGGGCACCAGCTATCGCGAACCAAAAGTGGCTTACTACAATCTGCACAACGGAAAATTCGCAGATATTACAGCGCAGGCCGGCGCGGTGCTCAGCGAAATGCATTCCGGCCGAGGCATGGCGCTCGGCGACCTCTTCAACAACGGGCGCGAGGAAGCGCTAGTGAACAACATGAACGAGCCGCCGTCGCTTTACTACAACACCGCTCCCATCGGGAATTTCATCAGCCTGCAACTGATTGGAGTGGAGTCGAATCGTGCCGCGCTCGGCGCAGCGGTAACGCTCGAGCAAGGCGCGGACAAGCGTGAACAGGAAGTTCGCAGCGGCGACGGCTACATTTCACAGAGCGATTTGCGACTGCACTTTGGCCTGGGCCCTGCCACGAAGGCGGAAAAGTTTGTGATCCGCTGGCCCAGCGGGCTGGTGGAAACATTGAAAGATCTACCGGCCAATCAATTCTACGTGGTCAGAGAGGGCAGCGGTGTGGATGCGAAGCTCACACACGGAGTGAGCGCCGTCGCATTCAAGACCACCCGCGGCGAATTGAACTGAACCCTTCAGGACGCGTTTCCAATCGAAATCAGCGCGATTGCCAGTACCAGGACGCCGACGCCAGCCCAGCAATATGCAACCGCGCGACGGCTCGCCTGTTTCCATTCGCCGCTAACCGCGCCCCAGAAAATTCCAACGATGATGTCGAGCGTCATGAATACAGGCCACCCCACAATTCCGCCCAGCTTGCCCAACGAAGCGGCGCCCATGCCATACGTTACCGTTCCTCCGTACCAAAGAAGGCCCATGAGTCCTCCGAGCAGCCAGTTGATGTATGGGTTTCCCTCGCGGTAAACGCCCCAACTCTTATCTTTATTGAGCAGGTACACGCAGTAGATGAGATTCGAAAGAAAACCGCCCGAAACCGTCAAAGACCAGATGGGATTCGCAGCCATCGAATTACTCGCTCCAGCCGCCAGAGCACGCACGCGAATCTCGTCGCCGAAAACGAAGCTGAAGTTGAGCATCGAAGAAAAGAGTCCCGAGAAGATGCAGATCACCAGGCCCAGGAAAAAACCCGAACGCGCCGTCCCGCTCGCTCCCGTGTCGCGTTCCCGGCGCTTGCCCGCGAGTCCTAACAGCAGCAAGCCGCCGAGCATGATCGCCGTTCCGAGCATGAGCGCTTCCCCGCGCCTGCTATGAAGTTCTTCGGGATGCAACACTGCGAGAGGAAATAGAGAACCAAAAGATGCCGTAATTCCCAGAATGATCGCGAAGCCAAGCGCCATGCCTACTCGGCTGATTCCAATTCCGAAAAGCGTCGCGCCTACTCCCCACGCGACACCGAAGAGCACTACCTTCCACAATGTTGCAGCGGACGATGCGGAATACACGCTGCCAAAATGCGGCACCGTCAATAACGTAATGATCCATGGAAAAATGATCAGGCCCGTTGTCGCAAAAACCAGCCAGCTATTCTCCCAGCGCCACGCCGCCATCTGCTTCATCGGCGCCGCGAAACTGCCGTTCAGAAGTCCGGCGACGATCACCAGTCCGATTCCCACCAGCAGCTGTTCAGACATCAAACCTCCCAGTGCGCCACCGGCATCTCCAAAGCGGAAGCGCGCACAAAATGAGGCATGCGGATGTGCAGGTCAAGGTAAATACTCGCGCGGCCGGCGCCGTTTCATAACTTGAAATCCCGAGTTCATTGACGATCCTTCCGCCTTTCGTTAGATTGGCCGTGCGTTTCACAAAATCTAACTCAGGAAATTCGATGACCACTCCCAAGAGCACGGACGGCCAATGCGCATAACTTCAATCGAGATTCGCGTTTGTCAGAACACTCGCGCCGCGATGTCCGATTCAGAAATGCGCTCCGGCGGCAAGTCCACTTTCGATTTCCTGGTGATCACCATGAAGACGGATGAGGGCATCGAAGGGTGTTCCTTCGGTTTTGCCGGTCGGGGCGCGGACATGGCCGGAGCCATCGCCGCCTCGGCACTTAAACCGTTTTTCCTGGGCAAGGACCCGCTGTTGCGCGAAAAGCACTGGCAGGATTTTCGCACCTACGATCGCTGGTGGAATCACGTTCCTATTTATTCGTACGGTCCCTTTGACATCTGCCTTTACGACATTGCCGCGAAGAAGGTGGGGCTGCCTCTTTACAAGCTGCTGGGCGCGTACCGCGACAAGGTTCCGATTTACGCCAGTTCGTTTGTGCTCGCCGCTCCGGAGGATTACGCCAAGCAAGCGGTGGAAGTGAAAAGTCGCGGGTGGCACGCCTACAAACTTCATCCGCCGGGCAAGCTGGCTTTCGATTTGGAAGCGTATCTCGCGTGTCGCGAAGCCGTGGGCCCGGAGTTCAAGCTGATGGCTGATCCGGTGGCAGCGTACTCCCACGAGGAAGCTCTGCGAGTGGGCCGCGAGCTTGAACGGCTAAATTACTACTGGTTCGAAGAGCCGCTATTCGATGTGGATTTCAGCGGTCTGCGCAAGCTTACCGACAAGCTCGACATTCCTATCTGTGGCACGGAAGTTCTGGCCGGCTCACACTACTCGACGGCGGAATGTATCGCCAGCCGCGTGGTGGACATCGTGCGTACCGACGTTTCCTGGAAAGGTGGCGTGACGCCGGTGATGAAGACCGCACATCTGGCGGAATCGTTTGGCGTGCGTTGCGAACTGCATACCACGATTTATCATCCACTGGAGATCGTCAATCTGCACTGTTGCGCCGCGATTTCCAATTGCGAATTCTTCGAAGTGCTCTACCCGCCGTCGTACATGGATTTCGGAATGAAGACGCCGATTCACATTGATGCCGAAGGCTTTGCCCATCCACCGGAGTCTCCTGGAATCGGCGTGGATTGGGACTGGGATTTTATCGAGAAGTGCACCACGAGAACTCTGTAAACGGAGGGTTTTTCGGCAACGATTCCGGCGTTTGAGGAAATCTTCTTGCGAGTCTCGGCCCTTGGGTCCAGGATGCAGGCAATGCGCAGCCGATTTTTGCCGGCGATGCTCTTCGGGATGCTGCTGAGTGCGAGTGCGCCCTTGGTCGCGCAAGACATTGATACGGTTGTCACCACGACCAACCGCAATCTCTCCACGGTGGCAGACCAGATTGCCAATCCCGCCGAGAAAGCAGCGTTTCTCCGCCTCTACCAGCACCGGGACCCGCCGGAAATGCTACAGGCAGCCAAATTGTTCCTGCAGGACTTCCCGCAATCTGCATTTCTTGCGCAGGCTTACGAAGTCGCCGCCGACAGCAGCCTTGATCTGCACGACTACTCCGCCGGGTTGAACTTTGCGAAGAAGTCCCTCACCTATTTGCCGGAGAATCCACAGTTGCTCGTCGCCGTTGCGGACGTCGCGGCGCGCGAGCATCGGAACGATGAGGCGATTGCCAGTGCGCGAGCCGCGCTGGATTATCTCGAAAGATTTGGCCGGCCGGCAACGATTCCGGAGAGCCAGTGGCCGGCAACGAAACGCCGCCTGCAAGCTTCGGCCAATTTCGCTCTGGGCAGAGCACTGCTGCAAGAAGCGGTGGACGCGCCCGCGGGCGAGAAAAGAATCACATTATTAAAGCAATCTCAGCAGACTCTTTCTCAAGCGCGGATCTTGAATCCTGATGATTGGGAAATTATGTTCGTTCTCGGCTTGGTGCGGCTGTCTTCAGGCGATTTTCCTGCGGCCGCGAGCGCCTTTGCCCAGGTGTACCAGCAAAAAGGGGAACTCGCGCCCAAGGCGCTCGAACATTTGCGGGCGATTTATAAGACGCTCCCTGCAAATTCCACAGGGGACTTCGAATCTTTCGTTCGACAAGCCGCGCGTTCGAATCCCGCGGAATCCAAGCAGCTGCCACCCGAGAAATCCACCATGACCGAAGAGATGCCCGCGTACGCTGGATCCGATTCCTGCCGCACTTGCCACGGTGGTTTCTACCGCAACTGGTCTCAGTCAGGCATGTCCAGGATGCTGCGTCCCTACGCGCCGGAGAACGTGATCGGTGATTTCACCCAGAACAATGAATTCTATCGGGGGGACGACGCGGAGTATAAAGACGGGAAACTGAAAGTCGTTCGCGGCGCAAATCGTTCGCCGTTTGCCCGGATGCAAATCAGGGACGGCAAACACTATTTTGATATCTTGCAGTCCGACGGACAATGGCACACCTACCCGGTTGACTACACCATCGGTTCGAAGTGGCAGCAAGCCTACGCCACGAAATTGCCGAACGGCCAGATTCATGTGTTCCCCATCCAATACAACGCCCGCGAAAAGCAGTGGCTGAATTTCTGGAAGCTGATCGACTCGCCGGGAAGCGCGCGCGCCGATTTGCAGGCGTGGCAACAATTCGATGCGACGACGAGTTATCAGGCGGTCTGCGCCGTTTGCCACACTAGCCAATTGCGTAACGTTAAGGGCGGGTCCTTCGCGCCCGAGAATCTGGAGTTTCGCGAGCCGGGGATTGATTGCGAAATGTGCCACGGTCCCTCCTCCCGGCACGTGGCTGCCATGGACAACGGCGATGAGTATAAAAAGGAGCCACTGGATCCGCCGGTTGAGTTCCGCAAAATCAGCAACCGGGATTTTGTAGCGATCTGCTCGCAGTGCCATATGCAGTCCGCAATTCGCACGCCTGGGCCGTATGGCGAGTTGAACTACTCCAGCACCGGCAGCTTCTTCATGCGTAATCCCATGATTCCGTTCAGCGAATTTTCAAGGAAAGGTTTCTACAAGGATGGCCGTTTCCGTCAGACGACGTTCATCGTCGAAGCGCTGGAGCGCTCGCAATGCTTTCAAAAAGGCCAAGTGAGCTGTGGAACCTGCCACAATCCGCACTCCCACGATGAATCAGCAAACCTTACAGCTCTGAAGTTTCGCGACGATCCCAACCAGATGTGCACCGGATGCCACACGCAACTCCAGGACACATCGAAGCTCGCCGCGCATACGCATCATTCCTCCGCTTCCGAAGGAAGCCAGTGCGTTTCCTGCCACATGCCGCGCATCATGGATGCGCTCTTGTTCCGCGCGCGAACCCACCAGATTGACGATATTCCGAATCCGGAAATGACTCAGCGCTTTGGCCAGTCCGAAAGTCCCAATGCCTGCCTCCTGTGCCATGCTGAAAAATCTGCGCAATGGGTGCGACAACAAATCTCCAGCTGGAAAGCAGCGGACTGACGTGCGCGACCCGCAAGCGCAGCAGCACGCTCCAATTTCCAGCAAGCTCAACCGCGGCGCGTCTTCGGCCGTTTGTCTTTGCGTAATGGTTCTATTGTTGGCAGCGGCTTCTTTCTCCGGGAGCCGCGAGAATTTCGTGCGGCAACCGGACGATACGGGCGCATCGCGTTCGGCGACCGCCGTTTCAGGAATCGCGCCGGGCACCACGGGCTATGTTGGCTCGAAGATTTGCGCGCAGTGTCACGCTCCGATCGCGAGCAAGTACTCGCGAACGGACATGGGACGGTCGATGTCCCAGGTCACACCCGCGCTGCTTGAAAAAATTCCCACGGGCGCTTCTGTTGTTGACCGCCGCATCGATCGCCATTTCGACGTTCGCGCCGACGATGGAAAGCTTTTACAAAGCGAATACGAAATCGGCAACGATGGCAAGGAAGTGTTTCGAGAAACGCACTCGGTGGAATGGATCATCGGCTCGGGTGCCAACGGCTTCGGCGCGCTCATGCAGCGCGGTGAATTTCTTTTTGAGGCGCCGCTTTCCTTCTATTCAAAAACTCAGATGTGGGCACTCTCGCCCGGTTATGAATTTGGCGATTATGGTTTCAATCGTCCGATTCTTCCCGGCTGCATCGCGTGCCACAGCGGGCGGCCGCAAGCGTTATTGGGCGGAAACGGTAGATTTCTGGATCCGCCATTCCATGAATTGGCGATTGGTTGTGAAAACTGCCACGGGCCGGGAGAAGTGCATGTGCGCGAAATGCGCGAAGGCGATTCCAGCGCCGAAGGCAACACGCATTCCATCGTGAACCCTGCAAAGCTCGAACCGTGGCTCGCCGATAACATTTGCATGTCCTGCCACCAGACCGGCGACGCGATCGTTCTGAAACCCGGAAAGGACTATCGCGACTTCAAGCCGGGAACTCCGCTCGATGACACGCTCGGGATTTTCATGGTCCCTCCGCGGCGCGATTCACCGCAGGCAGATCTTCTGGAACACTATTTTTCGATGACGCTCAGCAAATGCTATCGCAGCAGTGGCGGAAAATTGAGCTGCATTTCCTGTCACGATCCCCACCTGCAACCTGTTGCGCAGGACGCTACCGCCTATTACCGGCAGAAATGCCTCGCTTGCCACACGGAAAAGAGTTGCGCGCTACCACTCGGAATTCGCCAGCGTAAAACTCCTCCCGACGACTGTTCCGGATGTCATATGCCCAAACGCGACGTACAAGTGATTGCGCATGCCGTTCTGACGAACCATCGAATTGTCGCGCAATCCGAAGAGCCCTATCCGGACGCGGCGTTTCACATGACCACCCCGCAAATGCCCGATCTCGTTCACCTCAGCGCGATTCCGACGAAGCGCGAGGAGTCTGTCTCGCCGCTGGTGCTCTTGCAGGCCTACGGCCAGTTAATGACTCCGAATCCTGAATATCGCGGACGATACTTTGCGCTCGCGAAAAAGCTGGAATCGTCAGATTCCAACAACGCGGATGTGCTGGAGGCGCTGGCGGTGCTGTCTATCGAGCAGAAGAACGACCAAGCGGCGATCCGGTATTTGAACAGCGCCCTGGAACACAGTGCCACCTCGCCGTCATCGTACGAACAATTGTCCAGTCTCTTGGTCCAACACGGGCGCTTTCAGGAAGCTGTGGACGTGCTGCAGCGCGGCATCCAACAGATGCCTTACGACGCCTTGCTTTACAGACTCTTAGGATCGAGCTATCTCTCGTTGCATAAAAATTCAGACGCCGCCGCGCTGCTGCAGCAAGCGGTGCAAGTTTTTCCACAGGATGCCGTCTTACGAAAACTTCTGCAGGATTCCCAAGAAATGCTTCCAACCAAGATCGCTCCATGAGCGATCCTGGCTTATCTTGCCGGTGGGCGTATTTTCCAGGAGCGCCCGTTCAGGAACGCACCGAATGAATCTTCCGCGACATTTCCAGCTCAGGCTGTTCCTGATGAAATCCCATCGCGCTGGAAATCGCCTTGGCTGCTGCAACTACCGCCGCGGACAGAGCTCCCACCTGTTCCCGTCCTACTCGCGTGACCGGCCCGGAGACACTGATGGCGCCGATCGCCTCACCGTCCGAGCCTAGAATTGGCGCGCTGACGCAACGCGCGCCGAGCGTTACCTCCTCGTCGTCAACCGCATATCCCTGCTGCCGGACTTTCTCGAGTTCCTGGCGAAATTGCACCAGATTCATAATCGTATTCGGCGTCAGCGCCTGAAAATTCAATCCACTGAGGATTCGTTCCCGATGCTTTTCGTGTAGGAAAGCCGCCAGCGCTTTCCCCAAGGCAGTCGCGTGCAGCGAGCGCCGGCTTCCCACGCGCGAAGAGAGCCGGAATTCGTGCGGGCTCTCGAGTACCTCGATGTACAAGACGCTGCCTTGATCCAGCGTCGCCAGATTCACCGTTTCACGCGTTGATTTCCATAATTCGGAAAGGATCGGCCGCGAGACAGCCTGCAACGTGGCGCGGTGGTCCGCGCGCGCTCCCATTTGCGAGAGCTTGGGTCCGATCAAATATTTTCCGCCCTCGGCGCGAATCAGATATCCCTCCCGCTCGAGATGCTTCAGAAACCGATGTGCCGTGCTTTTGTTCAAGCGAGTTACATCGCAGATAGACTTCAGGCCCAGCCCCGAAGGCGCCGCCTCGATCGCCTCAAGAATGCGAAACACCTTTGAAATCACCCCTACCGCCACGGCGCATGGACCTCCGACACTATATTATACCGGCACGATGACGCACTATAGCAGACCGACATCCAGTTCCAAAATATGAAACACACGATCGCTGTATGGAGTATCCGTGTCCTAGGCCACCAATCGAAGGCCGTTTAGACGTGATTCGCTCAATCGTAAGTATCATATGTTGAAACGCTGTTCGAAAGAATAAAAGTTTTTTATTGACACCATTCAGATTTGTTGCTATGAGACGTGAGCATTGGGGGGCGTCTGTTTGGCGTGGGATGGGGATTTGCCGACCTAACCTTGCGTTTGTTGACCCTCTCCAAATTAGCGGGAGCAACTGCTGTGGCTCGGTCCTGCTCACCTGCGGCTGGGAGAAGCGATGATGACATATAAGAGGCAGCCCCGGTTTTCGAACCTTCGCTCTTTGGGTTCGCTCGTTTTGCTCTTCACTGGTCTGGCTCTGCTCTTACCGGGCACTGCCCGTGCCCAGGCCGGCGGCGCAATCAATGGGACGGTGCGCGACTCCAGCGGCGGAGTGATCCCGGACGCGACCGTCATCCTGCACAATCGCGGAACGAACCTGGATCGCAACACGGCCACGAACAGCGCCGGTTTCTTCGCGCTTACCAACATTCAGCCGGGCGATTATGATCTCACCGTCAGCAAGGACGGATTCAAGACGTCCCAGCGCTCCGACGTCACCGTTGATGTAAACCAGACTTCGACCATTGACTACACGCTCGATCCCGGCACGGTGCAGCAAACGGTGACGGTGCAGGCGACCACCGTGGCGCTGGAGACGTCCACTTCCGAATTGGGCGTTGCCATCGTCAGGCAAGAGGTAAACAACCTCCCGCTGAACGGTCGGAACTTCACTCAGCTGCTGGATCTGACGCCGGGAGTAAGCACGATCAACGTCTCGCAAAACGGCAGTCTCGGGGGGGTGTGGTCGAACCCGGTAGGGTCATTCAGCTATCCCTCGATTAACGGGCAGACCAACCGCAGCGATTTTTTCCTGCTCGATGGCGTGAATAATCAGGGATCATTCGGCAGCACCTACGCCGTCGCGCCGATTCTTGATGATGTCCAGGAGTTCAAGGTTCAATCACACAACGATGACGCTTCCTTCGGCGGCGCCTTAGGCGGGATCATCAACGTCGTCACTAAATCAGGAACCCAGCAATATCACGGCTCGGCCTGGGAATTCTACCGAGGTGCCGGCTCAGACGCCTTGCCAACATTTCACCAGCCCGGTACTCCCTATCAATTTACCCAAAACCAGTTTGGTGGCGCAGGGGGAGGCCCGGTAGTCGTTCCCTGGCACAGCTCATCCGCGCCCAAGACTTTTTTCTACACCGCTTACGAGGGATATCGCTATACACAATCTGCTAGCGCTCTCTACACGACGCCCAACGTAGCAAGCGAACTGGGCGGCGATCTTTCCTCCGTCGCCAACCAGATTTACAATCCGTATAGCGTTGTCCCGGATGCGACGAGCCCTTCTGGTTTCACCAACTCTCCCTTTCTGTGCACCGGCGGCGTGCCTTCTCCGTTGTCGCCGAACAAAACCCAGGCCTCCGGCACGCCCTGCAACATGATTCCCGCGGCGCTGATTGATCAGAATATGGTCACCTACACCCAAAAGATCTTCCCCGCTCCTAACCTGACCGGTAACGCGCAGTTTAACGGCGTGGACACGACTCCTTCGAATGTCCGCCAGGACACCGGAACACTGCGCATCGATCATCAGTTCACTGAACGCGATAATCTCTGGGCGCGCTACGTGGGATTCTGGCAGCCTGTCACGGACTCGGGAGGGTTCGTCGGCCTCCCGCATTCCCAGAAGACCGATGGTTTCAATCTCGGCGTTGGATACAGCCACGCTTTCTCCAGCAGCAGTTTGATTGAAGCCAGGTTTGGGCGCGTCGTTCTGAGCATCAATCAAAACTCGAACCCCTCCGGTGCGCCTCCTAGTTTCGGGCCGACGATTTTCAATCCGAACTATGCCGGCGATTTCCGGGGCGGTGCCGAGATGGTGCCGGAAGTGGCCATCCTAGGTTACATCGGCAATTCGAACGCCAGCGCTCACAATGCCGCACAGTTTGATTACACCAAGGCGTCCGACATCTGGGAGGGTGGCGGAGCATACACGAAAATCTATCAACGTCATACCTTCAAGATGGGCGTGGACTTCGCCAGCAACAATGCCAACGCTGTGTATTTGAACTCCGGCGTCGTCTTTGCGGCAGCCAACACGTCAGCGGCGAACACCAATACTCAAATCGGTTCGGCTACGGGAGACGCGCTTGCCTCCTTCTTACTCGGCCTCCCTAACAATGCCACCCGCCGCAATGTCGTCGAAACGGAGCATGGCGGTTGGGTTGACGGCGCGTATTTCATGGATCAATGGAAGGCCACCAGCAAGCTCACTGTGAACCTGGGGCTTCGTTATGACCTGACGTTGATGCCGATCTACGGCAACAACGGCGCCGCTAACAATTTTGTGGGCGACCTGGATGCCCGGCATGGGATTTACTATATAGAACGCAACGCTCCCGCCTGCGATCCCCCGACCGTAGGCGCTCCGTGTATTCCAGGTGGCGCGCTCCCGGCCAACGTTTCCATCACCCCGGTCAGCAGTGGAGGTATCTATCACAACGATTTGACCAACTTCCAACCTCGTATCGGTCTTGCGTATCAACTGAGTGAAAAAACCGTAATCCGCGCCGGGTATGGGAGGTTTTACGACAACTGGGCGGCCATTACTCAGACCGCTCAAAACTTCGAAGGCACCTGGCCCAGCCTAGACCAGCTCGGCGCCAGCAACACCAACCCGATAACGGGTTTGCCGAATGTTTTCGCAGAGGACCCACTCAGCCAAGGGACCACGCCTCCGGTTACCGGACCTACCCCATTTAACCAGACGACCTGGTTTGCCGATCCTTACTTGAAGCGGCCTTATGCGGACCAGTGGAATTTGGGCGTGCAACAGGAGCTCGGAACCCACACCGTACTGACCGCGAACTACGTCGGCTCCCACGGCGGGCGTCTTGATCTCGGTCCATACGCGAACACCGTGAATCCCGCCACCGGCCAAAAGCCCTTCTCGTTCATCACTCCCACGCCTTGGGACTACAGCGGTGGTAGAAGCCACTATAACGCTTTGCAGGTTTCGTTAAACGGCAAGCAGTATAAGGGGCTCACCTACTTGATTTCTTACACTTGGTCGAAGAGCGTGGATATTGGCTGCACGGGTTGGTACGGTGTCGAAGGTTGCGGCATCGAGAATCCCTACAATGTCAACGCGAATGAGGGTCCTTCCGCGATTGATCTGCCGCAGATTTTTGTTGCCTCCTGGACCTATCAGATTCCTTTCGGAACTGGACAGCAGTTCTCGTCGGGCAACAAAGCGTTGAACTACTTGCTGGGAGGTTGGGGGATCAACGGAATCCTGACCCTTACTTCTGGCGCGCCATTCGATGTGGGTGTCGGCGGCGACCCCGCGCTCACGCAGAACTTCGGATGCTGCAACGGCTACTATGACCGGTTGAATGTAGTGAGTGGCCAGCCGTTCTATGCTCCTAACAAAGGACCCGCCGAGTGGCTAAATCCTAACGCGTTCTCGACTCCGCCCACGGCGCTCGGTTCGTTCGGCGACTTGGGCCGCAATGCACTGCGCGGCGATAATTTCAAGAACTTGGACTTCTCGCTGTTCAAGCAATTCCCCATTACCGAACGTTACCGCGTCGAATTTCGCTTCGAGACGTTCAATTTGTTCAATACGCCGACATGGGGCTTCCCGGACCAAAATATTCAGGATAAGAATTTCAACACGATCTCATCCACTCGAAACGTCGCCGCCAGGCAATTGCAGTACGGCGTAAAGTTTTACTTTTAGCCCTTGAGAAATACCCCTGCGCGGAGCGCCGATCGGGTGCCCGCGCGAAGCTCCGGGAGTGGCAGTCGCAGCTTGCGCGTCGCGGACGGCGAACCGAACGTGCGTCAAGGAACCCCCCACCCCTGTGGCGTCGCTCCCGGCGCCTCGGCGCTGGAAGCAACATCGCCTTACGGACAGATCGCGGAATCCATGCTTGCACACAGAATCAGGTGATCTAGCCCGTTCCCTCCTGCGTTCCGTCACTTGGACCCGTTCTGGTAGCGTGGCGACAGGGCACGGAATATACTTGTAAAAAAATTGGGCGTGGCACGATACGCTCCAGGCAACCTCGAATGTTCCGCGGCGGAAGATCACGCGTTCCAATGGCGCGAATGGGAATCTTGGCGCTCGGCTTCGCAGCCGCGCTCGCAGCGGCGCGGCCGTGCGTCGCACAATCGTCCGCACAAACCGGCCAGGGCACCGCGCCGCATCGCTCGGCCGCTCCAAGCGTGTTGCCGAAACCCTGCCTGATGCCAGCGCATGCTTCCGAGCAGATCGCGACCTTGCTCGAAACGGTGAAAGACCATCCTACCGCCGGCGCATACAACACCCTGGGCGCGCTCTATGCAGCGGCAGGGCAAGTCAAATGTGCCATCCCAGCATTTCAGTTGTCGATGCAAATCGATCGCCACAACTGGGAAGCGCATTACAACCTGGCCCTCGCGCTTCTAACCATTCGCGATCCCGCCCGTGCCGCCACCGAACTTCATGCCGCCATCGCGGCAAAGCCAGATTCGGCGAGTTCGCATTTCGCGTTGGGCACATTGCTCTACAATGAGAAGAAGCTCGCGCCAGCTGCAGCCGAATTCGACGCCGTACTCAGCATCGATCCAAATTTCCCCGGCGCGGCCATCAGCCGCGCGCAGGTGCTGATCGCCCAAGGGAACCCAACAGCAGCCGTTGCTTTAATGGAAAAGGCGCTCGCGCAACCTCCCCCCGCCGAGCAACTCGTACCCGTCACGGTGGCGCTAGGTCTGGCGTACTCGCAAACCGGAGACGCGCCCAAAGCCGCGCAGACGCTGCAACGGCTCGTCGCAACTCACCCGGATTCCGCGGACGCTCATATGGGCCTGGGAACCGTCTATGCCGAGACCGAGCCTGCGAATCTGGAAGCGGCAGTCGCCGAATTTCGCGATGCCTTGCGGCTCGATCGCACCAAAGACGAAGCCCGGCTTGCGCTGGGGCGCGCGCTAATCTCGCAGCAGAAGTATTCCGATGCACTGGTGCCACTGCGGGAATACACCGAACATGAGCCGCGGGATTTTCAAGGTTATTACGCGGCGGGGTTGGTGTACCGAGGCCTCCGGCAATGGGATTCTTCTATTGCATCTTTGCAAAAAGGCGCGCGGCTCGATCCTGAGAGTTACGAGGTCCGCTATGAACTCGGAGTGGTGCTTGCGGAAGCCGGCCAGAACGAGCAAGCCATTCGCGAATTGCAAATCGCAGAGAAAATCCGGCCGTCCGCGCCCGACCCCCACGTTCAATTGGCTCGGTTACTCGCGAAGGCTGGCCAGGGAGAACTCGCCCAGAAAGAGCATGCGCAATATGCTTCTCTTGTTTCGCGCGGAGATCCGGGTATAACCGCAAGTAAGTTCAATGAGCAGGCGAATCAGCTCCTGGCCGCAGGGAAAGCTCGTGCAGCGGCGGATGCCTACCACGAAGCGCTGCGTGCTGACCCGAAGAATCCACAGTTGCACTACAACCTGTCACTCGCGCTGGATCAACTCGGCGATCGCGCCACGGAACGTCAAGAACTCGAAAAAGCTATCCAGCTCGATCCGGAACTCGCCGTCGCTCACAATCAGCTGGGCGTTTTGGACCTCCAGAGTAATCGGGCCTCCGAAGCTGAACAGGAATTCAAGAAAGCCATCGCCGGCGATCCGCGCTACGCGGAAGCACAGAACAATCTCGGCGTCCTGTACAACCGCGAGGGCAAAGATCAAGACGCGGCAACGCTGTACCAGCAGGCCATCGATAGCGATCCGAAATACACCAAAGCTCTGGTGAATTTGGGTCTGCTGCTCGCCCAACACGGCCAGCTCGCTCAGGGCGAGCAGCAATTGCGCGCGGCCATCCAGATTAATCCCAGCGACCCCTCCGCGTACACCGCGCTCGGAATGATTCAGGGCAAATCCGGGCGAGGCGTCGAAGCAGTTGAAAGTTTCCGCAAAGTTGTCGCGCTCCAACCCGATTCAGCGGAAGCGCATTTGAATCTCGGCATTGCCTTTGTGGATCAGTACGATCGCACCGGCGGCTTCCAGGAATTCCAGCAGGCCGCGCGCCTCGCTCCGCAATCTCCGGCCGTACACTACAACCTAGGCCGTTTCTTTTTCGAAACCGCCAAGTATGAGGACGCGCGCAAGGAACTCGAGGAAGCCGTACGCCTCGATCCCAGCTACGCGCCCGCGCTTTACTTTCTGGCCCTTGCGGCAAAGCAGGACAACGATCTCCCTCGCTCCACCGAGCTCTTCGAAAAGCTCCTCGGACTCCAGCCGGGAAATCCCGATGCGCAATTCCTCCTGGGCCAGAATCTCGAGCATCAGGGAAATACCAGCGACGCGGTAGCCCATTGGAAATTGGCTCTGCAGGCTGATCCCAACTATTCGCAAGCTCTCTACAATCTGGCACGCGCTTTGAAAAAGACGAATGATCCCGAAGCGCAGAAGTATCAGGATCGCTACGACCAACTGCAGAAGGACCAGCAGATCTCCGACCGCGTGCAACAACTCGGAAATTTCGCGCTCGCGGCGTCCAACGCGCAAAACTGGCCGCAAGCTTTCGCGCAGATTCAAGAGGCCGTGCAACTTTGCGGCTCCTGCCCGGAGGCCGCACACCTGCACAAAAACCTCGGATGGATGTATTTCCGCATCGGGAAATTGCAAGAAGCGGAGAAAGAACTGGGACTCGCGCTCGATTTCAATCCCAGTGACGCCGACGCCCAGCAGGCTCTGACCGCGATCCAGAAAGCCCGCGCGCAGCAGACGCCGTGACTCTATTTCGCACGGAGGCATTTGCTCACGCCCCTTCGGCTCAATTTATAGATCTGCATGATTCGCGGCAGCGCATGGAATTCCTTTGCAAGAGGTGATTGAAATGACCGACGTATTTCCGCATCTCGATTACAAGCCGAAATTGCCGCGCAATCTCGACCAGGGAATCGGAATTATCGGCGCCGGCGGAATCGTCAATTACGCCCATCTCCCGGCCTACAAAAAGGCCGGCTTCAAAGTTGTAGGCCTCACCGACAAGAACCGCGCCCAGGCTGAGAAAACAGCGCGCGAGCACGGAATTCCGAAAGTGTACGCGAGCGCGGAGGAACTGCTTGCCGACCCGGAAGTTCGCATCTTGGATGTCGCGGTGTACCCGGACGTTCAACCCGCAATCGTCGAGCAGGTCACCGTAGCCAAGAAACATTTGCTCTGCCAGAAGCCGTTTGCGGATGAGTACGCCAAAGCGGTTCGCTGCGTTGATCTCGCGCAAAAAGCCAACGTCAAAATTGCCGTAAACCAGCAGATGCGCTGGGACGCCGGCATTCGCTGCGCGCGATTACTGATGGACGATGGCTGGGTGGGCGCTCCGTTCTACGCCACGATTCAGGTTCACTGCAAGACCGACTGGAGCCTCTGGCCTTGGATCTACGCCGGAAAGCGCCTCGAAGTGATGTTCCACAGCATTCATTACATTGATTCGCTGCGTTATCTGCTCGGCCAGCCGGCCTTCGTATTTACCAGCGGCAGCCGCGCTCCCGGCGAAAAAACTGCCGCGGAAACGAAAACTCTCACTACGTGGGAGTACGATTCCGGACTCCAGGTCCTGATTGATGTCTGCCATTCCACCTGGACGGACGACCCCTACGCCATTTTCAGGATTGAAGGAACGGAGGGTGTGATCAAAGGAACGATCGGATTGATGTACAACTATCCGGCTGGTCGTCCCGACACGCTTGAATTTATGTCCAAGCGTAACGCCGGCTATTGGTTTTCCGCGCGCTTGGACAGCATGTGGATCCCCGATGCATTCGTCGGTCCCATGGCGTCTCTGATGCGTGCGGTCGAGGATGATTCCGAGCCGGAAACCAGCGGCCGCGACAATCTCCGCACTCTGCAGATCGTGTTCGCGGAATACAAATCCATGGCGGAACGACGCGCCGTGCGTCCCGAAGAAATCACCGCGTAACTCTTTCAGGCCGAGCGTCCTTATT
>Ga0070765_100000803_pt1 | contig 18647 bp, 9 predicted proteins | sample HubBroMetageWFT5_FD_71516 | JGI IMG/M metagenome (GOLD analysis project Ga0070765, IMG submission 71516) | Warmed and freeze-thawed soil microbial communities from the Hubbard Brook experimental Forest, New Hampshire - Hubbard Brook CCASE Soil... | ecosystem: Environmental > Terrestrial > Soil... | reverse complement strand
GCACGCCGGTAGCTCCGATTCACATCAATCCCAAGGTGCATCCGCTGCTCAGCGACCTCATCATGAAGACGCTGTCCAAGGATCCGGCGGAGCGTTACCAGAGCGGACGCGAACTGCTCGACGATCTCGAAAAGTGCAAGGAGTCGAAGACGCTTGCAGCCAAAAAGCCCGAAGCTGCCAAGGGCGCTGCCGCTGGAACGCAGTCGAAGGCAGCGGCACAAACCAAGTTTGCCGCACCGGCCAAGCCCGTGCCGCCAAAGCCTGCGGCTTCCCGTCCGGCGGAGAACAAGTCTGCGCCGGCCAAGCTGGCCGAAAAGAAAGCGGCTGCACCTGCGCCGCCCAAGGCCGCGTCTGCGCTCGCCTCGCCGAAGTCTACTTTGGCCGCCCCAAAAGCGGCAGCAGCGGCGGCGGGAGCGGGCGGCGGTTACGCGTCCCAGCCGGCCCCATCGTCTCCACCGGCGTCATCGTCGGAGTCCGAACTCGATCTCTCCGACAGCTTCATCTCGGCTAGTGTGAGAGCGACGCTCAACGCCGCGGACCGCGAGTCCGCGCAGATGTCTTCCGTTGTCGCCGATGAACCGCAGGTCGAAACGGTTGAGGCCCCCGAGGAAGACCGTCCAAAGATTGCCGTCGATCCCATGATGGCGGAAGGTGGCCCGTCCGGCAGCAGTGGCGTGAGTTTTTCCGAGATGACCGAACTGCCGCCGCTGAAGGAGGTCTATATCGCACCTCCGCCGCCTGCTGACCCGCCCTCTGGGTTCCAGCCCGTGCATGGCGCTCCTGCGGCCTCCACAATGTTTCAGGGCGACCTCGAGGCTGACTTCAAGGGTAAGGGCAAGGGTGACGAGAAGCCCAAAGTGCAGCCGCGGGAGGTCGCCGAGAAGGCGATCAAAGAAATCAAGAATGTTCCGCCCAAGTTGATGGGCTACGCTCTCGGCGCCGCGGGTGTGCTGATTCTGATCATCGGTGCCGGCGTAACCATCTACATCCACGGCCTGAACAGCGACGACGATACGGGTGCCGAACGCCCAGCCGCCGCTCCGGAAGTTTCGCAATCCGCCGCTCCTTCTTCGGATCAAGCCGCTGCCACGCACGCCCAGACGAACCAGCCAGCCCAGACGGCACCGGCCGCAGCGCAAGCGCCGGAAACTTCCGAGCCCGAGGCGCGGACGCCGGCAGCGCGATCGCGGAGCGCAAACGCTAAGAAGAGGCCCGCTGCACCCATCGCCCCGGCGATCATCCCCGGTCAAATGGCGGTTGATTCCACGCCGCAGGGTGCGCAGGTTACGGTCGATGGCAGAAGCGATCCGAGTTATGTGACGCCGTTTGCGCTGACCAACTTTCAACCCGGAGCGCATACGATTAGCGTGAGCAAGGCGGGCTATGGCACCGACTCGCGCACGGTCAACGTGATGTCGGGCAACCGCGCGACAGTCGTCGTCCACCTCGCACAGTTGATGGCGACGCTTGTGGTGAACAGCGAGCCGGCCGGAGCGAACATCTACGTCGATGGCCGCGATATGGCCACCAAAACTCCCGCCCAGGTCAGCGTGGATAAAGGTCAGCACGTTGTGCTGGTGCGCAAGATGGGTTACATCGACGAGACCATGAACGCGCAATTCGCTCTGGGCCAGACCTACAACTTCGCTCCCTCGCTGCGGCCGCTGGGCAATGCGGACAGCATCAAGACTGTCGGTAAAATGTCGAAGCTGTTCGGCGGAAAAGGTGCGCAGGCGGGTCAGGCCACGGTGAGCATTCACACTCAGCCCAAGGGAGCGCAGGTCGCGATCAACGAACACATTATGGATAAGAATTCCCCGCTTGACGTGGCAGTGGATCCCGGCAACTATGTCATCGACATTACGCTGACCGGATATGCGCCCGTCCACAAAGTCATTAACGCGGACAAAGGCGGCAAGGTTGTGGTGGACGAAACACTGCAACCGCAGTAGCGCGCTGTCACAACCACAGCAGCCTGCGATCGACCCTCATTTGGTTTTCTTAGCGTCCTTCGCGGATTTTCTTAGCGATCTTTGCGGTTAAGAGCTTTTGTTCTTTTGAAGTCCGCTACTGCTCCTGGCATCAAAAGACTCTAACCGCTAAGGACGCTAAGAAAATCCGCAAAGCTCGCAAAGAGAGCGCCTCGACGCAATCGGTCAACTCCTGGAACGTCGTTCGTCCCATCGCCAACAAAACCTGTGGAAAAACGCGACAGTGCGGATCCCTCTTCGGGCGCGGGGCTCCTTTTAACACTCATTTAACAATTCCGAAACTCCGCAGCAACTTTAGGGCGGTATGGTCGGGGACAACCCTGCGCATCATCCGCCAACCGGCGCGAACAAAGCTGACTAGAGGAGATTTCCATGATCGAGAAGTTCATTTCTGACGCCCCCAGAAAGACGATGGCGCTGCTGCTGGTAGCGACCACGGCTCTGGGATCGAGCGTTATGCCCGCCTTTGCTGCCTCCAAGCCGTCCAAGCCAAGCATCTCGTTTACACCCACGGCAACGCCGATTAAGCACATCGTCGTGATTTTCAATGAGAATGTTTCCTTCGATCACTATTTTGGAACCTACCCGGTAGCGGCTAATCCCTCGGGCGAGCCGAAATTTATTGCGGCCCCTGGAACACCCACGGTGAACGGATTGAGCGGCGCGCTGTTGACCGCCAATCCTAACCTGAACCCCGCCAACACCACGGGCGCGTCCAACCCCTTCCGCCTCGATCGCTCGCAGGCCTTCACCAATGACCAGGATCACTCCTACACTCCTGAGCAGGCGGCTTTCGACAACGGCCTGATGGATTTGTTCCCGCTGAACACGGGAACCGCCGGTCCGCCACCCTCGGGCACTGGCGTGACTCAGACCAACGGCTTGGTCATGGGATATTTCGACGGCAACACGGTCACCGCGATGTGGAACTATGCGCAGAATTTCGCGATGAGCGACAACTCGCATGGTTCGACCTTTGGACCGTCCACGCCGGGCGTGGTCAATCTTATTTCCGGTCAGACCAATGGCGTAATCAATACCCTGAACGGAACCGGCGACGAAGTCAGTGGCGGTCCCGATGGCTCGCTCACCATGATCGGCGATGCCGATCCGACCGGCGACGCCTGCTCTTCTCCGTCGCGCGCTCAGGGCAACATGTCGAGCAACTCGATTTTCGACCTGCTGCACGCGGCCGGCGTGAGTTACGGCACCTTCATGGGCGGCTTCAACCTCACCATCACGAACTCCAATGGCACGAGCGGTTGCAACCGGAGCACGACCTCCGCTGTTACCGGCGTTACCGAGCTCGACTACACCCCGCACCACTCGTTGTCTTCGTATTGGCCTTCCATCGCAAATCCGAAGCATACCCGTCCGCAATCGCTTGCCGAGATCGGGCATGACGGTCCGGCGAACCACGACTATGACACGCTGGATTTCTATGCCGCTGCCGCCGCCGGCAATCTTCCGGCAGTAAGCTTCCTGAAGGCTCCGTCGTATCAGGATGCGCACCCGGGATATTCCGATCCTCTGGACGAGCAGACCTTCGTAGTCGACACCATCAACTTCCTCGAGACCCTGCCCACCTGGTCCAGCACAGCGGTCGTGATCGCCTACGACGACTCCGACGGATGGTACGACCACGTGATGGGACCGATCGTCAACACGTCGACTGGCCCCGCGGATGCGCTCACTGGACCTGGAACCTGCGGCACGGCGGCCACTTCGCTCCCTGGCGTCAATGGCACCGCGAATCCGCACGCTCTCGGCCGCTGCGGCTACGGTCCGAGATTGCCGCTGCTGGTCATCTCGCCGTGGGCGAAGAGGAACTTCGTCGACAGCACAGTGACCGATCAGAGTTCGATCATCCACTTCATTGAAGATAACTGGCTCGGCGGCGAACGCATTGGCCAGGGATCGTTCGATGGCGTGGCGAACTCGATCAGCCAGATGTTCGACTTCAAGAATTTCCGCTTCGACGGATACCTCTTCCTGGATCCGGGCACCGGAGAAAGAAAATTCTGAAGTAAAATTACGGCAGGTAATCAAGCGGGTATGCGAGCCAACAGGCTTGCATGCCCGCTCGGTTTTCAGTGCGTTTTTTTCGGAGCGTTTTTTCCAGGTCGCTTTTTAGTGATAAAGTCCAGGAGGATTGCAGCCTGTCGATCTCGCGGCGAACGTTTCTTCAGCACAGCGGAATCGCGGCCGCGGCTCTGGCGCTGCGCCAGAGCGCTTCGCGCGCGCCCGCGCCAAAGTTCCGAACTCAGCTGAACGCGAGTTCACTGGCCCAGTTTGTCGATCCGCTTCCGATTCCTGCGATCGCGAAGCCCAGCGGAATGCGTCCCAGCCCCGTCGATGCTTCGCTCAACCTGCCCTACTACCGCATTCCCATGCAGCAGTTCGAAGCGAAGATTCATCGCGACCTGAAGCCCACGCGGCTCTGGGGATACGGTGGCAGCTCTCCCGGCCCAACGCTGGAAACGCGCAGCGGCCAGGGGTTGCTGGTGGAGTGGGCGAACGAATTGCCAGACACGCATTTTCTTCCCATCGACCACACCATTCACGGAGCGGAATCCGACAAGCCCGACGTGCGCACTGTGGTGCATTTGCACGGAGCCAAGGTTCCGCCCGAGAGCGACGGCTATCCTGAGAAATGGTTTGTGCCGGGCAAGTCGGCGCTCTGTCACTATCCCAACCAGCAGGACGCGGCGATGTTGTGGTATCACGATCACGCGCTCGGCATTAACCGCCTCAACATCTTCGCCGGGCTTCTCGGAACATTCTTTGTGCGCGACGATTTTGAAGATTCACTCGATCTGCCGCGCGGCCAATATGAGATCCCGCTGGTCATCTACGACCGTGTGTTCGATCTCGAGTCGCAGCTGAACTATCCCGTCTCTGGTGATCCCAAGAAGCCCTGGACGCCCGAAGTCTTCGGCGATGCGCTTCTGGTCAACGGCAAGCTGTTTCCCTATCTCGAAGTCGAACCGCGCAAGTATCGCTTTCGCGTGCTCAACGGAGCGAACGCCCGGTTCTTTCACCTCTCGCTCTCGGGCGGCCCGGCGATCTATCAGATCGGAACCGACCAGGGACTGCTCCCCGCGCCGGTGCGGGTTGATCGCGTGAATCTTGCGCCCGCCGAACGCGCCGATGTGATCGTTGATTTCTCCGGAGCGGCCGGGCAGAACATCGTCATGAAAAACGACATGGCGTTCACGGTCATGCAGTTTCGCGTAGCGCAGAAAGCAGGAACTGGCGACACGAAGCCGCTGCCCGCGCGGTTGCGTCCGGTTCCGAAGATCGACGAGTCATCCGCGGTCAAGACCCGCATGCTGAGCCTGGTGGAAGTTGACGATCTTATTCAACGCCCCATGACGATGCTGCTCAACAACGCGCACTGGAGCATGCCGGTGACGGAGAATCCCGTGCTCGACTCAATAGAAATCTGGGGATTGCTTAACACGACCGACGACGCGCATCCGATCCACCTGCACCTGGTCCGCTTCCAGATTCTCGACCGCAGGAGTTTCGATGTTGCGACGTATTGGACAAAGGGCGAGATAAAGTACACCGGCCCGGTTGTGCCGCCCGAGGCCAGTGAAGCCGGTTGGAAAGACACAGTACGCGCCGACCCCGGCATGGTGACGCGAATCATCACCCGCTTCGAGGGATTCCCCGGCCGCTACGTATGGCACTGCCACATCCTCGAGCATGAAGATAACGAAATGATGAGGCCCTTCGACGTGGTCGCCGCCAGGTAATTCGCCGGCGTAGCCCCGGACGCCCTCATCCGGGGTTGCGTGAAGCGCAATGAGCAGGACTTCAGAGGCGTGCCGCGTTGCCATGGCAACGAGTTTCCGTAATAGAGTTAATTGCGTAACTTGGACTGAAGAGTTGTTTTTCTTTGCGTTCTTCGCGGCTGTTATTCGCGAACTTAGCGGTTAAAGGCTTTTTAGATTTTCAGCATCCTGAGTGAAACTCTTAACCGCAAAGTTCGCGAAGAACAGCCGCAAAGAACGCAAAGACGAGGTCGTCCGGCTGAGATTTTTCTATCCCGAACGTTTACTGCCTGGCTTGCCGAACTCTAGTGCGGCAGCCTGAAGTTGACCGTGATCTGCGTCTGGATTTCGACTGGCTCGCCATTCAGCAGGTAGGGCTTGTACTTCCAGCGTTTGACGGCATCGGCCGCGGCCCGCGTGAGTTGCGGATTTCCGCTCAGTATCTTTAGATCTGTTATGTCTCCGGTCTTGGAAACGGTCGCCAGCATTTGCACCGGGCCTTCGACCTGCATCCGCACCGCGGTCGGCGGATAAACGGGTTCGACTTTCTTGATCAGCAGTCCCTGGGAAACTCCCTGAGAGATATTCAGTCTCTGCAGCACTGGCTTCTGCTCCGCCGACGAGTCGACCAGATTCGGTAGCGGGCCGCTGGAAGCAGACGTATCCATTCCGATCACGCTGGGTGCAGGCGTGTCGGGAGCCGCCGGCTGTGACTTTACCTTCGGTACTGCGCCGCCCTTTACCACTCGGGGCGCATCCGCAGGTTGTGCGGCCGCAGCCGGCTTGCTGGTGGGCGAATTCTCCTTTACCGGGGCCGGAGCTGCGCTCGCATTCTCGGACGGAACAGGTTCTATCTGAAACTGATTTGCGGTTGGTGAAGTCGACGATGCACCCGCCGGCGAAGCAGAAGCCGAAGGCGGTTGCGTCGAGGTGTTCGGAGTTACACCGGCTGAGGCCTTCGAAGTCTCTGCTGCCGCGGGCGCGGAAGGCGCGGGCGCAGGCAGTACCGCCGGTTTCGACGACACAACAGGCTGGCTCACCGGCGGAGCAGCATGCCCGCCGAGGAAGCTTTGCCCGGCATACAGGAGCGCGCCAACCAGCACTACCGCGGCCACTCCCACCAGTATCTTCTTCTTGCCGCCGCTCGCCTCCGGAACGTTGGCTCCGCCAAAGGTGAATGTCGGTGCGGGCATGCTCGCCGAAGATTCGCTGGGCTCTGCCGTAGCCGAAGGCGCACTGCTGCTCAGAGCGTCGTTTTCTGTAATCGAAGGAATTGCTGCTTCCATGGCGGCCGGTGATTGCGCTTCACGCGCTGGCGCCGCGGCGCTCGCAGCTCCGCCGCCGAACGATGCGGAAGGAGACCCGGACGCCGCTGGAGCGGATACTGTTGGAGCAAGAGGGGCAGCCGGTCTCGGCAAAGGCCTCGCCTCAACCGAGACTGCCGGAATCGAATGCGCGGGAGCGGCCAGAGGCGCGGTAGGCCGCATCTGTGGCGTCGGCGGAGCGATCGCTGCGACTTTCCTCGCCGCGGGCGGTGCCATCGTTGGAACTGGAGACGATGTTGGAACGGGTGCATCAGCATTAACGGAAGTCGCCGGACTCGCAACCGGAGCCGCGCTCGGCCTCGCCGCAATGGTTGGGGTTGGAGTTGGAGCCGGTTTTGCCGGAGGCGCTGCTGGGCGCTGCGTAGGTGGCGTCGGAGTGGTTGCCACCGGTGCCGCCGGTTTCGCTGCCTCGCCTTTTCTCAGCAGTCCGCGCGCAACGCGCAGGGTTCCCTTGGCCTGTTCAACGTTGATGGGTTTGGTCAGAACCAGGTTGGCGCCGATTCGGAAGGCTTTCGCCACCCCGGCCTGACCTTCCACCACCGCGACGGCAAGCGACGCCTGGTTGGACGTCGAATTGCGCGCGCTCTTGAACAACAGTGTGGCGTTCTGCTCGTTATCGCAGTCCACCACGACAGCGTCGAAGTGCCCGCCCATCAGCTTCTTGACGGCCGCGAAAGTTTCCGTGCACGGTTCGACACTGAACTCAAGTTCGCTTAAGACCTGCGTCAGCGTGCGCGCGGTCTTTTCGTCGGCACAGAAGAGAAGAGCTTGGTAACCCATATTAAGCTCATCGTAGGTACACCCGTAAGAGGCGGCAAGTTACGCCGGTAATTCGCAGTGCGCTGGTTTTCCCGCACTTTTCAGGGGTCTTAGGTGATAGGTCTTGGGTGTTACGCTTCGACCCAATCGTGGGGGCATGACTTAAGACCCACGACCTAAGACCCAAGACCTACGACCTCACACCAAGACCGTTACAATAGCGCTCCATGCGCGTGCCACTCTGGCTGAAAATCGCCTGGACGCTCTGGCTGATCGTGTGGGCCCCTGTGTACTTGCGCCAATACGGCGCGCAGAATTTTCTTTTCTTCTGCGATATCGGGAATGTGCTGATCGGCATTGCCCTCTGGATGGAGAGCCCGCTGATTTTTTCCTGGACCGCCTGCGGCTTGCTGCTGTTTCAGACGCTCTACTGCGTCGATCTCGCCGGCGGGTTGCTGCTGGGCAAACACATCATCGGTGGCACGGAATACATGTTCGATCCCGACCTGCCGCTTCTGATTCGCCTGCTGAGCCTGTTTCACGTGGCGACACCGCCGCTGCTGTTGTGGGCGATCTGGCGCCTGGGCTACGATCCGCGCGGATGGAAGCTGCAGACGCTTACCGCATGGATCGTGGTCCCAATCAATTATTTGTGGCGCCCCGAGCGCGATGTGAATTGGGCCCGCGGCCTGTTCTTTCACGAGCAACACAAAGTGCCGGGCTTCGTGTATCTCGCGTGCTATTTACTCGCTGTGCCGCTGCTGGTTTATTTTCCGACGCACCTGTTGCTGGAGTGGGCGTCAAATCGCTGGCAGTCGCGAAGGTGTAGCCCCGGACGCCCTCGTCCGGGGTTGCGCGAAGCGCAATAGGCAGCGCCTCTGAAGCCGGTTGTGACGGTTCTAACGCCGGCTGTTACGATGCCGCCCACGGAGCTATCGCTCCGCCGCTACAGGAGCATCGCAGCGCTTCGAGCCCTAGCGATTCTTATCCTCCGGCGAAGTGTTCGTCGCCGACTCCTGCGGAGGATAAGCGATCGACCCCTTGAACGATGAAATGTCATCCGGATGAAAGTCGGGGAAGGGAAGTTGCTTGCCCTCGCGCAGCTCCGCAATTTTCTTCACGGCATTCTCGGCCTTCTCTTTTTCGACGCCGTGGTCGCGGCTCAAATAAAGAGTCTGCGACGGCAGCGCGAGGCCGCTCCCCGCTTCGTCGAGGATCTCCAGCATGCGGAGCAGCAGGTCTTCGCGCACGGCGGCATACTCGTTGTAATCCCGCGTAAGAATGTAGGCAAAGATTTCCGCACTGAGAGAACTCCCCGCAACATCGGTCAGGCGCACGCGAACACTCGCACCCTCAACTTTGGCGTGGCTGTAGAGCAAGCGGCGAACTTCGGCGAGCACGAAGCGGACCTGGTCCGCCTTGGTTTCGGAGCGCAGGCCCATTGTCGTCTTGAAGAGAATTTTGTCGCGGCGGCTGAGATTCTCGACATTAATAGTCGCGACCGTGCCGTTGGGAATCGCGAGCAACGTGCGCTCGTCGGTGCGGACGCGGGTGGAGCGCAGGCCAATGTCTTCGACCGTTCCAGTGCGATCGCCAAAACGGCAGACGTCGCCGACACGGATGACTTCATCGCCGAGAACGGAAACGCCGCCGAAAAGATTCGCAATCGTCTGCTGTGCGCCGAAGCCGATCGCCAGTCCGCCGATGCCGAGGCCGGCCAGCGCCGTGCTCATGTTGAAGCCGAGACTGCCCAGCACCGCCAGCACTCCGCCCACGAAGATCATCGCTTTCACGATGCGCTCACCCAGCAGCATCAGCGATCCGGTGCCGGCGTGTCCGTGAGCCAGAGCGCGGTTGCGCACCCGGCGTAGCGACCAGCGGACAATGTGCCATAGGATCCAGGTTGCGCCGATGACCAGGGCGACGGACGCGACCTGATGGTAATAATGGCGCGGCAGCAGCGCGATCCCAAGGTAACGCGAGAAAAACTCATGAACCAGCGTCCCAGCTAGCAACCATGCTGGCGCCGAAACCGTGCGCCAGTTGGCGATCTCCACATGGCCACGGCGCCGCGCCCACCAGCGCACCGGAACCTCGAGCACAACCAGCACCAGCCAGCCAATCCCCGCGGCGACAGGCAGCGCGAGCAGCAGGGCCAGCCACTGCCACAGGGCCATCCCCGCAATCTGGTTCTTTACCAGAATCTTCGGAAGCCTGCTCTCCACCTGCCGCGCTTCGACCTGATCGTAGAGTTCGGGAACCTTGGTTAACGTTTCGGAAGAGATCAGCCAGATTTTGCCCGCATTCGGATCGGTGACGCGAACCAGGTTCAAGTCGGCATCAATGTCACCCGACGACATGGTGCCGATTTTTTGTATTCCAAAGGGCGCGCCTTCCTGCGGAGTTCCTTCCGGCTGGTTGCTCACGCGGCTCAAGTTGCAGTTGCAGGCGTGGTTCATCACGAAGTTCAGTTTGTTCGCGATATCCTCGCCGTCAGACTGGCGGCGCGCGCTGCTCATCTGCAGATATTGCGCGGCGATGCTGTAGTTACCAGACTGCGCCGCCTGCAAAAATCCCAGAACAGATCCCGAAGGCGTCGTGCGGTTGAGTGGGTCGGTGGGCGCGCTCGAATTGCTGGCTGCGGTGGGGGACGACGACAATAGTCCGCTGAGCGCCGACTGCGCCGAGGATGGAAGGCTGGCCGAGAATGAAACGGAAAGAGAAAGAATCAGAAGAAATATCGTCTTACGAAACAAACGCATCATCTTTCTCCAGACGGGCACTGCGCAAGCGCGCGCCTCATCCTACACTTCCCGCGCCTCATCCCCGCTTGGGGCGGTAGATGTCTGTGCTTGTGCCGAAGAAAACTTCGGCGGCGTTCATGACGGTTTCCGAAAGAGTCGGATGCGGATGGATCGTTGCAGCCACATCGTGAGCGACCGCCGCCATCTCGATCGCGAGAACGCCTTCCGCAATCAACTCACCCGCGCCCGCACCGACAATGCCCACGCCGAGAACCCGCTCCGTGTGCGGATCGAAGATCAGCTTGGTCATGCCCTCTGGTCGATCAATCGTGATGGCGCGGCCGGACGCGGCCCAGGGAAATTTCGCGGTTTTGATCTCGCGATTTTCTTTTTGCGCCTCGGTCTCGGTCAGGCCGCACCAGGCAATTTCAGGATCGGTGAACACGACCGCGGGGATCGCGCTCGGCTCGAATGCAACCTTGTGCCCGGCAATGGCCTCGATCGCCGTGCGGCCTTCGTGAGTAGCCTTATGCGCAAGCATCGGCTCGCCGACCACGTCGCCGATAGCGGAAATGGCCGGGTCGTCAGTCTGCAACTGCTTGTTGACCTGAATGAAACCGCGCGGGCCGATTTTGACTTGAGTTTTTTCCAGGCCGGGGATCTCCGAGTTCGGCTTGCGGCCGACAGAGACCAAGACGCGATCGAATACCTTCTCCTGAGATGTCCCATCCTGTGCCTTGAGCGTGGCGCGGATGCCGGCGCCTTCGTCCTTCACCGCAGCGACGGTCGTGTTAAGCAGAATTCCATCGAACAATTTTTCCAGCCGCTTGTGTAGCGGGAGAACGAGATCGCGATCCGCACCGGGCAGCAAGCCGGAAAGCATCTCCACGACGGTAACGCGCGTGCCCAGCGTGGCGTAAACCGAGCCTAGTTCGAGGCCGATGTATCCGCCGCCAACTACGAGCAGAGTGCCGGGTATGTCTTCGAGATTCAGCGCGCCCGTGGAATCCATGATCCGCGGCGTGTTGAGCTTCAGTGCCGGGATGATCGCGGGGCGCGAGCCGGTCGCGATGACGATGCGATCGAAAGAAAGCGTCTGCTGCGAGCCGTCGGACTTCGCGACTTGCAGCGTCGTGGAATTTTCAAACGCTGCGCGACCCTGGATGTAGGTGACTTTCCGCTGCTTCGCGAGAATGCCGAGGCCGCCCGTGAGTTTCTTGACGACGCCCTCCTTCCACGAGCGCAGACGCGCGAGATCGATCTTCGGCGCGACGAATTCGATCCCCCAATTTTTGGCCTGCTCGGATTCTTCGAGCAGTTTGGACACGTGCAGCAGCGATTTCGACGGGATGCAGCCGCGGTAGAGGCAGACGCCGCCGGGATTGATCTCGGGATCGACGAGAGTGACGGTCATTCCCAGGTCCGCGGCCAGGAATGCGGCAGCGTATCCGCCGGGCCCGCCGCCGACGACAGCGATGTTGATCGATTGCGTGTCAGACATAGTTTTTCGTAGAGACGTTGCTTGCAACGTCTCCGCAGGCAGCGCCGGAAATCCTGAATTCGTTTACGCCGCCGGCAGAAGACGTAGCAAGCTACGTCTCTACGACAGCGTTGGAGTTATCCCTGCACCGACAACAGGAACGGCTGCTCGAAAGCTTCCGCGATCCAGCGCAGGAAGCGCGCGGCATCGGCCCCGTCGATCAGGCGATGATCGTAGGAAAGCGAGAGCGGCAGAATCAGCCGCGGCTCGAACTTGCCTCCGTCCTTGCCTTCGATCCACTCCGGCTCCATGCGCGAACGCGAAAGGCCGAGGATCGCGACTTCCGGAAGATTGATGATCGGGGTGAAGCCCACGCCGCCAATTCCGCCCAGGTTTGTGATCGTGAAAGTTCCGCCCTGCATTTCTTCCGGCGTGATTTTCTTGTCGCGCGCTTTCTTCGACAGCTGCGACAACTCGACGGCCAGCTCGACGATATTCTTCTTGTCGACGTCGCGAATCACTGGAACCAGCAGCCCGCGATCCGTGTCGGCCGCGACCCCGATGTTGATGTACTGCTTGTAGACGATCTCTTCTTTCTCGATGTCGATCGAAGCGTTGAACTGCGGAAAAACTTTCAGCGCTGCGGCGCAAACCTTCAATGCGATCGCAGTCACGGTCATTTTGCCGCCGGCTTCTTCGGCCTTGGGAGCGAAGCGCGCGCGCAGCTGCTCGAGCTCCGTGATGTCGGCGCGATCGTGCTGCGTGACGTGCGGGATCGTATTCCAGGCCTCAGCCAGATGCTCGGCGGTCTTACGCCGCACGCCGCGCATGGAGACGCGCTCGACCTTGCCCCACCTGGTGAAATCCGGAAGCTGGGGCGCGGCGAAATGTCCGGCGCGGGGAACCTGGACCGCCGTCGCCGCCACGGAAAGCAGAGCTTTCGCGTGAGCTTTGACGTCGTCATCACTGATGCGCCCGCCCGGACCGCTGCCCTTCACTTCGTAAATGTCGACGCCCACTTCGCGCGCCAGCCGGCGCACACGCGGCGCGGCCGGAATCGGCTGCCGATTTTCAGTGCCCGCTACCTTGCCCAGTTGTACGGGCATGCTGAAAGCGGGCGTCGCCTGCTGCGGCTGATCGGGAGGCAGCGCCTGCTCTTCCGTTTTGCCCTCGGCACGAATCGCCGCTTGAAACGCCAGCCGCGCGCCGTGCTGTCCGGAGCTATGCTCGACGGGGGTATTGCGTGTTTGGGCTGGCTCGGGCTGCGCGGGTGCTCCGCCGTCGAGAGTGAAGATCACCTGCCCAACTTTTATTTTCTCGCCTTCCTTTACTTTGACTTCCTTGACCACGCCGCTGACCGACGAAGGCACTTCGACGACGGCCTTGTCGGTCTCCAGTTCCATCACTGGCTGGCCTTCGGAAACGCGGGTGCCGGGCGCGATCATCAATCGCACCAGATCGCCCTGCGAAATGTTTTCGCCGAGTTCAGGCAGTTTGAATTCGGATGCAACAAAGGCCGTCGCGACCGCCGGTTTCGCCACAGGCGGCGCTGACGGGGCGTTCTCAAGCACACTCTGCGCTGCAGGCTTCGCCGGGGATTGAGATACAGCAGGCGCAGTTCGCTGGGTAGGTTGCGCGGTGGCTTCAGACTGCGGGACGGGAGCGCGAGCAGCCTCGGCAGGCTTGGCGCCGGTTCCATTCTCGACCGTGAAAATAACCTGGCCGACCTTGATCTTGTCGCCTTCCTTGACGCGAATTTCCTGCACCGTCCCACTCACCGACGACGGAACCTCCACGACCGCCTTGTCGGTTTCAAGTTCCATGACCGACTGACCGGCGCTGACCGTGGCTCCGGGCGCGATCATCAGGCGCACCAAATCGCCCTGTTCGATGTTCTCTCCTAACTCCGGGAGCTTGAATTCAATCACTTCGTAGGTTCCTTTTGTGAGATCTAGTTTTTTCCAACGGCACCGAAGCTGTCAGCCTTGACGGCGTCCCGGTCGTAGAGACGTTGCTTGCAACGTCTCTGCCTGCAGCGCCGGAGCACTACTGGTTACGTTGCGTCGCCAGCAGAGACGTAGCAAGCTACGCCTCTACAGATCGCTTTAGCTCACCGCCGGGTTCACCTTCTCCGGATTGATCCCCAACTCCTGAATCGCGCGCTGCACCACGTCGGTGCCGATCTTTTTCTCTCGCGCCAGCGCCCCGAGCGTGGCCAGCACAATATGTTTGGCATCCACCTCAAAAAAGTCGCGCAACGCGACCCGGCTCTCGCTGCGCCCGAAGCCATCGGTGCCGAGAGAGACGAACGGTCCGGGCACCCACTTCGCCAGGCTCTCCGGCAAAATCTTCATATAGTCGGACGCCGCGATGAACGGCCCCGCCGCTCCCTGCAGCTTCTGCGTGACGTACGGAACTTTCGCGGTCTCGGCGGGATGCAACATGTTCCAGCGTTCGCAATCATTGGCGTCGCGATAAAGTTCCTTATAGCTGGTGACGCTCCACACATCGGCTGCCACGCCATATTTTTCCTCGAGAATCTGCTGCGCCTTCAACACCTCGAACATGATGGCGCCGCTGCCTAAAAGTTGTGCGTGCAGTTTCGCGTCAGTCTTCGCTGATGCCCTGAAGCGATACAGTCCCTTCAGCACGCCTTCGCGAACGCTGGGATCGGCGGGCATTCCAGGCATAGCCAGCGGTTCGTTGCCGACCGTCAGATAATAGAAGATCGATTCCTGATCGATGTACATGCGCTTGATGCCATCCTGAATGATGATGGCGATTTCATAAGCGAACGCCGGATCGTATGCCAGCAGATTGGGCACGGGAAGCGCGAGCACATGGCTGTGACCGTCCTGGTGCTGCAGTCCTTCGCCGGCGAGCGTGGTGCGGCCGGCAGTGCCGCCAATCAGAAATCCGCGGCAGCGCATATCGGCCGCAGCCCAAATCAAGTCGCCGATGCGCTGGAAGCCGAACATTGAGTAGTAAATAAAAAACGGAATCGTATTGATTCCGTGATTTGCGTACGCGCAACCCGCGGCGATGAGCGAGCACATCGAGCCCGCTTCCGTAATGCCTTCCTCGAGAATCTGCCCGTTCTTCGCCTCTTTGTAGTAGAGCAGTGTGTCCATGTCGACGGGTTCGTAGTTCTGCCCGACGCTGGAATAAATTCCGACCTGGCGGAACAAAGCTTCCATACCGAAGGTGCGGGCTTCATCGGGGACGATGGGCACAATGAATTTCCCAAGCTCCGGATCGCGCAACAACTTCGCGAGCAAACGCACGAAAACCATCGTGGTCGAGACTTCGCGCCCGTCGGTGCCTTTGTGAAATTCTTCGAAGTGCGAATCAGGGAACGGCTTCAGCGGCGTAGCGCGCACTTTGCGCTGCGGCATGTATCCGCCCAACTGCTGGCGGCGCGCCTGCATGTACCTGATCTCGGGGCTGTCGTCCGCGGGGCGATAGAAGGGAGCGTTGTGCAGTTCGTCGTCGGGAATTGGAATGCCAAATCGCGAGCGGAACATCTGCAGTTCGTCGTCGTTCAACTTTTTCTGCTGGTGCGTGATGTTCTTGCCTTCGCCGGCCTCGCCCAGGCCGTAGCCCTTGATGGTTTTCGCAAGAATGATTGTCGGCTGTCCGGTGTGATCGACCGCCGCGCGATACGCCGCGTGCACCTTAATCGGATCGTGACCGCCCAGTCGCATGCGCGCCAGTTGATCGTCCGAGAGATGCTCGACCATCTTCAGTAATCGCGGATCACTGCCGAACAGATTCTGCCGGAAATACGCTCCGCTCTCGACGAAATATTTCTGATACTGCCCGTCGCTGACTTCGCCCATACGACGCACCAGCAGGCCGTCGCGGTCGTTCTGGATCAGGCTGTCCCAGTCCGAGCCCCAGATGACTTTGATCACATTCCAGCCGGCGCCGCGGAAAATCGCTTCCAGTTCCTGAATGATTTTTCCGTTGCCGCGCACCGGGCCATCGAGGCGCTGCAGGTTGCAGTTGACCACGAAAATCAGATTGTCGAGTTTTTCCCGCGAGGCCAAAGTGATCGAGCCGAGCGATTCCGGTTCGTCCATTTCGCCGTCGCCGAGAAATGCCCAGACCTTTCCGCCGGTCGTCTTCTTGAGTTCGCGGTTCTCGAGATACTTGATGAAGCGCGCGTGGTAGATCGCCTGAATCGGGCCCAATCCCATGGACACAGTGGGAAACTCCCAGAACTCGGGCATGAGCCACGGATGCGGATACGAACTCAATCCTCCGCCGGGTTTGAGTTCGCGACGAAAGTTTTGCAGCTTCTCTTTCGAAATGCGTCCCTCGAGATACGCGCGCGCATACATGCCGGGCGCGGCGTGCCCCTGAAAATAAACTACGTCGCGGTCGCCGGTTTCGGTCTGCGCGCGAAAGAAATGATTGAAGGCAACTTCGTAGAGCGTCGCGGCGGAAGCGTAGGTCGAGATGTGTCCGCCGATGCCTTCTTGAATTTTATTGGCGCGCACCACCATCGCGAGCGCGTTCCACCGAACCAGGCTCTTGATGCGGCGTTCCATCTCCTGGCTGCCGGGGAACGGCGGCTGCTGCCCCGTCGCAATCGTGTTCTGGTAAGGCGTGGTCGCCGAAAACGGCAGATTAACGCCGCCCTCGCGCCGCGCATGCAGCGCCAGTTGCTGCAGCAGGCGCCCGGCGCGGTTGGGGCCGCCCTTTTCAAGAACGTAGTCCAGGGAATCGACCCACTCCCTGGTTTCTAAAACCTCTGAACCGTCAGTTTCCGTTTGTGGCAAGTCAGGCATCTCCGTCGCGGTGTGCGCAATGCTCCATCATAATTCAATCAAGAGGATTCTTGCTGACCGCCGCTCTCCCAACAGGCCTTGCAGGAGCGGCCCTCGGCGAATTGCCACCCAACATCCGTGGAGATGTTGGGTGGCAGGCGTTCATACGGTTCGGTTACTGACGGCTTGTGGGCGGAACAATTCCGTTCATGCGCAAGTATTCCACCATCTGACCGTAGTGATTGCTGGAATGGGCCACGACGTCTTCCGCCAACTGAAGACGCGTCTTCTGCCCCAGGGGGATGTTCAAGGGTTCCAGCATGTTCTGTTGATTGATGACCGCCATGGCCCGATGCAGAACTGCGAACGAGCCTTGGACGTAGGCCAAGATCTGGGCCTTGGATCGTACTGCGTCAGGCCCGGTTTCAGAGACCTGTTCTGGCGTTGGCGTTTCGCCGAGTATGTACGCGGCCATGCGGTAATTGTTGGCGGCCAGGTGCTTGGCCTGCTGAGCGAACGTGCGCACACCGGCAAACTCGCCTGCGGTTGGCGCAAAGGAGTATTTCTCCTCTGGCATGGCCTCGGCGGTAGTGACCACCATTTCTTCGCTGCGGCTGATCCAGAAATCGAGCGCCTGACTTACGGTAAGCCTGGTTTGGGCCACGGCGTATTGACTGGCATGGGCGAACAGCATACCCAAGAGAATGCGAGAGACAAGTTTTGTCATAAAGGCTCCTGAAGATGAGGCTGAAGATTGAAAAACAACGCACCGAGCTGACGAAGCCCTGGCTCAGATGCGGCTCGAATCCAGAATTTTTCAGGAGTGGGGAGGACCGCGATCGGTTTCAGGAGAGCCGACCGAAGAGACCAGGATCGACGGATTGCGCGGAACTGAGATACTCTTGGCGCAGGAAAGCGGAGCGCAAATCTCAAACTTCTGAAACGCCGGAAATTGAAACTGGAAAAAGCTTCGGAAACTGCAGCGAGAGCCTGCCGGCCTCAGCGCGGCCCGATAGGAGCGACCCTCGGCGATGGCCGCGTGGGGTTGTTTACCGGCGCAAGCTTTGCGGTTGATTGCAGGAGTACAGGAATCTGAGGGCCAGAGGTCCCACCCGGATGCGCAAGCTGACGCCGTCGTCAGGAGCAGGGGGATCAGGAGCGCGGCAGTAGCCAAATTGCGGCGCATGGCAATACGCATGAGACGCTCCAATATCTGAAAGGTTATCGGCAGCAGCGACCCGGTGTAGAATCCTTGGCTATCGGGCGCTGTGGGAGGGCGCATGTTACGGATTGTGTTGCTATTGATCGTCGTAGTTGTGGCGGTCGTGGTGCTTCCGCGACTCTTCTCGCGCTCGGCGCCTCCGGCCGCTGGAAGCAGTGCTCCCGACTTCACGCTGCCGTCACAGGACGGTTCGCCGGTCAGTCTAAAAGACTATCGCGGCAAGTGGGCAGTCTTGTATTTCTATCCCAAAGATCAGACACCGGGATGCTCGCGCGAAGCGCACAATTTTCAGGTCGATCAGCCGAGATATGCCGAGCGCAACGCGGTAGTGCTGGGAGTGAGCGTCGACAGCGTCGATTCGCACAAGAAGTTCTGCGTCAAGGAAGGTCTGAACTTCAAGCTGCTGGCCGATACCGACCGCAAAGTGAGCGACTCGTATGGCTCGCTCACCAATCTTGGATTCGTTAAATTTTCCGCGCGGCACACTTTCCTGATCGATCCCACCGGCAAAGTCGCCAAGGCTTACACCAGCGTCGACCCACTCCGCCACAGTGCGGAAGTGCTGGCCGAGCTCG
>Ga0070765_100000802_pt1 | contig 18650 bp, 9 predicted proteins | sample HubBroMetageWFT5_FD_71516 | JGI IMG/M metagenome (GOLD analysis project Ga0070765, IMG submission 71516) | Warmed and freeze-thawed soil microbial communities from the Hubbard Brook experimental Forest, New Hampshire - Hubbard Brook CCASE Soil... | ecosystem: Environmental > Terrestrial > Soil... | reverse complement strand
GCCTCACGTCTGGCGTGCGCGAAGCAGTTCTCAGCACCGATCCGGGGGAAGCCACTTCTGCGTTTCGTACCATGGACGATGTCGTCACCGCTTCGTCCGCTGCGGACCGTTTCAACGCCTTATTGCTCGGCGCTTTTGGTGCCATCGCGCTATTGCTGACGGCTGCCGGAATTTTTGGCCTGCTCTCCTACGTGGTCACGCAACGAACCCGCGAAATCGGCCTGCGCGTTGCGCTCGGGGCTCAACCAGCCGGCATTCTTCGCTTCTTTGCCGGCCATGGGATTCAGCTGGCCCTGGTCGGGACTGCGATCGGCCTTGTCGGCGCCTACGCAACCACACGTTGGCTTTCCAGTTTTCTATTTGATGTCACGCCCACGGATCCGCTCACATTCGCCGCCGTGGCTTTGCTCATGCTCGGCACAGCTTTCGCGGCCTGCTATTTCCCCGCGCGCCGCGCGATGAAGGTCGATCCCATGGTGGCGTTGCGTTATGAATAGTGGAGAAAGCGTGGCTCACGGCTGCTTTTCCGCCGTGCGTCGCCAAAATTGAAATATGAGAAACTTATTTCAAGACGTTCGTTACGCCGTTCGCATGCTGGCGAAGAATCCTGCGTTCACCTTCATCGCCGTGCTCACGCTTGCTCTCGGTATCGGCGCAAACACGGCCATCTTCAGCGTCGTCCAGAACGTACTTCTTCAACCTCTTCCGTACCCGGAACCCGCGAGACTCGTCGAAATTTCGAATAGCTATCTTCCTTCGATTTCTTCCATCGGTTTATCGCCGGGCGATTATGCGGACTGGGCCCGACAGGCCACCACGGTTTCTTCCATGGGCGCATACGCCTCCATAGCGCGTGGCTTCAACCTGATCGGCGAAGGGGATACGCAGCGCGTCCAGGGCACAGACGCAACCGCATCGTTCATGCCCATGTTGGGGATTCGTCCCGTCGTCGGACGTTTCTTTCTCCCCGAGGAAGAGAAAATCGGCAGCGCGCCTGTGGTCATGCTCAGCGATAGGCTGTGGCGCAGCCGCTTCGGCGCGAACCCAAATGTTGTCGGTCGCGCGATTCTTCTCGATACCCAGCGTTACACCGTCGTCGGCGTTTTGCCCGCGGGCTTTCAGCTTCTTCGCTGGGCGGATGTCTGGATGCCGATCTCACAATTTCCCGATGATCTGACTGCACACATTCATCATGATTTCAGCGTGATCGCGCGTCTCAAGCCCGGAGTCACGCTGAGCCAGGCTCAAGCGGAATTCAACACCCTCAATCGTCAGGAGGAACTCGCGTTCCCCGATACTCACCGTCACTGGGGCGTGACGGTCGCGCGCCTCGAATCGCCCGACGCCCCAGGTTTGCGCACCACCCTGCTCGTCCTGTTTGGCGCCGTCTCGCTCGTCTTGCTGATTGCCTGCGCCAACATTGTGAATCTGCTTCTCGTGCGCAACGCAGCTCGCGAACGCGAAGTCGCTCTCCGCACCGCCCTCGGCGCCAGCTCCTGGCGTTTGATTCGCCAGTTGCTCACGGAAAGTGTTTTGCTCTCGCTGCTCGGCGGCTTCTTTGGGCTGCTCTTCGCTTTTGCGGGATTAAAGATTCTCACCTCTCTCGCCCCGCCGAACCTTGTCGTGTTGCACGAATCCAGTTTGAACGGTCCCGTATTGGGTTTCGCCATTGCCGTATGCCTCGCGGCGGGCATTGTCTGCGGCGTTCTTCCTGCGCTCCAAAGCCTGAAATTGAATTTGGATAGCGTCCTCAAACAAGGAAGCAAGGGCGCAGGTTCAGCCGGACGCCAGCGAGTTCACGGTTTTCTTGTGGTCGCCGAAATTGCCATGGCGCTTGTCCCTCTGATTGGCGCGGGGCTCTTGTTGCGCAGCTTCCAGCACATGGTTGAGGTGAATCCCGGATTCCGCACGGACCACGTCCTCACCATGAACGTGCCCCAAGCTTCGCTCTCGCCCGCGCAAGCCAGCCAGTTGAATCTCGCTCAACAAATACAGCTCAACGAGAAGCAAGCTCTTCAGCTCGAGCAAATCGCCCAGCAGATTCGCGCGCTCCCGGGCGTGCAAAGTGTCGGCGCCATTGACGATCTCCCTCTCGGCTCCCAACTCAAGCAAGCGTCTCGTTTCGTCATCGAGGGCCGTCCGGAGCCGCCCTCGCAGTCGCGTCCGATCCTTCAGTTCCGTACCGTGAGCCTCGATTATTTTTCATCTTTGAATATTCCCCTGCTCAAGGGCCGCCTTTTCACTCCAGACGATTTCAAACTCCAGAACGTCACGGTGATTAACGAAGCTTTGGCCCGCCGGTTTTTTTCCGATGGCGATTCGCTCGGCCATCGCATCAATCTCTGTTCGTTCGATCCCACGCCGTGCTGGGTTTCGATCGTCGGAGTTGTCGGCGATGTCCACCAGTTCGGCCTCGACGCAGGTCCAACCTTTGATGCTTATTTTGTCGGAGGCTGGGCTCCCTTCTTCGTGATTCGCACGGCTTCTGATCCTGTCGCGCTTGCCTCCGCCGTGTCAGACGTCATCCACAAAGCCGACCCCACGCTGCCGGTCACGCAAGTGATGCGAATGGACGACCTGCTTTCGGACTCCGTCTCTCCGCGCCGTTTTTCCGCCGTGCTGGTCGCAATCTTTTCCGTTCTCGCGCTCGTGCTCGCCGCCATTGGAATTTACGGTGTCATGAGCTATGCCGTCAGCCAGCGGACTCGCGAAATCGGAATCCGCATGGCCCTTGGCGCTCAGCCGCGCGACGTGCGTCGCCTCATCGTGACTCGCGGCGCAAAGCTGGCGATTCTCGGGGTTGCGTTTGGACTCGCTGTTTCGCTCGCCCTTACGCGATTGCTCGCGAGCCTCCTCTTTAGCGTGAAGCCGGCCGACCCGCTCACGTTTGCATCGGTTGCCCTCCTGCTGGCGGCCACCGCTCTCGTCGCCTGTTATATCCCCGCGCGCCGCGCCATGAATGTCGATCCACTGGTGGCCCTGCGTTATGAATGAGCGCTCGATGCGTATGAATGGGCAGGCCGTGGTGGCTCCCCTACGCGACGCAATATTCGCGCGGCTACAAGAATTCGGAGATGTCCGTAAAAAAGTAAGTGGACGCTCGGAAACGCCCCCGCGCCCCCACTTCCGTCTAACGGCGAAACGCCGCTTGCGGGCGTCCCATACAACTCCAAATGGCTTTTGTCCCCTGCAAGGGGAAGCGCGTTTGTTTGCGCTGCGGGAGACCGGAGCAACTCGTTCCATGAATGAAAATAAATCTGCGCGAGAAGATAACGAGCTCGCGGGAATCCCAGCCCTCGCCGGAGAAATCGACGAGCGGCTTGCCTCCTTGTCCAACTCCTCCACCGCGGAGCTTCGCCAGGTCCGCCGCGAATTCTCAAAACGTTTGAAGGACGCCGCGCCGCACGTGGTCATCGAGCTCGGAATGCTTTTGCTCGAAGCGCGAAACATCAGCTACCGCTTCGTCGCCTACGAACTCGTTCACTTTCACCCGGCCGCTCTTTCGCACTTGAGTGCCTGGCAGCTCGAGCGCTTCGGTAGCGGCATCTCAAGCTGGAGCGCGGTGGATTCCTTCGCCGTCTACCTGTCTGGACCCGTTTGGCGCGAACGCCGCGTTCCCAACGCACTCATCCACGGGTGGGCTCGATCTGCGGACGTCTGGTGGCGCCGCGCGGCTCTGGTCTCTACCGTCCCATTGAACAACAAGACGCGCGGTGGCTCGGGCGACGCCTATCGCACCCTTCAGGTTTGCCGCTTGCTCGAACGCGACCGCGATCCCATGGTCTCGAAAGCGCTCTCCTGGGCTTTGCGGGAGCTTGCCAAGCGCGATCCGCGCGCCGTGCGCGAATATTTGTCGAGCCGCAAAAGCGTGCTGCCCGCGCTCGTCTTGCGTGAGGTCAACAACAAGTTAAGGACCGGCCTCAAGAATCCGAATAAATAGCTGTATGGCGCGCAGGCCTGCTTGCGACCCTGCGCAGATGCGCGGCAGAGGATAAATAGAAGTCAATTGAGCGGTAAAATACCCCCTCACTTTGGCGGCATAGGGGGGCGAAAATTATGGAAACTCTTTGGCATGATTTGAAATATGGCTGGCGGATGCTGCGGCGCAATCCCGGCTTCGCTTTCGTCGCGATCTTGACCCTCGCGATTGGCATCGGGGCGAATGCCGCCATTTTCACGGTCATCAATACGATTTTGATTCGTCCTCTTCCGTTCGTTCAGTCTAGCCGTCTCGTCGCCATCTTCGAGACCGATGCCAATCGCGGCATCATTCACGGCACCGCCTCTGCCGCCGAATTTCTCGATTGGCAGGACATGAACCATGTTTTCCAGTCCATGGCCGCATTCCGCCCCTCCAGCGTCACTCTCACGGGAGATGGCGAACCTGAGCAGAGATATGGCGTGCAAGTATCGGGCGATTTCTTTCGCCTGCTCGGCGTGAAGCCATACCTCGGCCGTGATTTCCTTCCCGAGGAGGAACTCCCAGGCCACGAGAAAGTCGCCATTCTCACCTATGGGCTCTGGCAGCGGCGCTATGGAGGCGATCCTCAACTCGTCGGCAAAACGGTCCTCGTCGATTCAAAACCTTACACGGTCATCGGCATTCTCCCGCGGGATTATTCCACTTTCGGCACAACCACGTCCCTCGATCTCTGGTTTCCCTTCGCTTTCGATCGCGCCCAGCTCGATCGCAACAATCACGAGTTGATGATCTTCGCCCGCCTGAAAGACGGCGTAACGCTGCCCCAGGCCCAGGCGGAAATGGAAACGGTAACCGCTAACCTCAAGAAACAATATCCAACCATCGATCAAAAAAACGGCATCTACGTCGCGAATTTTCATGACGAACTCGGCGCAAAGGTCAGGCCCGCCTTGCTGGTGCTTCTTGTAGTCGTCGGTCTTGTTCTTCTCATCGCTTGTGCAAACGTGGCCAACTTGATGCTGGCCCGCGCCGCTTCCCGTGAACACGAAATCGTGGTCCGTGCCACGCTCGGCGCCGGCTATCGCCGCCTCGTTCGCCAGTTGCTTACCGAAAGCGTGCTCCTTTCGTTCATCGGCGGCATCTTCGGCATTTTGGTGGCTTTCGCGATGATTCGCATCCTTCATGCGGCTCTCCCGCCCGCGGGAACGAGCGCCGAAATCCCCCACTCCGTAGGAATCGGATTGGATGGCACGGTTTTGCTTTTCGCTTTGGGCGCTTCTCTGCTCACCGGCATTCTCTTTGGCCTCGCTCCCGCCATTCAGATCTCGCGCTCCAGCCTCTCTGAATCTCTAAAAGAAGGCGGCCGCAGTTCTGCCGGCGGACGTCGCAGCCAGCGCGCCCGCTCCGGCCTGATCATCTTTGAAACCGCGCTTTCGGTGATGCTCCTCGTCGGAGCCGGGCTTCTCCTCCGCAGTTTCTTTCAAATCTTGTCGCAGGATCTTGGATTTAATCCCACCCGTGTTCTCACCATGCAGATCTCGCTCCCCTCCGCTCATTATTCTGACGATCAGAAGATCGTCAGCTTCTTCCAGCGCGTCACCGATCAAACCGCTGATCTTCCCGGAGTGAAATCCGCAAGCGCCATTAATTTCCTTCCCATGTCTTCCTGGACCGCTTTCTTCAATTTCGATATCGCTGGACGCCCCATCCAGCCTTCTGGAGAGGAATTCACCGCACATTACCGTGTGGTTGACTGGCGATACATCCACGCCATCGGCACTCCGCTGAAAGAGGGCCGCGACTTCTCCGTGTCGGATGGCCCCACTTCCCCGCCAATCGCGCTGATCAACGAAGCGCTCGCCCATCACTACTGGCCCGGTGAAGATCCGGTCGGAAAGCAATTTCACATCCACGTCTCCCCCACCCGCGCGCCGTGGGAAGCCGACCTCCACGACGGCTGGATTACGATCGCCGGAATCGTCAGCAACACGCGAGATTGGGCCTGGGGTGAGCAAAAGGTCGAACTCATCTATCTGCCCTACACCCAGAATCCTTCGCGCGTCATGCGCCTGGTCATTCGTTCGGATGCCGACTCTTCCTCCATCACATCCGATGTCCGCCACATTGTCGAAAGTATAGATCCCGAAGAACCCGTCACCGAAGTGCGAGCCTTGGATACCTATCTCGACGCTCTCATTGCCTTGCGCCGCCTCAGCATGCTCCTGGTACTGATTTTCGGCGGCGTCGCCACGGTCCTTGCCGCCGTCGGAATTTATGGCGTTATCGCCTACTCCGTCACGCTGCGTTTCCACGAAATCGGAATCCGTATGGCCCTGGGCGCAACTCCGGGGCACGTTCTGCGCATGATTGTCGCTGATGGTATGCGGTTGGCGGGAGCGGGGCTTGCGATTGGCCTCATGGCCTCGCTTGTCCTGATGCGCTATCTGCAAAGTCAGCTCTACGGCGTCCAGAGCGCGGATCCGATCACATTTTTCAGCGTCACCGCCGGGCTGATTTTGGTCACCCTTGCGGCTTGTTACATCCCGGCGCGCCGCGCCACCCGCGTCGATCCTTTGAATGCGCTTCGCCGCGAGTGAGGCTCAGATAAATGACCAGCGCCAATAAGAACTCGAGCCACTCGATATGAATTATTCACCGGACGCTGCTCCACGCTCGAGCGGCGCTGGAATCCAGGGAGATGCTTTTTCAACCATGATTCAACCACATACCGCACGCACACGAATCCTCGTCGCCGACGATCAGCCCGACGTCCGCGAAGCCCTCCGGCTGCTTCTCAAAGGCGAGGGATTTGAAACCGAAACCGTCGCCTCGCCCGCTGCCGTTCTTTCTTCTCTCGAGGCCCGCGAGTTTGACGCTCTCCTGATGGATTTGAATTACGCTCGAGACACAACTTCCGGCCAGGAAGGCCTCGACCTTCTTTCCAACATTCGCGCGAAAGACAGCACCCTTCCCATCATCGTCATGACCGCCTGGGGCAGCCTCGAACTTGCCGTCGAAGCCATGCGCCGCGGCGCCAAGGATTTCGTCCAGAAGCCGTGGGAGAACGCCCGGCTTCTCGCCATTCTCAAAACGCAGATCGAACTCTCGCAAGCCCTGCGGAAAGGCCAGCGCCTCGAAGCCGAAAACCGCCTCCTCCGCGCCGATGGCCGCCCCACCCTGATCGCCGAATCCGCCGCCATGCGCCCCGTGATGGACCTGATCTCGCGCGTCGGCCCCTCCGACGCAAACGTTCTCATCACCGGCGAGCATGGCACCGGAAAGGAAGTCATCGCCCGGACTCTCTACGTGCTTTCCCCTCGCGTCGGCCGCCCTCTCGTCACCGTCAACGCAGGCGGCCTCCCCGAAGGCGTTTTCGAAAGCGAGCTTTTCGGTCACGTGAAGGGTGCGTTCACCGACGCAAAATCCGATCGCGTCGGGCGTTTCGAACTCGCCGACGGTGGCACTCTCTTCCTCGATGAAATCGCAAACGTCCCCATGAACCTGCAGGCCAAGCTTCTGCGCGCTCTCGAGACGGGCGAACTCGAACGCGTTGGCTCCTCCACTACTCGCCGCGTCGACGTTCGCATCCTCTCCGCCACCAATGCCGACGTCCAAGCCGAAGTCACCGGCGGCCGTTTTCGCGAAGATCTTCTTTTCCGCCTCAACACCATCGAAATTCACCTGCCGCCTCTCCGTGAACGCAAGGAAGACATCTCTCTCCTCGCTCATCATTTTCTTCGCCAGTCCGCCCAGCGTTACCGCAAGCACTTGGAAGGCTTTGAGCCCGTCGCCATGCAGCTTCTTCTCGACCATCCCTGGCCCGGCAATATCCGCGAGTTGGACCACGCCGTCGAGCGCGCCGTTCTCATGGCCGAAGGCGGCCAGGTTCGCGCCGCTGACCTCGGCCTCCGCCCCGTGCGCGAAGCTTCGCTGCGCCTCGATGAAATGAGCATCGAGGAAGTCGAGCGCGTCTTGATTCAGAAGGCTCTTGCTCGTTATGGTGGGAACGTCAGCCACGCCAGCAAAGCGCTCGGCTTGAGCCGCAGCGCTCTCTATCGCCGGCTGCAGAAATACAGCCTTTGAAACCACTTCTCTACGAACGCCGCATTCTGATCCTGGCTCTCTCCGCCGGGCTGGGCAGCACCGTCGTCGCCATGATTCTCCTCTGGGTTGGCAATTATTCCTCGAAGACGCAGTGGACGCTCACCGTCTTAATGGTCTTGGCCTGGCTCAGCTTCGCTTTCTCCGCGCAGAATCGCGTCATCTTTCCCATGCGCACGCTCTCGAATCTTCTCGCCGCACTTCGTGAAGGTGATTTCTCCATTCGCGCCCGCGGCGCAAATCGCGACGACGTGCTCGGCGAAGTCCTCCGCGAAGTCAACGCGCTTGGCGAAACCCTTCGCCAGCAGCGGCTCGGCGCGTTGGAGGCCACCGCTCTTCTCCGCAAAGTCATGGAAGAAATTGACGTTGCCGTTTTCGCCTTCGATGGCTCCGGCAAGCTCCGCCTCGTCAATCGTGCCGGCGAACGTCTTCTCAATGTCTCCGTGGATAAATTGCTCGGCCGCACCGCCCACGAACTCGGCCTCTCCGATTGCCTCCGTGGCGAAACGCCGCGCATTGCCCAGATCGCTTTCCCCGGAAAATCCGGTCGCTGGGAAATTCATCGCGGCGGCTTTCGCGAAGGCGGCCTGCCTCACCAGCTTCTCGTCATCACGGACTTGAGCCGCGCCCTCCGCGAAGAAGAGCGCCAAGCCTGGCAACGCCTCATCCGCGTCCTCGGTCACGAGCTGAATAATTCGCTCGCTCCCATCAAGTCCGTCGCCGAAAATCTCGGCAGCATGCTCGGCAGGAAAGAGCGCGCTCCCGACTGGCAGGAGGACATGCGCAGCGGCCTCAACATCATCGCCGCGCGCACAGACGGGCTCGCGCGTTTCATGAGCGCCTACGCGCGCCTCGCGAAACTTCCCCCTCCCGTTTTGCAGCCCGTGGATGTCGGCATCTGGATTCGCCGCGTCGCAGGACTCGAGCGCCGCCTTCCCGTCCAGCTCGAGCCTGGCCCAGAAATCGAAATCCAGGCCGATCCCGACCAGCTCGAGCAGCTCCTTATCAATCTTCTCCGCAATGCCGTCGACGCCGCTCTCGAAACCTCCGGCGGCGTCCATCTCGGTTGGGAGCGTGAAAACGGCTTTCTCGAAGTCTGGGTACAGGACGACGGTCCCGGCATTCCCAATTCCGCCAACCTCTTCGTCCCCTTTTTCACGACCAAGCCCGGCGGCTCCGGCATCGGCCTCGTCTTAAGCCGCCAGATCGCCGAAGCCCACGGCGGCTCGCTCAACCTCGAAAACCGCGCCGCCACTCGCGGCGTCGAAGCCCGCCTCCGCCTCCCCCTCGCCGTCTAAAAAAATTCTTTCGATGTATTCACGCAGGTGCCCGCTTTCATCTTTCGCCAAGCGCCTCCACACGTCGCTGCAGCTCCTGCGCAATCTCTTCCGCTGTTTGCGCCTCGCCGAATTTCAACGGCGCCCCAATCGTCACGCGCACATGCCCCGGCGGCGCCCATTTTCCTCCCGCCAATTTTCTGTCGATAAGCCCGTCCAGCCGCACCGGCACCACCGGCAATCGCAGCCGCGTCGCCAGCAATCCGATCCCCGCGCGAAAGGGCGCCATTTCCCCCTTCTTCGTCCGCACTCCTTCCGGAAACACCAGCACGCTCCACCCGCGGTCCGCCAGCTCTCCGGCAAACGCAAAACTCTTCCGGAATCCCGATTGCTGCGGCAACGGAAACACATTGAACAAGCCCACCACCAGCACATACTGCAGCCGAAGAAATATTTTCGAGAACACCCCGGCTCCCTCCGGCGGTTTCCTCATCGTCTCCAGCACCTCGCCCCCCATCGCCACCGCCAGCCGCCTCCGCAGCCGCCCCGGAAACGCCGCCAGAATGTAGGCGGGATCAACGTACGTCACGTGATTCGCAATCACCAGCACCGGCCCATCCACGCCGCGCAGGTTTTCTCGCCCTCTCACCCTCGGCCATCCCAGAATCAGCATCGCCGGCCGCTGCACCAGATAAAAAACTGCCGTGCGAATCCATCGCGCCCACGCCTGTTGCGCCCAGCGGGGATAGTGAATCTCCGCGGCTCGCGCCTCCGGTTGCTCGATCAATCGCTCGAGGGACCCCACCGTGTCCGCCGCCGTAAATTCCGTTTCGCTCAAATCCACCTGGTAGCGGTCTTCCAGCGCGCTCAGCAATTCCACTCTTTCGATGGAACTCAGATTCAGTTTCGCCGCCGCGTCTCCCGGCGCAGTCGTTCCGCGCGAGACGCGCTGCAGAATATCGCTCAGCCCTCCGGCAATCCCCCCCGCCGCCGACGCGCCGCCCACCGCCGCCTTCCGCGCGCCGCCTATTTCCCGCTCCACCGTCTCGCGTATCCGTGCCAGCATCGGCTTCTGCGTTGGCGTCCGCGGAAAATCGCTGTCCTGCCACACCGTCCATCGGCGCATCTGTTGAAATGGCGCCAGCCGCTCGTTCGCGCGCGCCACAATCGCACCCGCATCATCCGAAGCATCGCGCAACACCAGCACCGCGCACGCCTCCGCGTTCCCGTCGCGCTCCAGTCCCACCACCACGCAATCCCTCACGCCCGGCTCCTTGCGCAGTTCCGCCTCCAAATCCCCCGGATAAACATTCAACCCTTCCGGCGTCACGATCACATTTTTCTGCCGCCCTTTGAAATACAGCGTCCCCGCGGCGTCGCGTTCTCCCAGATCGCCCGTGTGAAACCATCCGTCCCCATCCAGCACGCTTGCGACCTCTTCGCCCTTCATATATCCCGATGCGATATTTTCTCCGCGCACCAAAATCTCGCCTTCCTCCGAAAGTTTCAGTTCCAGCCCGGGCAGCGTCTTGCCAATCGACCCCCGCCCCAGCCGGAACGGATGATTTACGCTGATCAGCGAAGTTGTCTCCGTCATGCCATATCCCTGCACCACCGCGTAACCAATCCGGCTCCAGAATTGTTCCGCATCCGCCGGCAGCGCCGCGCCTCCCGAAATCACCGCCCAGAATTTCCACCCGAACTTGCGATGAATTCCGCGAAAGCGCCACATGCGCTTCAAAAAACGCTCTTTCTCGCCCGCCTTGTAATTGCTCTGGAATTTCCCCAGTTTCCCCTGCGTCGTAATATCCCTCACCAGCTGATCGCGCAACGATTCGATCAGCCGCGGCACCGTCACCAGCACCGAAACGCGCTCCTCGCGAATCGTGCGCATCACCTCCGAAGGATTCAGCGTGTCAATGAAAACAGAAGTCCCGCCTAAAATTTGGGGAAGAAATATTCCGAGCAGTTGCCCGAACACATGGCTCAGCGGCAGCAGGTCCAGAAATCGCAGCGGGTGAAAAATTCTCTCGTACCGCCGGTACTTCCCGATTTCCTTTTCAATCGGCTCCAGATTCGCCAGCAGGTTTCCATGCGTCAGCACCACCCCGCGCGGCTCCGCCGTCGTTCCCGACGTGAACACAATTTCCACCGCGTCGTCGCGCCCAATCCCGCCCGCCCCACTCCCGGCGGCCGCCGATCGCGATCCGTCCGCCGCACGCGCGCTCGAAATCTCCCGCAAATCCTCCATGCCAATCGTCGGGCAGGGCATTTCCTGCGCCGGCAGATTGCGTCCCACCACGGCCAGCCGCACGCCTGCCTGCTCCGCCACGCGCCGTGCAAACGATTTATCCGCAATCGCGTCCATCGGCACTGCAATCGCGCCGCAAAACATGCATCCCAGAAACGTCGCGATCCATTCTCCCGAATTTTCGCCCCAGATCAGCACGCGGTCGCCCTTCGCAATCCCGCGTGCCGCAAGTTCCAGGCTGAACCCCTCCGCCGTCGCGTGCATTTCTCCATACGTCCAACGCGCCATGCGGTAGCCGCGCCTCCACGCGCACGCAATCTCTTTCGCCGGACGCGAATCTGCCTGGAAGTATTCGAGAAGCGATTGCCGAGGCATGTCACCCCGAGTTTCCCTCATTCGTGCCGGGAAGAGAAGCCGCTGGAGGATTTATCGATGTGGGAGCCGCCCGCAAAAAACAAAACGCCCGGCGGGAAATTTCTCCCCCGCCGGGCGCTCGGAAACCAAAACAAAAACCTGTTTACTGTTGCTGTTGTTGCTGTTGCGGGTCTTTCTTCGCAAGGTCTGCCTTCGCCGGATCAGTCGTCACTCCCGAACCCGACTTCGTGTATCGCGTCAGGAACGGCATGAACGGCGTCACCTCAAACGGCATCTTCTCGCGCCCCGAATAGAGCGGCACCGGCTTCGATTTCAGCAGCTCCACGCGGTCGTCCCACGGATCCAGCTTGATGCGCGCTCCCATCGGCAACGCTGCAATCTGATCCAGCTTGTCCGGCTGCAGCGCGGGCGCCGAGCCAAGCATCGCCGTTCCCAGGAAAACGCCATTGCCCAGGTGCGCGTTGATCAACGCCGGCAGATTCTTCGATTGCGAGTCCAGTTGCTTCAGGAAGAGTCCGGCCGTGCCCAGCTTGTCCTTGTACGGCGAATTCTTCAGCAATTCCACGGCTTTCGTGTTGGCTATCTGCACTTGATCCGGGCTGTCGCGGAACGTGAAGTGGCTCAATGCCTCTACTGTCGAAACGTTCGTCGTGTCGTTGAATCCCCACTGGTCGGTCGAAGGCTTCGTCACGATGATGTTCGCCAGTTCCTGCGCCAGCATCGTCGCCAGGCTCGCTTCATCCGGCAACACGTCCAGCAATCCGCGGCTCAGCACAATCGTGTGTCCGATCGAGAATGATTCCAGCGTCCCGGTCAGCAGAACCCGGCAATGAACTTCCGGTTCGATGTCAATATTGTTCGTCACTTCAATATTGTTCACCACCGTCTCCATCACCTTATCCACTTCTCCCGCAGGCGCCAGCAATCCCACCCGCTGCAGCCGGTCGAGCACATTCACTTCGGCCTGATGCTGCCATTCCCGCTCGGCCTCGATCGGTGAACGATCCTGCGCCTGTGACGTGGCCTGGTCCTGAATCGCCGTCGGCGATTCAATCGTCAACTCGCTGAATTCCTCTTCGTGTCCCACATTCTTCAGGTCATAGCCCCACAGCCGCGTCTGCGACTTGAAGTGCACGTGGTTGCCCAGAAAATCTTTCAGGTCCGATTCCTGGCTGAAAACATAGGTCGGCAGCCAGAGACCTGCTTGCAAATTCGCCCGCCAGCTGTCGAAGTGCAGGTTGAATCCGTTCAGTCCCGCCAGCGGCGTGTAGACGCCGTTGAACCGCACAATCGTGTAGCCCTGATCTTCCGCCCAGATGCGTCCCTTGAATCGTCCCTTGCCCGATTTCGGCAGCGGCGTCACGTCAAAAACCACGCACCGCACATCGCCCAGGAATTCGCGCCGCACGTAATCGAATTGATAGTGCTGCCGGTCGAATCCGTTTGTGTCGATGTAAATCATCTGCAGGAAACCTTCGGGGACGTAGGCAGACCCGAACAATCCGCTCAAATGCGAAATCGGATTGAATTCATCGAACTTGCTGCCCTTCTTTTTGCTGCTGTCCAGCATCGAGGCGTCCACGATGCCCTTCGAGAGGTTCGCCTGCCCCAGGAAATAATGGTCCTTCACCGGTATCGAACCCATGTCCTTGTCCGGCTTCATATCCTGAATGTACGTCTCGATGATCGGGTTGAATCTCCGGATCGTCGCGATTTCATCGTGTTCCCGCGCCACCACCCGGTCGATCGCCTGGTTCACCGTCGTCACCGGCCCAGACATCGTTCCGCCGCCCTGCGGCTGCGTCTGGTCCGCGGTCTGCGTTTGCGCCGATGCCACCCCGGCCAAAGCGCCCGCCAGCAAAACTGCAAATGCCAAATTTTTCCACGTGCGCATTGCTCTTCCCCCCGTTAGTACGCCAATTCGAACACGATGTGGACGATGGCGGTGGAATCCACCGGCTCGCCGTTCTGCTGAGCCGGATGGAAGCGGATCTGTCGCGCTGCTGCTTCGGCCGATTCATCCAGTCCGTAGCCCAGCCCTTTTTCTACTCGCTCGACCTTCACATCCCCCGTTGCGCTGAACACTACCCTGAGGAGCACTTCCCCTTCGATCTTCTTGTCGCGGGCCTGGTCCGTGTACGCCGGTTTCGGCTTCGATATAATTTCCACGGGCTTTGTATTGGAAACCACTGCTGCCTGTTTCACATGCGGTCCACCCGTTGCAACCTGGTCTCCGAAACCACCCTGTTGCACGCCACCGCGCGGTCCGCCTTTGCTGCCTGCTGCGACCTCGTTCCCAAATCCTGTGCTCGCCACCACACCCTTGGCGCCCTTTGCTCCGCCCGTTCCATTCCCGACCCCAGGTCCTCCGGGCAAGTCATAACTTCCCATTTGCGCCACATTCACTGTTTTGTTCGGGTCCGCCTTGCTCTTCAACCCGTTCGGATCTCCGAAGCCGCCCGTCTGAACCGCTTCTTTCGGTTTCTTCAGGTTCGGGATCGCCGAACTTCCCATGGAAATGGGATCAGTCGGAAACGCCTTCGCCACCTGAGTCATATCGGGCGCATCCTGCTTCTTCTTCACCACCGGCTTCGCGATGGGAGAACTAATCACGGGCGTGTAAATCTTCGGTTTGGGAGGTTCCACAACGGCTACTTCTACCGGCTTTGGTGCCGGCTTCGGCGCGACTTTCTTCACCGGCAAGGGCTTTTCCACCTTCACCGGTTGCGGCTTCCACGCTTCCACGTGGGGGGCCTCAATCGGTGTGGCCCAGTAATGCCTCACAACATTCATTTTCTCGGGAAACATCATCGGAAGGACGATCAGCGCGGTCAACACAATTACTTCCATGCCAAATCCTGCCCCAAAGAACCCCCAGCGTGTTTTTCCCTCGGGGAGGATCGCCGTCGCAAAAACAGCTTGATTGCTTACCCGCGCCATAAATTCACCAGAAGCCCTTCTTAGTAGGTAGTGTGAGTTGAGACAGAAATCCCTCAACACTATGTAAGTACTAGAACAGGGGGCTGGGGAGAATAGAACTCAAGTACTATTCTACTCCCAATCGTGCTGAAAGCGACAACCCGGCAGTCGGGCTTTACTCCTGTGTTTGCCGCGTCGACTCCCCAATTGGCTCGCCTGTTGATGAAATCGTTCCCAATTCGAGTCTAACCCGGCAAATCTCATTCCGTTGCTCCTTCATTCCGGTTTGTTTCCTCCAGAATGAAAGGGGCGCCCGCCGTGGCGGACGCCCTTGCCCTCATTTTGTTCTTCAGTGCCGCCAACCACAGTTTAGTGCGTTTCAATGGCAATGTAACTGGTGACACCACTGTAATTCACAAGCAAAAGCACTGTACCGTGTGCCCCGGCCAATGCCCGCTTGTACTCATCGATGCTGCTCACCGGCTTATGGTTTACTTCCTGAATCACCATCCCCCGCTGAATTCCCGCCTCCGCCGCGGCGCTTGAGGGATCCACGGAAGTCACCACCACTCCGTGCGTCCCAGAGGGCAGTTTCAATTCCTGCCCAATTTCCGGAGTGAGCGCTTGCACGTTCACCCCTTCCAATCCGCCGCCCTGCTCTTCTTCCTCGTTCCCGCCGCCCGCGCTTTCCGCATGCTCATCTAGTTGGGCCAGCTTCACGTCCACATTCTGCGTCCGGCCGTCCCGCAAGTACTGCACGTTGACGCTGCTCCCCACCGGCGATTGTGAGATTCGCAGCGTCAGATCGTTCTGCGAATTCACCGGCTCGCCGTTCAGCTTCAGAATCACGTCGCCCTTCTTCAATCCCGCCTTCGAAGCTGGCGTATCGGGCAACACGTCGCCCACCAGCACGCCGTTCGAGGCGCTCACGCCAAACGCCTTCGCCAGCGACGGCGTCAGGTCCTCCGGATGAATTCCCAGATACGCGCGCACTACCTTCCCGTGCTCTTGGATCTGTTCCATCACGCCGTGTGCCATGTTGATCGGGATGGCGAATCCGATTCCCTGATTCCCTCCGCCTCCTCCCGATACGATCGCGGTGTTGATTCCCACCAGGTTCCCCCGCAGATCGATCATCGCTCCGCCCGAATTTCCCGGATTGATCGCCGCGTCAGTCTGGATGAAATCTTCATACCGTTCAATCCCCAGTCCGCCGCGTCCCGTGGCGCTCACGATTCCCATCGTTGCCGTTTCGCCAATGCCGAAGGGATCGCCAATCGCAAACACCATGTCGCCCACCTGAATCTTCGAGGAATCGCCCAGCGGCAGCGTTGGCAAACCCGAGGCTTCAATCTTCAGCACGGCGATATCCGTCCGCGCATCTGTGCCCACCAGCTTCGCCGTGAATTCCCGCTTGTCGCTCAACTGCACCTTGATGTCCGAGGCTCCGTCAATCACGTGATTGTTCGTCACGATCGTTCCGTCTGAAGTCACGATCACGCCGGATCCCAGGCTCTCTTCTCTCTGTGCTTTCGGTTGCGCCTGCCCGAACTGATCCCCAAAAAATTGTTGGAAGAAGGGATCGTTCTGAAATGGCCCCATCCCGTTCCCTCTTTGCTTCACCACTTTCGAGGAATGTATGTTCACCACCGCCGGAAGCGCCGGCTTCAACACCGACGAAAATCCGTTGGCGAAATTTCCCAGCGATACCGGCGATGCGTCGCGGCCCATCGTCACTCCCAACTTCTCCGCTCCCATCACCGTTCCGCCGGACCAGTTTCTCAATCCCTGCGCGAGTATTCCCCCGCCCACCAGCGCCGCCAGTATCACCAGCGTCGCCACCCATCGTCGGACTTGCAATGTGTTGCCGTTCATCTTTGTCTCCTTGGTTTCTCTTCCGGCATGGCCGAATTCGGCCCCGGAATATGAATACATGTATTTAGACGTGTTTCCCGGCGATTTGGTGTTTCCGCACTCCACGGCGCGCGATAAGTGCCCATTATATCGCCGTTTCCAGCTCTCGGCTCCGCTTCAAAACCCGCCGCCGCGCCCCTTCACTCTCTTAGATGCTTTTTCTTAGCACCAGGTCACAACCATCGTCAATAGATCGCAGCCTCAAGCCACTTCTTCTTCGTAGGGGCATCGCATGCTTAGAAGTTGCGGATCCTTTCAACTAACCAAACGAACCCCATCGCGTCAAAGAAAACTTTAGGCTCCCATTTCATTCCGTCCTATTCTCTCTCCCTTGGAAATAGTGTGCCTTTCCGAAAGGAGCTTTTCCGCATGAACCGTAAATTCTTATCCCTCGCCTGCCTCTCGGCTCTCTTATTTTTCGCGGCCCTTCCGGCCATCTCCGCAACGGGTCCCGCCGACGCAAAGCCTTCCCTCGACGAAGCTACCCTCAAAGCTCTCGCCGCCGTCGCCGGAGCGGGAACCATGGAAACGCACACTTACCAGTATCTCGAAGAGTTGAGCGACAACGTCGGCGCGCGCGTCACCGGTTCGCCCGAAGCCGCTGCCGCCATCGCCTGGGGCGCGGAAAAAATGAAATCCATCGGCCTCGAAAATGTCCACACCGAACCCTGGAAGCTTTTCCGCGGCTGGACGCGCGTTTCCGCCGACGCCGAAATCCTCTCGCCCGTCCGTCGCCGCGTGATGGTGGATTCCCTCGGATGGGTTGGTTCCACCGCGCCCGGCGGCGCTGAAGCCGAAATCACCGTCGTCAATTCCTACGATCTCGATAATGAAATGAAGACCAACGCCGCAAATTGGCGCGGCAAAATTTTGCTTATCACCCACGAAGGAATCGCTCCCGCCGATCGCTACGCCGCCTTCGCAAAATTTGGCGATTTCCTGAAAGCCGCGCATCAAGCGGGCGCCATCGCCGTCATCGGCGGCCAGGGCGGCCAAAAAGCCATGGGCATGCATTTAACTCACACCGGCATCCTCGGCTTCGACGCCTATTTTGATATTCCCGTCGTCAGCATGGCTGCGGAAGATCAGGACCAGATCGAGCGTTACCTCTCTCACGGAAAAACTGTGCGCCTGAAAATAAATGTCCAGAATCGCGTCACCTCCGGCCCTGTCGATAGCGCCAACGTCGTCGGCGAAATCCCCGGCTCCGAGCATCCCGAGCAAATCATCGTCGTCGGCGGCCATCTTGATTCCTGGGATCTCGCTTCCGGCTCCACGGACAACGGTTGCGGCGCCACCACCACTCTCGGCGCCGCCGAAGCCATCATCAAGTCCGGCTACAAGCCCCGCCGCACTATTCGCTTTGTGCTTTTCACTGGTGAAGAGCAGGGCCTCGATGGCTCCCTCGCCTACGTCAAAACGCATCACGACGAAATGTCCAATCATGTCGCCGCCGTCATTCTTGACAGCGGCGCAGGCCCCGTCGTCGGCCTCCAGATCGGTGGTCGCGACGATTTAATTCCCAGCGTCGAAACCTTCGCCTCTTCTCTTCAGGCCTTCGGCGATATCGCCGTGGACGACGACGTCGAATTCGGCACGGACACCGGCCCCTTCATCCTCGCCGGCCTTCCGGGCATCAATCTCAATCAAGATTCGCCCGACTACAAATACACGCATCACTCTCCCGTAGACACTTTCGACAAAGTCAAAGCGGACGTCCTCGATCGCGACGCCACCATCATGGCTCTCACCGCTTTCTGGATCGCCGACCGATCCGAGCGCCTCGCCTCTCCGTGGCCCCAGCAAAAAACCGCGCGCATGCTCGTCGAAAAGCACCAGGACGTTTTCCTCAAAGCTTTCAACCTCTGGCCCTTCGGCAATCTAGGCGCCG
>Ga0070765_100000801_pt1 | contig 18676 bp, 13 predicted proteins | sample HubBroMetageWFT5_FD_71516 | JGI IMG/M metagenome (GOLD analysis project Ga0070765, IMG submission 71516) | Warmed and freeze-thawed soil microbial communities from the Hubbard Brook experimental Forest, New Hampshire - Hubbard Brook CCASE Soil... | ecosystem: Environmental > Terrestrial > Soil... | reverse complement strand
CCTGCACGAGAATCTCACGAAGTAAGCTAACCGTGGCCTCTTCGTGTCCCCGCACATTAGCGCAACGCACGGGGTCCATCGCGCCCGCGAGGACAACAGCCTGCCACAAGCTGCGGTCTGCCTCTACTTCCTTCGCCATGCTGACATACAGCCGGCGCAGGCGTTCCGCCGTGCTCGCATCGCTAGACAACTCCGAGCGCAGCCGGTCTCGTATGCAGGTAAATCCTCGCTCCCCGACCTCGCGAAGAACCGCGTCCTTGCTGGAAAAATAGCGGAAAAATGTCGGCTGGCTAATCTCGAGAACTTGTACGATGTCGTCGATCCGTGTATTCTCAAAGCCGCGCTTACGAAACAGTTTGATCGAGGTATCGATGATCTGCTGACGCAGTCGAGCCTTCTTACGCTCACGAAGTCCCACAGCCATATCGTTCTCAAATCGTCCGGCAACGATTCTCCGCGCTGCTCTTAGTTGAGGCATCGGTTCTCCCATAGATTGCCGACAGGCAATGTGATAGGCACTATAACAAAATAGCGACTAACATATAAAGGTTCTTTCGGCGCGGGCCCGGCTCCCACGAACTTTTCCCCAGACGCCTTCGAGGACCGCAGCCGTATCTCGGCGCTGGGCCATCGGGAAAGTCCCACATCAGTTATAAATGCAACAGAAACTCATGCGCATCATCCAATGAAAGACCGAATGTCAGGAGCCGGGATAATGCAGATCGGCATCGACAGCTTCGCCGCAGCCATCTCTGATCCGGTCAGCGGACTCACGCTCAGCCCGGTCGAGCGCATGCAGCATCTTCTGGAAGAAATCGAACTGGCCGACCAGGTAGGCCTCGATGTTTTCGGGATCGGCGAACATCACCGCGCCGAGTTTCTCGACTCCGCCCCGGCAGTGATCCTGGCCGCGGCTGCCGCGCGCACCAGGAACATTCGCCTCACCAGTGCGGTCACCGTTCTCAGCGCCGCCGATCCAGTGCGCGTCTTCCAGGAATTCGCGACACTCGACCTGATCTCTCGTGGGCGTGCTGAGATCGTCGCGGGCCGCGGATCATTCGTAGAATCCTATCCGCTCTTCGGTCTCCAGCTCGAAGACTACGACGAACTTTTCGCTGAGAAACTGGATCTGCTTCTCGTTATTCGCGAAAACACGCACGTCAAATGGTCCGGCAGGCACCGCGCTCCGCTCACGGGCCAAGCCGTCTATCCGCGCCCGCTGCAGGATCCGCTGCCCATATGGGTTGGCGTCGGGGGCACGCCGGCCTCCTTCGTCCGCGCCGGCATGCTTGGATTGCCGCTCATGGTCGCCATCATCGGCGGCGAACCCAGGCGATTCCGCCCTCTCGTCGACGCCTACCGCGAGGCCGGCCGCCGCGCCGGTCACCCCGCCGAGAAGCTAACTGTTGGACTTCACTCCATCGGCTTTCTGGCCGACACCACTCAGCAAGCCGCTGACGACTTTTATCCGGGGTATGCGCATACGTTCACCGAGATCGGCAAGGAACGTGGCTGGCCGCCAACCACCCGGGCGCAGTTCGACGCCGTGCGCGGACCCACCGGAGCGCTGCTCGTCGGCGACGCCGAAACGGTTGTGGAAAAGATTCTGTATGACAATGAAGTCCTCGGGGGCATCTCGCGCATCACATTCCAAATGGGTGTCTCTACGCTTCCGCACGAGAAGATGCTGCGGGCCATCGAGATGCTGGGCAAACGCGTCGCGCCCATCGTTCGCCAGGAACTCGCTGCCGGGGCTAGTCCCGCGCGAAAAGTAACCTCGAGAAGATAGCTTGACTTTGCACGCAACCGACCGGGATAACCTCGATCATGGACTTACGTGGTTTTCGCGCGTGTGCATTGTCACGCCGATCCTATGGAAAGGCGCTAGCGAGCGTTTTAGCTCGTCTTCCTTGCCCATCCACTGAGCGAGCAGGTTTAGAATTAGGAAACGCAAACGATCTCAAGCAACCTTCCAACTGATGCACCTGAGAAATGAAATAAAAGGAGAATCCCAATGCCATACGTAAACGTCGGTAAAGAAAATTCCGGTGAGATCGACCTCTACTATGAGGACCACGGTTCCGGTAAACCCGTAGTGCTAATTCACGGATATCCGTTGAGCGGTGCTTCCTGGGAGAAGCAACTGCCAGTTCTCTTGGACGCAGGCCACCGCGTCATCACTTACGACCGCAGGGGGTTTGGTAAATCCAGCCAGCCAACAACCGGTTACAACTACGACATCTTCGCCGAAGACCTGCACAAGCTCGTGACGCACCTCAAACTACGTGACTTCGCGCTGGTCGGTTTCTCGATGGGTGGCGGCGAAGTGGCGCGCTATCTGGGAAAATACGGATCGAAGGAAGTAAGCAAAGCAGTAATCATCTCGGGGGTTCCGCCGTTCCTGCTGAAGACGGCAGACAACCCGGAGGGAGTGGACGCGAGTGTCTTCGAGGGAATCGAGAAAGCTGTTGCCGCAGACCGCTACTCGTTCTTCACTGAGTTTTTCAAGAACTTCTATAACACAGACCTTCTGCTGGGCAAGCGAGTCAGTGAACAAGTTGTTCAGGCGAGCTGGAACGTCGCAGCCGGAGCCTCGGCAACGGCCAGCCTAGCCTGCGTGCCGACGTGGCACGAGGACTTCCGCAAGGACCTGAGCAAAATCGAGGTGCCCACGCTGGTCTTTCACGGCGACGCGGACCGGATTCTGCCGATCGGAGCCTCGGGACAGAGGACTGCCGGACTGATCAAGGGTGCCCGTTTAGTGGTGGTGAAAGATGGGCCGCACTGCATTACCTGGACCCACGCGGAGGAAGTGAATTCTGAACTGCTAAACTTCCTCGGAAAAGGAGCTGCGCATCAAGCAGACTCTGCGCCCGAGCGAAAAGCAGTTGCGTAGCCAAACCCTTCTTTGAGTGCTATTTCACAGGGGGTGCCGTCTCCGAGCGGCACCCCCACCTTAACCTTGAGTGCACAATAGGACCGTGTGCTATTCTTGCCAGCCTCCGCCCAGGGCTTGGTAGATTTGGACCAGAGCTATGAGTTCGTTCGCCTGGGCCTGCGCCAGTCCTAGTTCAGCGGAAAAGGAATTCGTCTCATTGGTCAGTACTTCCAGATAGTCGGTGGTCCCGGCTTTGAAGCGCACCTCCGAGAGCCGCGCCGCATCCTGGGCTGATTCGACCAGATGTTCTTGCTGAATCCTGAACTCCCGATTCTTGCGATAAGCAATCAATCCATTCGACACGTCTCGAAACGCGCCTTGAATTGTTTGTTCGTAGGTCAGACGCATCTGCTCGCGCTGTGCTTCGGTCAGACGAACATTCGACTTGAGCCTTCCGCCTTCGAATATTGGCTCAGTTATGGAGGCAGCCAGATTCCATATGCCAGCCGGACCAGTGAAGAGATTGGTCAGGGCCGGACTCTGGTAACCTGCCGTTCCCGTGAGTGAGATTTGGGGAAAGTAGGCCGCCCGTGCCACGCCGATCTGCGCGTTGGCGGCCATCAAGTTCTCTTCAGCTTCCCGGACGTCCGGCCGTCGCTCCAGCAGCGACGAAGGAAGTCCGGCAGGGACTTCGGGAGCGTGCGGCTCCTCGGTGAGCCGGAGCCCTCGAGGGACATCTCCCGGATTGTTCCCTATAAGAATGCTTATGGCATTTTCCTGTTGAGCGATCTGCCTTTCAAAGTCCGGAATCTCAGTTGCAGCAGTGTAGACCAACTGCTCGGACTGGCGTACGTCCAATAGCGAGTCGATTCCGTGTTGCTCCCGGGTCTCCGTCAGTTGCAGAGAGTCGCTGCGCGAGCGGAAGGTCCGGTTCGAGATTTCCAACTCGAGATCGAGCTCGCGAAGCTGGAAATAAGCTGTCGCCAGGTTCGCTACGAGAGTTGCTGTAACTTCTTTCTGAGCCCACTCATTGGCGAGAAGACTTGCCCTGGCAGCTTCGGTGGCGCGACGATACTTTCCCCAGAAATCGAGGTTATAGGCGGCGGACGCAGTCAGTTGTCCTTGCGTGACCTCATACGCCGGGATCGGGCCGATTATTGGGCTCTGCTGGCTGTTGACGTTACCACCCGCACTCAATGAAGGAAGCTGATCGGCGCGAGTGATTCCGAGTTGTGCCTGGGCTTGGAGCACTCGCGTCGCCGCGATCCGAATGTCATAGTTATTCTTGAGCGCAGTGCGGATCAGGCTTTGAAGTTGAGGATCCTGGAAGACCTCCCACCACTTTGCGTCTCCCAATGACTCGTCGGCTCGCTCAGTCTTTGCATGCTCGGGCTGGCCTGATTGCGGCTTCGCGTCCGCAGTCACCGGCGTGTCGGCGATTGAGCCTCGATACATACCTGGCACATCTACCGCCGGCCGCTTATAGTTTGGACCGACGGCGCAACCAGTGAGGACGGCCACAGTCAGCACAAGAGCAAACGAAAAAGAAATACTCTTCAGGGTTTGGGTCATCCGAGTTTGAGTGATCTGCGTGTGAGTCATGGATTAGTCTCCAGCTCCTTCTTGCAGCGCATAGGCCGGGACTGCCTCCGGCTCAGCCTTGCGCGTCGCGCGGAAGAAAGAGAACCGGTCCAGCACTTTCTCCTGGAATTCCTCAAGATAGAGATAGATGGCCGGTGTAACGAATAGCGTGATGAACTGCGAGACAATGAGGCCGCCGACCACGACCAAGCCTAAAGGCCTGCGCGATGCTCCGTCAGCGCCATATCCCAGCGCAATCGGCATCGCGCCCAGCAGCGCCGCCATGGTCGTCATCATGATGGGACGAAAGCGTTCCATGCTGGCATCGTGAATTGCTTGAGTATCCTCGACTCCCTGACGCACTCGTTGCTCAGCGAAATCGACGATCATGATTCCGTTCTTCTTCACGATGCCCATCAGCATGAACATTCCAATGTAGGCATACAGAGAAGCTTCCGCGCCGAACAGCCACAGCGTCAGCAGTCCGCCCAGCAACGCCACGGGCAAGGAGGAAAGTACCGTGAGTGGGTGGAGGTAGCTCTCGTAGAGAATCGCCAGGATCACGTACATAACGAACACTGCTACCAGCATCAGCACAGCGAGGTCCGAAACGGTGTTGCGGAAGGTGAGCGCCTCGCCTTGCAGCGTGCCAACGATGCCCGGCGGCAGAATCGCCTTCGCGTTCTGTTCCACGAACTCAGTTGCCGGCCCAATTGCATACCCTGGCTTCAGATTGAAGAACATGGTCACGCTGGTGAATTGATTGATGTGGTTGACGGCTTGCGGGCCAATGACCGGATGCCAGCTCGTCACCGCGTTCAGAGGAACCATACGTTGCCCGTCATCACTCTTGATGTAGAGCTTGCCCAGGTCTTCCGGCGCGGAGCGCTTGTCATCCGCAACTTCGAGAATCACCTGATACTGATCGGTTGGCTTCTTGATCAGATAGCTGTAATTTTGCGAATAAGCGTCGTGCAGAAGCGTGAGAATGCGGCTCTCCGATACTCCATACAGCTTCGCCTGCTCCCGTAAAATGTCGACTTGCAGGTTCGGCGTGTGATTGTAGAGATCGGAATTCACGAACAAGAACCCGCGGTACTCGTGCATCTTCGCCATCATCTTGCCCGCGGAATCGTAGACCTGGTTGGAATCGATTCCAGAAAGCGCATAGGCAAACTGACCCTGCGCATTGGCCGTGGCGCCGGTACTGATCTCCAGCGCGGGGTTGGGCTGAAGAAATGCGACGGTGCCAGGAACTGAATTGGCGATCGCGCCCATGAGCTGTCCCGCCACTTGCGCGATCGGAAGGCGCTCGGATGGGGGCTTCAGAAATGCAATCAGGAATGCCTGATTCGATCCCATGAAGGCTGCGTTGCCGCTCATGGTGAAAGTGCTGCGCACGGCTGGATTCGCCTTCATGATCTTTTCCGCCTGTGTTTGATAGGCGTGCATCTGGTCGGGCGATGATCCTTCCTGCGCCACTAATATGCCGCGAATAAATGAACTGTCGCCCACCGGCAGAAACGCCTTCGGAACGACATAAAATAAGTAGCCGGTGCCGGCAAGGCAGACCACCCACGTCACAGCCGATATCCAACGATGGCGAAGAAAGAACCATAGCGAACGTCCATAAACATCCAGCACGCGATGTTCAAAGGCGCCGAAGGCACGCTCCATCCAGGTTTTCTTCGTGCCCGCTCCGCGCTCACCGAGCAGTCGCGAGGTCATCAGTGGAGTCAGCGTGAGCGACACAATTCCGCTGGCCAGAATCGAGATCACAATCGTGAGCGAGAACTCGCGGAAGATGCGGCCCATGAGCCCGCTCATAAAAACCAGCGGAATGAAGACCGCGGCCAGCGAAAGCGTCATGGCCAGAATGGTGAAGCTGATTTCTTTCGCCGAGTTCAGCGACGCCTCGAATGCGTTTTGCCCTGTTTCCATCAGGCGCACCGTGTTTTCAAGAAACACAATGGCATCGTCCACCAGAAAGCCAATGGCGAGAGTCAAAGCCATCAGTGAGAGGTTGTCGAGGCTGTAGCCGAGCACATCCATCGCTATGAAGGTCAGCAGCAACGACAAAGGCAACGCCACCGCGGGAATCAGAGTGTCGGTGGCGCGGCCAAGAAAGACAAAAATCACCATGACCACCAGCACGAAGGCGAGGTAAAGCGTGGTCTGGACATCTTTTATCCCGCCTACAATAGTCAGCGAGCGGTCATAAGCCGGAACCACCAGAACTGAAGTCGGTAGTTGCGTTTGAATCGTTGGAAGCAAATCATTTACGGACTTCGCCACTGCAACCGCATTCGCCCCCGCACGGCGAAACACCGCGACCACCACGGTTGCACCAGGCTGGGGATATCCGCGAACCCAGAAACGCATATCGATACGCTCGTCCTGAACACTTTGGCGGGCGCTGGCAACGTCTTTCAGGTACACAGGGGCGCCGCTGCTTTGTCCGACGATTAGGTTGTTGTATTCGTCAGCCGTGGCCAGTTGTCCCTGGGGTTGGAGCAGAAAGCTGCGGTGTGGCCCGTCGAACTGGCCTGCACCGGTGTATGCAGTCCCGTTCTTGATCGCACCCGTCAGATCTTCGAGCGTGATGTTGCGGATGGCCATCGCCGATGGATCGGCCTTGATCCGCACCGCCGATTGCGTGCCGTAGATTGCGACCTGGCTCACGCCGGGCAGGATGCTAAGCCGCTCCCCCACTTGAGTGTTGGCATAGTCGTAGAGCTGTCCTTCGGTGACCGTGTTGCTGACCAAGGCGATATATTCAATCGGCTGGTCGTTGGGATTCGTCTTGGTGAAAGTGGGAGGGCTAGGCAGATCGATGGGAAGCTGTGCCTGCGCCCGCGTGATGGCCGCTTGCACATCGGTCGCCGCGCCATCGAGACTCTTCGAGAGATCAAACTGCAGAACGAAGCTCGAGTTCCCCTGACTATTATTAGACGTCACGAGTTCCAGACCAGGGATCTGCATAAACTGCCGTTCCAGCGGCGTGGCGACATTGTTGGCCATCGTGTCCGGCGTAGCTCCCGGATAGTTGACCTGCACCTGGATGACCGGATAATCAACGGCTGGCAGATCGCTCACCGGCAACCGAGAATATGCCAGGACCCCGAACAAGAGGACGGAGACAGTCAGCGCGATCGTCATTACCGGACGGCGAATGAAGACTTCGGAGAGGTTCATGAATGGCCTCCGCCTGTAGCACCCGCTTGGTTGCCCGCGTTCGAAGATGGCGCGGCGGGAGCTGAAGAATCGACGCGCACCTTACCGCCCGGCCGAACCAGCATCTGGCCGGCGAGCACGACGCGCTCGTTGGCTGCAACTCCCTCCGTCACAACCACATCGTCGCCCTGGCGCTGACCCAACTTGACGGGCCGGAGTTCAGCCGTATCGTCGGATTTCAGCACGTAAACGAACGGCCCTTGCTGACTGATCTGTGCGGCTTGATTCGGAATCAGCACCGCCGCCTTTTCTGTGGTCAGAACGAGTTTCACGTCGACGAATTGCCCAGGCCAGAAGCGATGCTCGGGATTACTCATCGTCGCTCGCAGATTGACTGTGCCGCTGCCGTTCTGCACTGAGTTATCGAGGAACTCGACGCTGCCGGACTTGGCTGCGCTCTCCACGTCTGAAGGAAGCCGGACTGTGGCTTTCAGCGTGCCTCGGGACATCTGTTGTTGAACTTCCGGAAGATCGCTCTCGGTGACCGTGAAATTTGCATAGATAGGGTCGAGCCGCTGGATCGAAAGGAGCGACGTCGCATTTGCTTGAACTACGTTTCCGACATCCACCAAACGTGCGCCAGCCCTCCCGTCGATGGGAGAGTGGATGTAGCAGTACTCAAAGTTCAGCCTCGCGGTTTCGAGAGCTGCTTCCGCTGCTTCCACCAACGCCTGGTCGACATCGACAGCGTTCTTCTTGGTGTCATAGTCCTGCTTTGAGATTGCTCTTTCTCCTATGACTTCCTCATCGCGGGCGAATTGAATCTTCGCGAGATCGAGCGCCGCCTTTGCCTGGGCAAGGCTCGCTTGCGCCGCGTCCAGCTGCGCTTTGTAGGGACGAGGGTCGATGACAAACAGCAACTGTCCCTGTTTCAGGTTTTCACCGTCCTGAAAATGCCGCTCGACGATCCGTCCGCCGACCTGGGGCGTGACCGTGACCGCCTCGAAGGCCGCGTTTCTGCCGATTTCGTCCAAATACCTCGGGACGTCCTGCGCGGTGGCCTTGACCACCGTCACCAGCGGCGCGGGCATTGCGGGCGCAGCCGCTTGCACATTGCTTCGGCTGCAACCTGCCATCGCCAATAGCAGCGCCGCGGCGAGTCCAAGCTGTGCGTATCGAAGTTTTGAAGTAGTCTTCATCGCCATGTTCATGACCATCCTTATCTGAGTCTGAAATCTGAAAGGGTTGTTGAGTTACATCGAAGTCGCTAAACATTGACTAACAAGCAGGTCAAGCAGGGAACTGCTGCGCTCATCCGATACCGGTTTGTCTGAGCCGGCAGGCAGCAGGTGCCTTGGGTGCGATGCCATTGCGCTTCCAATTTGCTCGAACGCACGAGTGCGCGCGGCGACCACGTCGCGCCGTGCGCAGCCCAATAGAAGAGAACAATCTTGATCGGAGTAGCGTTCAAGGACCGTGATCACGTAGACAAAGCGCTCAAACGGCTCGAGTCGGAGAACTGCGGCAATCTCGACCTGATCCCCCGGCCGCGTTTTGCCGTTGGTGCTGACGGTACCAGAGTTCGAACGGCCGTTTTCTTGCATTGGCCGTGGCTTGATTGCCCGCACAGCGTTGAGGATAATCACCCGCCGAGCCCACGAGCGCGCCCATTCTTTGAAAACTGGGTTGCCCTCCACCGCGTCCTCCAGGCCGGAGACAAAACACTGCTCAGCCTTCTCATGATCCGCCGTTAGCAGGTACGACAGAAGGTAAAGGCTGTTGATCTCCTGATCAAAGACCTGGCGGAAGTCGTCGCTGCTCGCGTACGGCATGGGTTCCGTGATTTGCTTTGCTCCCGGCATGTTCACCTCCGTCCTTCATGTATTAGTCGTTTGAGCTTGGTGAAAATCGACAACAAAAACAATGTTTTTGGAGTTTTCTGCATATCACTGTTTCCTCTCGAGTACCTGCGACGATGTGCATTGGCATCTTCGCGCAAGTCCCTTCAGCACGTGTCGTGTAAGAATGCCGGCGCAGGAAAACTTTGCGCCTTGCTTCATGAGATCGAAAATGGCGTCTTCTCCCTCGCGGCTCATGACGGTCAGGCTACTTAAATCTATAATCACTTTGCGGCCATCTAAGTCACGGCTCGCATTCCTCCAGGTGGTGCGAAGCTCGTCGACCCAGGGTTCGCTCAGCTTCCCTTCCACGACCAGCTTTCGCTGATTTCGGGTATCGACGACTGAAATCTTGAACATATTTGGATCTCGCGGATGCTTGAGGTAAGCGCAACGTGCGTGCCAAAGGCACACGCCCGCAAGATGTTGAAACTATTGGCGGGAGCAAAATGGGGGGAGCACTATGTCAACGAATGTCAAAATTAGACTTGACACTTCTCGAGAGGCGAGACAAACAACGCAGAATCGTGACAACGGCAAGAGCGGTGGGAGGTGAGTTCAGAGAATCTAAAGAGACTCAATGGTCAGACCTGCGTGGCTGACGCCGAAACTTGGTTTCAAGGAAATCTCGACGCCGCCACCGGAACGTCATGACACTCTTCGCGGGTCAACGCCTAGCTTCTTCATGCGAGCGATTAGAGTGGTACGTTTGAGGCCCATACGGGCCGCAGCGCCGTCGAGGCCTGCGACTCGCCCGTTCGTGGTCTTCAAAATGCGGACGATTTCATCGCGTTCATTCGCTTCGCGCGTCCCCGCGACCGGCGTGGTCTTACCGTTGTTGGTCAGTTCGGCGATCGGCGCTTGCAGCGCCGCGCCGTGGGTAAGGATCACCGAACGCTCAATGAAGTTCTCCAGCTCACGAATATTTCCCGGCCAATGCCAACTTGAGAGCTTCCTCATGGCCGCAGCGGGAATCGACTCGATCTCTTTGTTCATGAGGCGGCCATACTTCTGCGTGAAGTAGCGGACCAGCAATGGGATATCCTCCGGGCGCTCGCGCAAAGGCGGGATGCGAATCGGAAAGACATTAAGGCGATAGTACAAATCGCTGCGAAACTCGCGATTCTCCATCATCTTTTCGAGGTCGCGATTGGTGGCCGCCACCAGTCGAACGTCTACCTTCTTGGTTCGGTTGCTGCCCAACCTTTCAAACTCGCGTTCCTGTAAAGCGCGTAACAGTTTGGGCTGGATCTCGACGGGGATGTCCCCGACTTCGTCCAGGAACAGTGAGCCCTGGTCGGCCAGTTCGAGGCGGCCAATCTTCTGTGCAATCGCGCCGGTAAAAGCGCCCCGTTCATGTCCAAAAAGTTCGCTCTCGAGCAGCCCCGTCGGAATCGCAGCGCAGTTAAGCTTTACGAAGGTTCGATCCTTACGTCGGCTGCGTTCATGGATCGCCCGCGCAATCAATTCTTTTCCGGTGCCGGTTTCCCCGAGAAGCAAAACCGTCGAATCGCTGGGAGCTACGGTTTCCACTAGATTCAAAACGTGGCGGAGAGCCGAACTCTGCCCCACAATTCCTTCGAAGTCCATCTCGCCCCGAATTTCTTCTTCCAGATAAAGCTTTTCCTGCGCGAGTTTGTCCTTGAGTTCAGCGATTTCTCCGTATGCCAGCGCGTTCTCCAAACCGATCGCGACCTGTTGGGCGACTTGTGCCAGGAAGGCCGTCGCCTCCCGATCAAAAGCATTTTCTTCCCGGCTCGCCAGGGCGAGCACGCCAAGCACACGATCCCGGCTAATGAGAGCCACGTCGCAAAGCGAATTCATGCCCTCCCCTGCAGCCTTGGCATACATCTCAGGGGACACGTCAGCCGGATCGAGCCGATTCACGATCCACGGTTTGCCGCTTTGAAAAGTTTCGCCTGGCATCGTATCCGCGACAGGAATCAATGCTTGTTTCGTGAAATATCCCCTGCTATCCGGGAAGTCGAGAGCGTGCACCATCAGGTGCGCACCATCTGGCTCGGGAAGCATGATCGCTGCGGCGTCGCAGCGCATGACTTGGCGGACGCTCGCCGAGATGGTTCGCAATAGTTCCTGAAAATTCAGGTTCGAGACGACCTGGTTGGTTAGATCAAGGATGAGCTTTAACCGATCCTGAGCCTGCCGTGACAAGTAGAAGTTCACCGCTGCATCAATGGCCAGCGCAATTTGGTCGGCGACGAGAGAAAGGAACCGGACTTCCTCCTCGGCGTAGGCATGCGGAAGGGTGCTGCCAAAGCTCAGGGCACCGAGGCGGCGCGCGCCTCTCGCGAGCGGAAGCACGCAAGTGGAGGCAATACCTAGTTCATTCAGAAATTCCCCATGCTTCGCAAACCGCGCCTCCGCCCTCCAGTCGGTGGTTACGAGAGCGTGCTGAGATTGATGTACCCACGCAATGGGCGTATCTTCCAGGACAACATCCGCCTCGGGGACATCGTGCCTTCTGCCATTTGAGTAGAGCAGATGCCACCCAACTGTCTCGGTGTCACTTTCAAACGCGACCAGCTGCAGGTAGTCGAAGGGGACAACCTCGAGCAGTGTCTTCAAGAGAATGTCAGCCGCGGCATCACAATCGCTGCACGTCCCAATCGCGTTGGTCGCGCGCAGCAACGCCTCATAGCGTTGGGTATAGGTCTCTGAGATTGCTGCTGGCAAAGTGCTCATAGACTGCTCGCTTGTCAGATCGATGAGAAACACTCCAGCCACGGCTAACGCTCCCCGAGGGCGCTGCGGAGTCGTGGATATGTTTGATCTGATGTAGTGAACCGGCAGAAAGCTTCGACAAAATGTCGTTGCCTTTGCCACATGTCGAACCATTGACGAAGCGGTTGACAGACCGGAGAGTCAACTTTTGGCTTCAGGTGCGTAACTTGCCCTCACTCAAGCATTTCCGAACAACCGCGCCGCGGGCGCGACTTTGGCATCTCAGGTGCCGGTAACGGTTCCAGGACACGATTCAGGCACTGCGTCTGATCGTTGTCGAGACCTTGGGTGGTTGATCTGCGCCGCGTTCGGGATGCTCCGACTTCGGGGCAAACCGAATCACAGGCGGAGGAACATGCGCATGCTGGAAAGCACTGTTGAGTTGCTGGGCGGTCTATGTTTGAGCGCTCTGATCCTACTGATCGCTGTTTCTATCGTTGGCTCGATTGTTGCGGCTCTGCGAGTGGTCGGCTGCGGAAGCGCCACCTTGAGTGCGAAGAGATGAAGAAGTGTTCGGTTTCGTTGGGGAAGTGAGTGTCTGAGATGACCCCGAGCAGTATTTCCTACAGAGCCGAATGTTCGGAGGAAATGCATCATGGCTGAAAGAGAGCTCAAGAGGTGGAAGGAGCTGTGCAACGCCGCGCTCGGAACTCTGGTTCGCGACAGCATGCGGCGCGCAGGCTTGTCGGCCCTGATCGTGGCGCTTTCTGGGTTCCATCTTCTAGTGTTCGTTCCATCTGCGCTTGCGGTATCCCCCGCCGAGGGAAAGAACGGCGTTTCCCAGCAATGGAGCCTGCGAATCGATAAAGTCGATACCGGCGATGTGAGCCCGGATCCGTCTCTCGAATCCGCCCTCCATAAGAATCTCTTAACAGAGCTGGCCAAAACGAAGCGCTTCAAGCAAGTGCTCCTTAGCGGTGACGGCAACGCAAGAGAAGCCCGTGACCTGCTGATTTTGAAGATGACGGTGCAAGAGTACGCCGCAGGTAGCGACACTCGTCGGGCCGTCCTCAATGACGCAGGCTTGCTGGGAGGACTGACGGGACTTTTCCTCAGGTTCTGGGGATGGACTATGGCGAGTGGGGCGAACAAACTGAACGCCCGCGTCCAGCTTTACACACGGGAGGGCCAACTCGTTCTGGACAATGTTGTCGAAGGCGACGTGGGGTACAACGGAGACAACTCGCGAGCTACCCACAACCTGGCACGGAACGTTGCGGACAACTTGAAGCGATCAACCTTGCCGAACGCAGGAATCGTCGCCTCCGAACAAGAGACTGCGAGCGTGTCCAAATAAGAAGTAGGCACGATCACTGCGGCGCAATGCCTTCAGGGCGCCGATGCCAATGCTCGTGTCACCAGTTGCGAGGTTTCGGTGAGAGTCGGCAACACAGCTTATGGGGTGTTGTACACAGTGCCAATCGGCACGGAGAACGTCCGGTATGAATCGGGTCGTGAACTCCTGGTTCTGGTCGGAGAGGACACGATTACTAACAACGATATGTTAGGCAATTCACTTCAGGTACCGATCCTCAGCCGTTCCACTATTACACCGCCGGGCGTTCGCTGAACTGCAGGCTGTTCTCCGCACACGTGCCGATGTCGAAGGGGCGCAGCAGCTGATGAGGCAAACGAGAGTTCTTTGCGTCGAGAACCAGCCGGAGCACCTGGGCGCGTTGAAATACATGCTGGAAACAGCCGGCTACGAGGTCACCGCGGCGGCGAACGGCGACCATGCTCTCCGCCTCTTGACAACTCTGGATGTTGACGGTGTTCTTCTGGAATACGATCTTCCCGATGCTATTGGCAGTGCGTTACGGGCGGAGATGAAGCGGATCAAGCCGGACGTTCCAGTCCTACTTCTTGACGGCATTGGCAGTCAAACGCCGTTTCTACTTCGTTTTCTCGATGCTTATCTCCAGAGTCCCGCGAGGCTCGAGTCTGATCTCCGCGACGTGGACTGACAATAAGCGACAAGCTTGGAAGAGAAGCATAAGGCAGTGCGGGAGATTCAAAACAAGGAGCAAACTGTCCGAGAGCACAGTCGGGCTCGGGCCGTCCCTGGGGGTGTACGCGCACGCGACAATCAATCGGCGGCCATCTCCTGCACCTCACGCTCTGGCTGAACTAGACCGGGCGTCGTCGAGCCGCGCAGCTGTGCTTCCAGCGCGGCCAGTTGACCGTCGATGTCTTCCGCAGCTTTGCGCTTGCGGATAACTTCTTCACGGTAACGCCGCAAGAAATAATCGATGGTCTCGACCCGAATCCTGATCGAGCCTGACGGTTTGTTCTCGTCGAGATCCTTAAAGCAGAAATACGGTGTCCCGGACTGTTCGATAATGCCCTCGACTACACCGTAGATGGGCGCGTCGTGCCCGCACTTGAAGCTCGATATCTCCAGCGCGACCAGGTTGGGATGCCGCGCCGTAAACTTTGCCGCCCACACTTTGTGGTTCGTGCTGCAAGAGTACGAATTCTTCCAGGCATCGGTGATATCAAGGGGGTGAGTGATAACCCCGGCCCGAACTTCTTCGCCGAACAGACGCTCCAGCAGGTCTTCGTCGAGCGGCAAAGTGTTCTGCGAGAAGATGGGGTAGCCCAGTTTCTGGAACTCCTCCATGATTTCGTGATTCAGACCGGGATCATGGTGGTAAGGACGACCCAGCATGACGATGCCGATACGGTCTTCGCGTTCCAACTGGTCCATCACGTCGCGAGCTCGCTTGCGGATGCTGCTCTCATAGTCTGCCAGCGCTTTGTAGCCCACCTCAACCGCGCGGTCATTCTCGTCCTGAGAAAGCCCGAGGATCGACTGCCACGCCTGGAGCATTTGGTGAGCGAACAGTTTGCGATCGGCAAAGTTCAATACCGGATCCACATATTTGACGTTGTGCTCGGCAAATACGTCGTTCTCTTTCGTGAATGCGGCCTTTACCGTTTCCGGAGTCGCGGTCACAGTGGGGCATGCGTTTGTGCCCACAATCTTGACCAGCGGCGACGTCAGCACGTCGTACATCGGGAAGAAGATTACATCGAGCGCTTTCTTCCGGTGCTTCTCCTGAATCAAGTTGTAGACGTGCGAAATGCCAATCTTGGCAGGGAAGCAGGGATCGATAGCGCCCCGGTTCGCTCCCGCCCGATATAGCTCCGAACTCGTGTAGTCGGAATAGACGATGTTCTCGGGTTGAACACCCAGGCTCTCCAGATATCCATTGAAGAGCGGAGCATAAGTGTAGATGTTCAGAACGCGGGGAATGCCCACGCGCACTTTCTTGCGCTTCTCCATGAGCGGAATGCGTTCTTTCGCGGCCTTGTTCCAGAATTTCGCTGCCGGAATCGGGTCAGCTACATTCTTCGCATTCACCGGACGAAAAACCTCGCGGGCAGCGAAGTCCACGAAGTTAGGATATTTCCCCTTGATCTCGTCGAGACCGGCCTTGATGTCCTTCATATCGTTGACATCTTCGACCTGACCCTTTTCGCAGGTGGAGATAATCAGCCGTTGCTCGCCATGCATCAGCGGAACCTTGGTGACTTTCTGTATGGGGATAAAGCTCATGTCGTCCGTAGGCGCGGTTCTTATATCGATAAAGGTGCGAAGGCAATCGTTCTTGCAGAAATGGCAGCGTGTCTCCTCGTTTCGGGTGGTGCGATAGTTGATTTTTCGCACGGCATCCAATCCGATAAATGTGGTCTGCTGGCCATTGCGCCATAGGCGCAGAGACTCTGCCGCCGCGCCAATCGCGCCCGATTCGCCGCAGAACTCGTGAACAATGATCTCGGGTTTCTTGCCCGTAGCGCGGAAGCTGTTCTGAATGAAATCCACTTCAGCTTTCACCACGGCCATGTTGTTCTGCGTTCCGCCTTGCAACACGAAGCGCGTACCTAGGGCGGCGAGATTCGGGATGCTCGCAACATAAAGAAAAACGTTCTTCGGCAGGACATTTGCCAGCCCGGCAAGAATCTCCTCCGCCCGCCAGCCTTGCCGCTGGAAGTTCACGATGTCCGACTGCATGAACACGGCGCAACCATAGCCAAAAATGGGCATGGATTGGGCAGAGAAGGCGAGATCGGCGTACTGTTCAACGCCCAACCCAAATCCCTCGGCCGTCGATTGCAGAAAATATCCATTGCCCGCCGAGCACTGGGTGTTCAGCTTGAAATCTTTCACCCGGCCATTGTGCAGAATGATGATCTTGATATCTTGCCCACCCACGTCGACAATAACGTGAGGATCGTCATAGAACTTGAGCGCCGACTCGGTGTGGGCCACGGTCTCGACCAGCGCCACATCCGCGTGCAAAACATCTTTCAGAATGTCTTTGGCGTAACCGGTGGTGGCGACTCCCAGTACCTCCAACTTTGCGCTCTGCGCCTCCACTTGTCCGCGCAGATTCTCGAACATCTCGATCGTGTCTTGAATCGGATTTCCATTCGACAGCTGATACGCCTTGCACAGGATGTCGCCTCGTTCATCCAGCAGAACGGCTTTGGTTGAAGTCGATCCGCCATCAATACCGATGAAGCCGCCGACTGTTTGACCTTTCTGGAATGTCGCGGGCGTAAATTTCTTTTTTCGGTAGGCTTCTTTAAATCCGTCCAGTTCTCCGTCTTTAGAAACCAAACCCTTCGCGCCTGACTTCGCTTTTTCCTCCTGCCGGCCGAACTCGATGTAATAAACCAGCTTCTCGTAACCCTGGTAGCAGCCGACGCAATCTTCCTCGCTCTTCCCGAATTCGATTGCCCCGAGCGCCGCGAAGTACTGAGCGTTGTTCGGAACCTTGATCAGATCTTCCGGTTTCGCGCCGTCCGGGACAGCGACTTTGCGCTCCTGCCACATGCGCGGAATGTTTGCCTGCCAGGCCTCGCGCATGCCTTTGATAAAGCTGTTCGGCCCGCCCAACAGTAGAACGTGTGGCCGCAGCGTGTGCCCGCGCGTCAGAACGCTCAGGTTCTGCAGCACGATTGCTTCAAAAAGCGAAGCCATCAATTCATCCGATGGCGTCCCAACTTTTTGCAGGCCGTTGATGTCCGTCTCGGCGAACACCCCGCACTTGCCGGCGACTTTATGCAGCTTGATCCCGTGATAGCCCTGCATCGCCAGCTCAGCGACTGGAATTTTCAACTTCGCATTGATCTTATCGATGACAGCCCCGGTTCCACCGGCGCACTTGTCGTTCATCGACGGAATTTTTTTCTTTCGTCCCGTTTCATCGTCATCTTTGAAGACGATGATCTTCGCATCCTGCCCGCCCAGCTCAATCACCGAATACACTTCGGGATGCAACTTCTCAACTGCCAATGAAACGGCGGTCACTTCCTGCACAAACTTCGCGCCAATCTGCTCGGCAATCCCACCGCCACCGGAGCCCGTCATAAACATTCGCGTGTTGTGCGAGTTGATGCCGACCTCGGCCTCGATGCGACGCAGAAATTCCAATGTTTTTTCGGGCTGCTTGGTTTCGTGCCGCTGGTAGTCCTGCCAGAGGATCTCGTCCGTCGCGGAGTCAACCACCGTCGCCTTCACCGTGGTAGAACCAACGTCGAGCCCCACCAGGAACTTGGTGTGGTGGTCGTGAGGTTTTTGAAAAGGAGCCGCCGCGATCTGAAACAGCTGCGGCGTTTTAGGCTCGTGTCCGGCAAGATGGTCGTGCATTCAATTCTCCGATCGGGTTTCGCAAAAAGAACTCCCGCAAGAACGAAAATGAGAACGATGAAGGACCGGCAACACTCATCGCGTCACCGGTCCCGATCCGTTAGGCCGCGTTGGGGACTGCAATCCCAGGTACGCGGGCGCGACGCCACAGCCTGCTGCTTTTGTCCATCCGGTCGTTCACATGCAGAATGAACTGGGCCGCCGTTCCTGTAACCCCTTCGCGGTGCGGTACGTGGTAGAAAGGCCGCCTGAGTTCGGGATGCTCCGCGATGTATTCTCGGATCTCATCGAGGCTTTTTCCGGTCGACTTCAGGCACTGTTCGAACTCAGTCTTGGCCTTCACCTTGGCCTCACCCAGCGCCATCTGTACGCGGCTGTGGGCGTTGACCTCGCCTTCGCCCGAGGTTTCGATCGGAAGGAAGATCATGTCTTTGAACTTGTTGATGACTGCCGATTGCACGCCATCCGATTGTGAAGACGGCATGCATCCGAAGGGTTTGAGGGCCAGCACCATGTGGCACAGGCGGTGGACTGTGTAGTAGACGTTTTTTCCGACTTCGAGATGTCCTTCTCCGCCGCGCGCAAACTGGTTGTAGAAAGGATGCGCCATTTCAGCCAACTCTGTCTGCGGCACGAGGTGATGTGTGATCCCACCGAGATTCTTGATCGTCCGGTGATACAGTCCGTTCCACATCCACTCGCCAATGCCAAGGCCAATCAATTTCTTGCGCAGTCCCAGATCATTGG
>Ga0070765_100000800_pt1 | contig 18694 bp, 17 predicted proteins | sample HubBroMetageWFT5_FD_71516 | JGI IMG/M metagenome (GOLD analysis project Ga0070765, IMG submission 71516) | Warmed and freeze-thawed soil microbial communities from the Hubbard Brook experimental Forest, New Hampshire - Hubbard Brook CCASE Soil... | ecosystem: Environmental > Terrestrial > Soil... | reverse complement strand
ATGCGCATTTTCCGGACTTTTCTGGTACTCGTGGGCGTGGTGGCGGCGGCGGGCGTTGCATTCGCGCAGGAGCAGAAACCGGCGCGGCCGGACCTGGCGCAGCTTTTTGAGAAGCGCGAAGTGATGATTCCCATGCGGGATGGTGTGAAGCTGCACACGGAAATCTACACGCCCAAGCGGGCCGGCGAAGCGCTGCCACTCTTCATGGAACGCACACCCTACGGGATTTCCGACGCAGGCAAGGGCTACAGCCCGCTGTTGTTTGGATATTCGGACATGTGGGCGGACGGATACATTTTCGTGATGCAGGATATTCGCGGCCGGTATGGTTCGGAAGGCGAATTTGAAATGAATCGCGCGGTACACGATCCAAGCGACCCGAAGGGGACTGACGAAAGCACAGACACGTACGACACGATCGACTGGCTGATCAAAAATGTACCGAACAACAACGGGCGCGTTGGAATTGCGGGAATTTCGTACGGCGGTTTTCTGGCGGCCATGGCGTTGGTGAACCCGCATCCGGCGCTGAAGGCAGTTTCCGAACAGGCGTGCATGGGCGACGCATGGATGGGCGATGACTTTTTTCACAATGGCGCATTCCGGTTGAGCTATGGTTTCGAATATTCGGCGCTGATGGAAACTTCCAAAGAGAATTTTAGTTTTGCGTTCGATAGCTTCGATCTGTTTGATTGGTATCTGCGGCTGGGCGTCCTGTCCAACGCGAATGCGCGCTATTTTCACGGGAACATTCCCACCTGGGCGAACTTTATCAAACATCCAACGTACGACGATTTTTGGAAGCGTCATGCTGTTGAGCACGCATTGAAGCAGGCCACGGTGCCGAATCTGAATGTGGCCGGCTGGTGGGACCAGGAGGATTTTTACGGGCCGATGCGTACCTACGCCAACCTGGAAAAAAACGACAAGACGCACATGAACTATCTGGTGGTTGGCCCGTGGAACCATGGCGGGTGGGAGCGTGGCAAAGGAAATTCACTGGGCGAGATTCCTTTTCATTCGGATACTTCGGTGTACTTTCGGCAGAAAGTGCAAGCGCCTTGGTTCGCCTATTGGCTGCATGACAAAGGCTCGCAACCGGTGAAGGAGGCTTTGCTGTTCCAGACCGGCAGCGACGTCTGGACGAATTTTGATTCGTGGCCGCCGCGAGACGCGATGAGCAAGAAACTTTACCTGCGAGCGGACGGCAAACTTTCCATGGACGCGCCGAAAAAAGATGACAACGAGGAATTTGACTCGTACGTCAGCGATCCCGCGCATCCGGTGCCGTATCGTCAACGCCCTGTGGACATGACGTATCCGGAGGATCATCCGGGGAGTTGGTACACCTGGTTGGTGCAGGACCAGCGGTTTGTAAACGACCGGCCAGACGTGCTGAGTTGGGAGACGGACGAGTTGAAGGATGATGTCACCATCGCCGGGCAAGTGACCGCAAAGATTTTTGCGTCCACGAGCGGAACGGATAGCGACTGGGTAGTGAAGCTGATCGATGTGTATCCGCAAAAAATGGAAGAAGACTGGAAGTTAAGCGGTTACGAATTGATGATCGCGGACGAAATTTTCCGCGGCAGGTATCGCAACTCGTATGAAAAGCCGGAGCCGATTGCGGCGGGCGAAGTGACGCCGTACACCCTCGACTTGCACACCGCGGACCACGTTTTCAAGAAGGGCCATCGGATTATGGTGCAGGTACAGAGCACGTGGTTCCCGCTATACGACCGCAACCCGCAGAAATTTGTGCCGAATATTTTTGAGGCGAAGGAATCGGACTATCAGAAGGCGACGCAGAGGATATATCGGTCGGCGAAGTATCCCTCGAACGTGGAAGTGGAAGTCGTTCCCGAAGGAGAGGGCCGGTAAATATTCAAAGTGGCTGTTAGCGTAACGCGGCGGTATTCGAGGATTCGGAAGTTTTTGAAGGCCGCAGATTCAGGATCACCTGAAACCACCAATTCGGCTGGTAGCGAATCTGAACGGGAACACCGCGAAGGTCACCCTGGGTGCCACACAAAATCGAAAAGTAGGATTGTTTCCCGGTCAGTTTGCTGGTGGAGACGAAATCGAGCTGCAGCAGATTCTCCTGGACGGTATCGAGGAGAGTTGTGTTGTTCGGCCCATGCAACTGAACCTGTAGCTTCGCAACCGGAGCGATACTTTCGACGGTCAGCATGTTTTCCTGCGCGTCGTAGACGTAACAGCGGGAAAGAGGCGCGGGCTGGCCGTCCAACGCGGCTTGCATCATTTCGGCGATGGTGCCGAGGAACGCTTCGGAGCGCGGGCAGCGTGAAGCATCCTGCAAGGTTCGCAGCGGCCGGCTTGAGTTGCCGAGATTTTCGAACATAAGCGGCTCGGCAGCGGCGTATTGGTGCAAGTTGAAATCGGTATCGGACTGCAACGGCACTACCAGCGAAATAGCGTTGGCGCGATCCACGCGGCTCAAAATGCCCGTGAATGAGTGAAGGCCCTGCTCCTTTTCCTTCTTTAATTCTTCCTGCATCTCCGATGCAGATTTTCCCTTCGACCCTTTCATGAAACCGAAGAAGGCGCTGGCCAGCACGTCGTTCTGCTTCGCGGAGGAAGGCAACACGGGATCTTTATGCCAAGCAACTTCCGTTCCGGCGCCCCAGCGATTGATGGCGCGGGGAGCTTTTTCGGGGTCACTGCCGAAGAGAACCTGGAAGAATTCCTGATGCGGATCGCTGTCCGAAACGGCGCGGCGAATGTAGCCGCCACCGACGTCATCCTTGCCGGCCCAGAAAAATAGGAGGCGGACGCGAGCGGTCATGATGTAGTCGTACTGCGCGGCCTGGTGAGGCGACGAGCGAACCCAGCTCAGGGCTTCGGCAATGGGTTGGCGGTCCGCGGTGGCGGAAGTGGCGTTGAATGCGATCAATATCAAACTGGGGAGCAGCACGGCGCGGATGAGATTGGTGTTTCTCATGCTATTGGTGACCTCTGATTCGGCTACTCTTCTCTGCACCTCGGGGACCTAATCAGACGGTAAAACATGCGGAGACATTACCAGAAAGTTGTTACGCAACTTCGACGCAAAGTTGAAATTGAGAAAATGGTTGCGCAATTGAGCACGAAGCGGTGTTCCATTTTGGACAGACACATAGTTTCGCCAATAAAACAAAAGCGACAAACGCTGCACACCACGAAGTAAATCGATGGGCCGGACATGCCCAATCAGTAAATGGGCCGACGAATCTTGACGTGCATGTCATCCCGCGGTAACAGGGATTTTCTACGATTTCCACAGGAAGCTACCGGACAAACGACCGTTTCCGCACGGAGAGTGCCATGGAAAGCGGCCTGGCTCGACTTTTCCGTTTTGACGCAAGCACTGACCTGGCGAAGACCTACCAAGCCGGCGCTTCCCTTCACAGCCATACGATGCATTCGAAGGAATATCTTGGTCGACTGCCGACTTACATTGCCGAAGTGCCGCTGGGCCACTTCATTCTCGAAAGAGAGATCAGCCGGTTGCATCTGTACGAAAAACGGGTTTTTGATTTCGACACTTTTTACTGGACACCCCCGCTTTCCCCGCGCGAAGCGTACGAAGTGGAACGCAGGCAAATTCGGGAGCAATTCAAACTCCCGGCGATGATCTCGCTTTCGGATCACGACAACATTGAAGCGGGGCTGCACTTGAAATTACTGGATGGCATGCAGCAGACGCCGATCTCCGTGGAGTGGACGGTGCCGTTCGAAGAGACGGAGTTTCACATCGGCGTACACAATCTGCCTCTTGTGCGGGCGACGGGATGGATGAAGGAACTTGAACGGTTCACTAATGCTCCTGACGAAGGGAAACTTGGTGAACTGTTTCGCGGCCTTGTGGACGAGCCGAACACGCTGGTTATCCTCAACCACGCTCTATGGGATGGGAAAGCGATCGGTGCAGAGCGCCATCGGCGGGTATTGCGGCTTTTCCTGGACAACTATCGCGAGATGCTGCACGCGATGGAACTGAATGGCATGCGTTCCAGGCGCGAAAACCGCGAAGTGATCATCCTCGGTGAAGAAATCGGATTGCCGACCGTATCTGGCGGAGATCGCCACGGATGCGAGCCGAACGCAGTACTCAATGTGACACGAGCCGCGACGTTCGACGAATTTGCGGTGGAATTGCGGGAAGACCGCCACAGCGAAATCATGCTTATGCCGCAATTCTTCGAGCCGTTGCAGTTGCGGCTGCTCGAGAATGCGTGGCATGCTCTAGCGGATGCGCCAGGCGAATTCGGCCGGCGTCACTGGATGAGCCGCGTGTTTATTGAAGAAAATGGCAGCGTCACGCCACTTTCGCAATTCACCGGGCGCGTTTCCATCGCGTGATCGATAAATTCCGCTGGGTGATGGCGCTGGTGGCCAGCCCGGCACTGCGTCCGGCATTGCGGCTGCCTTTTTTGGGGAATGAAGAAGGAGGGATATGACCTCGGTCCCGCGGGTGGCCCTGTTCTGTGAGACGTTTCACGAAATAAACGGGGTGGCCCTGACGGCGCGGCAACTGGTAGCGTACGCGGGCCGGCACGACTTCCCGATGCTGGCAATTCACGGAGGATTGCAGCCCGGCGAGCACGAAGAAGGAAGCGTTCGCCGCGTGGAAGTGAAGCGGGGCTTGCTGAGTTTCCCGATTGAGAAAGACCTCACGTACGATCTTTTTTTCTGGCGGTACCTTCCTCGCATTCGAAGCGAAGTGCTGCAGTTCAAGCCTGACGTAATTCACATCACTAGTCCCGGGGAGTTGGGGCAACTTGGCGCCTATTTGTGCAGGAGGCTGAAGATTCCACTGGTAGCTTCGTGGCACACGAACTTTCACCAATTTGGCGCGAGGCGGCTGCACAACATGATTCATCGCTTGCCGAACGCGGTGGTTAATCCGATGGTCACATGGTCGCAGGATCGTGGTTTGGGTTTTCTGTTGTGGTTTTACGCAAAAGCAAAGGTAACGCTGGCTCCGACGCAGCCACAAGTGGAGTGGCTGCAGAAGGAATTAAAGACACCGTCGTTTCTTATGCCTCGCGGCGTGGATGCGGAGCTGTTCAATCCTAATCGCAGAACAGTGAAAGATGGCGTGGTGCGACTGGGATTCGTTGGGCGGATCACGCCGGAAAAGGGTGTGCGGTTGTTGGCAGAAATTGAGAAGGAATTGAAGAAGCGAGGGATCAGCGAATTTCGCATCGTCATCGTGGGACACGGAAGCGAAGTGGAATGGCTTCAACAGAACATGACTCACGCGGAATTTCCCGGTGTATTGCGGGGAGAAGACCTTGCGCAGGCTTACGCGAACATGGATTTGTTTGTGTTTCCCTCGCGGACCGATACGTTTGGAAATGTGATTCAGGAGGCGGCCGCGTCGGGTGTGCCGTCGGTGGTGACGAACGAAGGTGGCCCGAAGGACCTGGTGATCCCTGGCGTCTCTGGATACGTTGCATCGAGCGATGAGGAATTCGTGCGGAAGACATCGGAGTTGATTCAGGACTCCGGGCTTCGCAAAAAGATGGGTGACGCGGCGCGGGACAAAGTAGCGGGAGTTTCGTGGGATAACGCGTTCGATTTGACGTATGCCGCGTACCGGTATTGTTTGCCTGGGGGAGCGGAAGAGCGGGCGGGCGAGGGGAAGGCGCGGATGCAGAGTGCTCGGGCGCAGGGTCAGAGGTGAGAGAAAAGTCAAAACCCGCACCCTTTAAAAATTCAAAGGGTGCGGCACCCGGCGGAGAACATCGACGATAAACGAGCAGGCGATGTCAGCTGAGATCCTTCGGCTATCCTTGTCGGATAGCCTCAGAATGACACTTGGTTTGCTGGCATGGCTAAAGCCATGCGCCTACAAAACCGCATCCACCGCCCGTCTACAAACCGCTCGCACCGAGACCACTTACGAAGCTCTTACTTGGCGTATTGTTGTTGGTCGCCGGCGCGAAATTCGGTCCAGGGTCCGGCGTCCATGTCGCGTAGATAGGGGGCTTGCCAGTTGTATTCCGGGTGCGCGGCGAGAAACGGCTTGGCCAGAAAATCGGCGCCGCAGGGATGACCCATGCGCGCGACAAGGCGCATCTCTTTGGCCATGGTGGCGTCGGCAGCTTTTGCCTGCACTGCCCCGCCGGGATAAAACGGAGCCCAAGCCCAGATCGAAACACCGCGCGACGATGCATCGACATGCCCGCACAGAGTGCGCTCGTTAGCTTCTTGTTTTTTCTGAAAGCTATCCGCGTGATCGCCGAGCATTTGCTGCGCCAGGGCTACATCGATCTTGCCTTTGTTCTGGTTGAGGATTTCCTCCCAACGAACACGGCGCGCATTTGGCGAGGTCTCGCGGTTGTTTGGATCGAAGCCCGGCGCATCTTGCTTCATGACTTTGGGATCGCGCGCCCAATTTGAGCCTGCCAAGACGCCATCTTTGGTGCGCCAAAGTTTGTAGGCTTTCAATCCGAGTTCGAGTTGCGCGATTTCGCCGGTCTTTCGATCGCCAAGCAGCCAGTCGTTGGCGTAGCCGCCGTTGTTTCCGTCCAACATGATTTTGGTGTACTCATCGATGGAGCCAGCGTATTGCAGCGCTTTGCGCGCGCGCACGAATTCAGCCTTGCCCTTGGGATCCCAGCCCTCGAATTGTGTGATGGTTGTTTCCGTGACCATGAGGCCGTCGCTATTGAATCCGAAGTCGTCGTTGCTGACGATGACGCCCGGAAAACCGTCCATGAGCATGCGGTAGCCGCGAGTGGGTTGAATATCGAAAATGATGCGCCAGCGTTCGCCATTCACGTAGTTGGTCCAGTTGTTGTGCGCGATGACGATCTTGCCGTCCTTGGTCCAGCTTCCGGTGGCGATGAATGCACTGCAATTGCCGGGGCTCTTGAGGTTCGGCGCGTTGGGAGTTTTTTTCTGCTTGTTCAGCCAGGCGACATAGTAATCCGGCAGCTCTTCAAAGGAATTCATAGCCACGATGTCGTACACGTCCAATTGCGAGTTGGTGCGAGCGTTGAGGCCCTCGGCGATGCCCTGCAACTCCTGCTGATATTCCGGGTCAATTTTCGGCCACAGCATTTCGCGCGCGGTCTCGCGGAAGAAGGCCCAGTCGCGGTTGGCCTCGTGGGTCATCATCGCGCTGATTGCGGGGAAGGCGTCTTCGATTTCCGGAGCGAGGATGTAGCCGTGCTGGAAGCCGATGGACGCGGGGTCGCCTTCGAGGTGAACGAAAATCCAGCCTCCGCGTTCGAAGCGATAAGTTCCGTGCAGACGTGGATCCTGTTCCACCGCATGTTCGCGGGTGGCCGCGATTGTGGAGTCCACTTCGTTTTTCGCCGTTTGTGCATCCTGATTGGCGTGGCCCGTGAACCAGAGAAGGATGGCTCCAGCAAGCACTATGAAAACGGCGAGGCCCCTGCGCATTCCGTCTGACATTTCGTGAATCTCCTTTACCTACCGGACCTGGCGAACAAAAGTGACACCGGTTGTGCGTCCTGCGTCTAGTGCGAAGGAAGTGGGGTGACCCGCTGCGTCGCGGGTAAACTTTAAATTGATGGGGGGATCATCAACGATAAGTTCGAACTCGTCCTTCGCTACAGGAACGATTTGCTCGCCCACGAGGTCATTGGAGCGGGGAATTCCCGCAGCGAGGATAGCGGCAACGGTGAGTTTGCCGTTTGTAACTGTAAGCCGATAGGTAACGCCCAGTTCATCGCTAGAATAGTCGCCTGCGAAAGCGGCGAGTGCCGCGGAAGGAACGGAAATTTCCGCGCGCGACTTGCTATCTTTGTCGTCAGCGTCCTTTTTGGGGGGTTTTTCTTTCATCAAGCTGCGGAGATAGATTTCCGCGACCTGATTGGCGCGACGCGACGGGCTGCCATCGGAGCGATTGCACAGGCACACGACGGAGAAGTGTTGATCGGGGAAGCGGAGAAGTTCGGCACGATAGCCGCCCCAGGAGCCGCCGTGGCGCACGGTGCGTAGTCCTCGATAACTGCTTACAGACAGTCCTTTTGCGTATTCGAGATGTTTTCCGGAACTCAGAGTACCGGTCTGTTGCATCTCGGCGAGGAAATCCACCCCGCCTACTTTCCCGGAATAGAAATTCTCATCCCACTTGAGCAAGTCCCCGACAGTGGTGTGCACAGCGCCGTCGCCGGTTTGTTCGAAGTACGAAACATCCAGCGTGTAGCCTTGGCCTTTTTCGACGGGATCGTAAGCGAGCGCGCGATTGGGAATCAGCGAAGTGTGCGTGTCGCGATACTGCGTGTGAGTCATGTCTAATGGCTGGAAAATATTTTCCGCCGCGAAATCGCGCAGGGATTTGCCGCTGACGCGTTTCACAATCACGGAGAGCAGGAAATAGCCGGTATTGCTGTAGAGCCACTCCGCGCCGGGATCGAAATTGAGCGATTTCTGGCGGGCGATCAAAGCCAGCGCTTCCTCGTCGGTCGTCACGCTGTCCACGTTTTCGCCAGCAAGTTCGAACAAGACGAGGTAATCGCGAAGTCCGCTGGTGTGATTCAGCAGATTCAAGATGGTGATCGGCTTGCCGTAGTCGGGCAGCTCGGGAACGTATTTGCGAATGTCGTCCGCGACGGAAAGCTTTCCCTGCCTTTCGAGAAAGAGAATGCTGGCGGCCGTAAATTGTTTGGAGGTGGAACCGATATCGAACACAGAGGAAGGACTGAGCGGCACTTCCAGTTCCAGATTCGCCATGCCATAGCTTTTTTCATAAAGGAGACGACCGTCACGCGCGACGGCGAGAGAACATCCGGGCGAATCAGGCTTGGCGAAATCCAAAAACACTTCATCCACAGCCGGGGCGCTGGAGTCTGATTTTTCGTCGCCGCGAACAGGCGAAGAAGATACGAGCAAGATCGCAAGGCTAACCGCGGGACACAAAGCCTGCATGCCGATACGCACGGGCCTCCTCAGGAGAACGCTAGAGTTTACTTAGAATCGGGTGCCCTCACAACGGGCGCCTTTTATGGGCACTCCGGAACTGCTGTTCGCGGCGAAGGGTTCTCTGCTAAATTCACAGCATGCTGACCGCCATTACACGTGCTGTGAGTTCCGCGATTGTAGATTGTGAACTGAGTTTTATCCCGCGAAAGCCAATCGACCTGGAAAAGGCCCGAGCGCAACATCACAAATACGAAGAAACGCTGGAGAAGCTGGGAGCGCGCGTCATTTCGCTTCCCGAAGAGCCAGAACTTCCAGACTCGATGTTCGTGGAGGATCCCACGATTGTGCTGGATGAACTTGCCGTGATTTGCACGTTGGGGACGGAGGCTCGCCGCAAGGAGGCCGCTTCGCTGGCGACTGCGCTGGAGAAATTCCGACCGTTGAAACACATTAAATTGCCGGGGATGCTGGAAGGAGGCGACGTACTGAGGGCCGGGAGAAAAGTGTTCGCGGGCGTGACACAGAGGTCCAATCCCGAAGGTATTCGCCAGTTGGCGGTGATCTTGGGAATGTATGGATACGACCTGACCGCGGTGCCGGTGACTGGGTGCCTGCACTTGAAATCGGCGGTGACTTTGTTGGGAGGAAATACGCTGCTCGGCAATCGAGAATGGTTCGACTGGAAGCGGCTGGAAGGATTCGATTGGGTGGATGTGGACGCCAGCGAGCCACACGCGGGGAATGCGTTGGCGATTGGCGAGACGGTGGTGTTCCCGGCTTCTTTCCCGAAGACACGAGAGAAGATTGTGGCGCAGGGTTTCAGGGTGGAGTCGCTGGATATTTCGGAACTGCAAAAGGCGGAATCGGGTTTGACCTGTTCCAGCCTGATTTTTCAAGCCTAAGAGCTAACGACCCCCAAGAAAAACCAAGCACCCTTTAAAATTCAAAGGGCGCGGCACCCGGCCCTGCTATACATCACGCCTCTCTAAACTAGAAATTCACATTGGAATTTGGGGGCGGTATGGTATCTTTTGGGCGTGCTAGCCAACTCCAACAACCGTGCCCTTTCCGTGACGGCCAAGCCGGTCACGACGAGTGTAGTGACGATTACCGTAACGACTACGGTCACTACCAACGCTTCGGGCGACGGGAGAAACGGCTAGCAGGCAAGCAAAAGTTTCCAACCCACCGCCAGAAGCGAACCTGGCGGTGGGTTTTTTCATTTAAGGCCACCCAGAGATGCTTCCGCGGAACACAAATAAGGAGTAGAGGAAATGAACGCGCAAACGAGAGAGAGAAACGACGCCGAAGCATCGAACGATCTTCGTGATCTTTGCGGGCGAGGTGTGCGATGAGCTTGCCGCCCAATGGGAAGAAATGGAGAGCGGGAGTGCTGGGCGCGACCGGAATGGTGGGCCAGCGGCTGGTGAAACTACTCGCGAATCATCCGTGGTTTACGTTGGCGGAAGTGGCGGCGTCGGAACGCTCTTCGGGGAAAAAATATGTGGAAGCGGCACGCTGGCATCTGGAAGGACCGGTTCCTGAAGGAGCGAGGGGGCTGGTGGTTCGGGACCTGACGCCGAATCTGGAATGCGATTTTGTGTTTTCGGCGCTGGATTCATCGGTCGCAGGCGAGGCGGAAGAGCAGTTCGCCAAGGCGGGCTACCCGGTGGTCAGCAATTCCAAAAATCACCGCATGGATGCAGACGTGCCGTTGCTGATTCCGGAAGTGAATGCAGCGCATGTGCACGCGATTCCCTTGCAGCAGAAAAAACGCGGATACGGCACTGGATTTATCGTGACGAATCCGAACTGCTCCACCGCGGGACTGGTGCTGGTGCTTAAGCCGCTTGCGGATGCGTTTGGGTTGGAGAAGATTTTCGTGACCACGCTGCAAGCCGCGTCCGGCGCCGGGTATCCGGGAGTTGCGTCGCTCGATATTCTTGGCAACGTGGTGCCGTTCATCGGCGGCGAAGAAGAAAAAATGGAAACGGAGCCGCAGAAGCTGTTGGGCAAGTGGGACGGCGCGCGATTCATCGAAGCGGGATTGGGGATCAGCGCGCATTGCAACCGCGTGCCGGTAGTGGATGGCCATACGGAATGCGTTTCGCTGCGCCTGAAAAAAACGGCGACGCTGCATGAAGTGCGGCAGGCGTTGCGGGAGTTTCAGGTGTCGGCGGAACTTGCCTCACTGCCGACGGCGGTGCAGCGGCCCGTTGTGGTGCTTGATGAGGAGGACCGTCCGCAACCACGCAAGGACGTGAACACGGGTCACGGGATGGCGGCGGTGGTTGGGCGCGTGCGGGAGTGTCCGCTGTTTGATGTGAAGCTCACGCTGCTTTCGCACAATCTGGTGCGCGGAGCGGCGGGCGCTGCGTTGCTGAACGCGGAATTGCTGGCGGCGCGGGGATTCTTCAAGTCGCGGATGACTATTAATGATGAGAGGGTCGAGCCGGTTTCGCGATGAAGGACACACTCAAGCGCCTTGTGATTTAACGCCGGGTCATCTAAATCCGCACCCTTAAAAGACGAAGGGTGCGGCAGCCGGCCCGATGCCCACGATTTACGGGACGAAGAAGTAGCGGACCAGATGGAAGAAGATTGGGGCGGCGAAGCACAGGGAATCGATGCGGTCGAGAATGCCGCCGTGGCCTTCGATGACCATGCCAAAATCCTTGATGCCGATGTCGCGCTTGATCGCGCTCATCACCAAACCACCACAGAAACCTAAAATACAAATAACGAACGATAGCGCGGCGGATTGCGCGGGCGTGAAGGGTGTTGCCCACCAAAGCGCCGCGCCTAGCGCAGTGGCCGTGAGCACGCCACCAACGAAACCCTCCCACGTTTTGTTGGGGCTGACGCGCCAGGCAATTTTGTGCCTGCCGATGAGCTTTCCCCAGACATACTGCAGCACGTCGCTCATCTGGTCGACGATTACGAGATAAAGCAGAAGGCGCGCATCGTGCCCCTCGAAGCCGGGAATTTTTAGCAGCAACAATGCTGGCGCGTAGCTCAGGCAATACACGCAAATCGTTATGCCAAACTGGATCTTCGCGGCTCGTTCCAGGAAGTGGTCTGTTTCTCCGGAGAGAGCAATGCGCGTGGGCACAAACACAAATGCAAAAACAGGGATCATGATCGCGAAAAATCCGTACCACTGGGTGCCAATCAAATAGTATTGCAGCGGCATAATCGCGAAAAAACTCCAGAACAGCGTGCGGTGATCGCCGCGGCGGGTGGGCACCAGGGTCATGTATTCGCGCATGGCCTGAAATGAAATAATCCCGAAGAGAATCAGAGATCCGATGGGCCCGACCAGAAGCGAAAAACCAAAGATGAGACACATCTTCCACCAAGCACGGATGCGTGCGTTCAGATTGTCAATGGTTGCGCGGCTGGCGTCGGTTTTGCGGAGTGTCTTCAGGATGTTGCCAATGATGCTCGAGATGAGCAACAAGGAGACGATCCCGCCGAGGAGCCACATCAGTTTTGCGTCGTGGAAGGCTTGCAGCATCAAGCGGGTCCAATCCGGCGAAGGGTGCTGACGGCTTCGCGCGCGCGTTCGAGGAAGGCATCTTTTTCTTCATTTGGTTCGACGCGCAGCGGCTTGCCGAAGGTGAGCAGGCTCAGCATGGGCACCATGAAAATCTCCCCCTTGGGAAGAATGCGATTCAGATTTTCCAGGTAGGCGGGCACGAGTTCGGCGTCCGGCCGGCGAACCGCGAGATGATACAGTCCGCCGCGGAATTCGCCTACTTTTTCGCCCGTTCCGCGCGTCCCCTCCGGAAAAAGGATCAGGGAATTGTCTTTGCCGAGTGCCGCGGCCAGGTCGTCCATCAGGTGCCTACCCGCAAAGTGTGGCTCTCCATGATTTTTCGTCCGGGCCGCTCCGCCGCGCTCGACGAGCACCGCTTTGAAAACTTTTTCGCTGAGATAGCGCCGCAGCGGGGTTTCTTCCCAATAGTCCTTTGCGGCAACAGGGCGCGTGAGCGCGCGAATTTCCGCCGGTAATGCGGCCCAGAGCACCACGAAATCGAGATGACTGGTGTGGTTCGCGAAATAAATACGCTGCTTCACATCTGGCTGGCAACCGGCCCATTGCACTTGCACGCCCGTGACGCCGCGAGCGACGGCCGCGAGAAGACTCGCGATCGGATGAATGCTGTCACTCATCGAGGGGAACCGCCTGCAAGCTCACGCAGCGCGCAACGAGCACGATTCAGAATCGTGAGCAAAAGCAAGACGAGGACGATCCATAAGACAGGGCGGACGGCAGGGAGAATTGGCATATTCAAGCCGAGAAGCAATCCCAGCGCGCCGAAAACGAATGCGCGATCACTCTTGCCCATGGGTCCATCATAGCGACGCGAGGCGCCGATCGGAACGCCAAGTACGCCGGTCATTTCGCTGATGATCGCGAGGATCACGATAAGCACCACGAGGAGTGGGTCGAAGGGAGGGATGAGCGCGAGAGGAAGATAGAGCGCAGCGTCGGAGAAAACATCTCCCAGTTCGTTCAGGATCGCGCCGAGCGGAGTTTTTTGATTGTGTTCGCGGGCAAGCATTCCGTCGATTGCGTTCAGTGCCATGCGGAGGAAAAGAACGAGCGGGAGTGGCAAAAGCACGCGGAGCGAACGGGAGATATAAATCGTTGCGCCCGCCGCGAAAGAAAGCAGCATCGCGAAAAGGGTAATTTGGTTGGCGGTAATGCCTGCACGTGCCAACGTGTTTGTAAGCGGGCGCAGAAGGCCCTGAAATTTCGGCTTCAGGTCGTAGATGCTGGCCATGCGTGTGACTGCATCCTATCCGAAACGTCAGCGAGAGAGAATCCTTCCCCAATAAAGCACGTAGGACGCGAACCAAATGGCCGCGTAGATTTTCAGGAGCGTCGCTGTGCGCATTCCGCGGGACTTTCGGAGCCACGCTGCAATCGCTCCGAATCCGAACCAAACAAGCAAAAAGCGAACCGCGCGTGCCGGCGGCGTGGCGAGTAGAAATGTGGTGGCACTGCAATATTTCGGCGCTTCCACGGCGTAGAGTTTATATGGCAGACCGGAGACGGAGCCGATGGCCATCGCCATGAGGCCGCTTTTACGAAAACCGTCCTGCACCTGCGTGAACATGGATTCACGAACGAACGGAACGCGGGCCACCGCGGCGTGCGCAGCGCCAGGGTTTTGCTGCGCCCGGTGAAAGAGAACGGCACCGCCAAGAGATGCGCCAAGCAGCGCGCAGACGATATGTTTCCACGAGGAGCGCAGATCGAAGATCGCGACCAACGAGAGAAAAACGTCCGGGATGATGAAGAAGAACGTGCCCTCAGCGAGTCCCCACAAAAACGCGACGGCCAAACCCTGCGGACCGAGGAGCCAAAGCACCCACCGGTCAAGCATTTGGCCCTGACGGAGTCTTGAGCTGGAATTCACGAGATTATTTCGGTGGAAAGATCGTGGCCGACGGCGTATTTCTGAAATAGGTCGGCCAACATTTGCAGCCAGCGATCCAGATTTTCGCTGCCGCCAAAAGAAATCAGAATGGCGGCAACTTGGGTGGTCTCCGGCTTGACCTTGGTGCGCTCGGAATCGCTGGTCGGGCTGCCGTGGGGCCCACGAGCATCGCTGAAAATCGGAAGATCCTCCAGGTTGAGATCGTACTTACCGATGCCCTTATAGGACTCACCGGCGCGGCCAGCGCGAAACACGATATTGCCTTCAATGTTGCCGAGGTCATACAGACCGATGGATAGACGGCTATGCACGGACACGAGATTGATGATGTCTACTACAACATTTATGTGCGGGAGATTCTTTCCGCTGATTACGCGGCGAAGCAGCGCTTCCGCCGAGCCTCGATAGCGAGCGGGATCCTTGCCAAGCGCGCGGTAACCAGCACGAGTGGCTAGAATTGCAGGCGCTTCCAGAACGGCGCGCGGTTCCGGCAGTTCGTGGATTTTTGCTTCGGCTGCGCCCATTGCGTCCAGCAATTCGGCGGGCGAATCTCCCACGCGAACGGTTGCCGTGACCACGCCCAGCGCTACATGAGGCGACTTGGCTTTCAGTTCTGGATCAATCGAAATTCGCATTGGCTCTTACGCCTTCAACGGCTTTAGACGCGCGGTGAAATGGCGCAGAAAGGGCGCTTGGTGAACGAGTTCGTAGCCGGGGATTTTTTCGCGACGACGCCAGACGTCCAGAATAATCTCCACCACATATTCAATGTGGCTCTGCGTATAGACGCGCCGCGGAATCGCCAGGCGCACAAGATCCATGCGGGCATTTTCGCCAAACATAAGCAAGCCGATCTCCACGGAGCGAATGCCGCCTTCGAGATAGAGTTCAACTGCCAGAGCGACGCCAGGGAATTGCGAAACGGGAACGTGAGGAAGAAACGCGCGCGCATCAATATATATTGCGTGACCACCCGGGGGCTGCACGATGGGCACGCCCTCTTTCGCGATGTGATTACCCAGGAACGCGGTGGATGCAATTCGGTAATGTAGATAATCCTCGGCGAGCGCTTCGTTCAGGCCTACGGCGATAGCTTCGAGGTCGCGACCGGCCAGCCCTCCATACGTCGGGAACCCTTCGGTGAGAATCAGCAGATCGCGCTCCTGTTGCGCAAGGATGTCGTTGTTGGTGCACAGAAAGCCGCCGATGTTGGCCAGGCCATCTTTCTTTGCCGACATGGTGCAGCCGTCCGCGTAGGAAAACATTTCGCGCGCGATTTCCCTGGGTGTCTTTTCCGCGTATCCGGGTTCACGCAGCTTGATGAAATAGGCGTTTTCTGCAAAACGGCAGGCGTCGATGTACAACGGAATCCCGTGCTTATGGCAGATTTGTTTTACTTCACGAATGTTGGCCATGGAGACGGGCTGCCCGCCGCCGGAATTGTTGGTGACCGTCAACATCACTAGCGGAATTCGTTTCGCACGTTCTTTTTCGATCAACTTACTGAGTTGGGCGGTGTCCATGTTGCCCTTGAAGGGATGAATGCGCGAGGGCTCCTTGGCTTCGGGAATGGGCAAGTCCAATGCGGTGGCGCCGACGAATTCGCAATTCGCGCGGGTGGTGTCGAAGTGCGTGTTGTTAGGAACGATGTCGCCTTTCGTGCACATCACGTTAAAAAGGATGCGTTCCGCAGCGCGGCCCTGGTGTGCGGGAATTACATTGCGAAAACCAAAAATGGCTTGCACCGAATCGCGAAACCGCGTGAAGCTCGGAGATCCTGCATAAGATTCGTCGCCGCGCATCATGGCGGCCCATTGTTCGGTAGACATCGCTGAAGTGCCGGAATCGGTGAGCAGGTCGATGAGGATGTCCTCGGATGGAACGAGAAAAAGATTGTAGCCGGCCGCTTCGATGCGCTTTTGGCGTTCTTCGCGCGACGTGCCGCGAATAGGTTCGACGCTCTTGATGCGAAACGGTTCGATGATGGTGCGAACAGGCATGGCGCGTGGCTCTCCTTGGAGACACTACCACACATCGAAAGCTGAATTTATCGAGCGCCAGACCGCCACCGTTGTTGCGACATGTCCAAATCAACCGCCGCTAGTCTTCCGTGATCTCTTTTAGCTTTGCCATTTCGATGTTCATTTCCGCCATGGCGTGGTCAAACTGCGCATCGTTCATCACCGGGGGCTGAAAGAGCGTCATCATAAGAACCTGCTGAGGATCCTGCGGAGGCAACTACGCGCGAGGGAATCGAGGTGCTGACCCGCTTGATAAAGCAAAACCCGACCTTGGGCCAAGAAGAGCTCGCGGTGCTTGCCTCCAAACAAGGCATCGCACGGGACCAAGCTATCGCTATTCTGAAAAATGGTATTGGAAAACATTGGCGGGTAGATAAAGGTCGCTACAACAAGTCCACGTATTGGTTGCTCTAGAAATGAACTCCATCAAGCGGCGCCATTGGCGCCGCTTCGGGCGAAGCCCGACCCGCGTCCTAAGAATTGCCTCCGTATTTCAGTTAACCAGTATCCCGGCCCCTTAAGGGGCCGGGTACTAGGGTTCTGATTGTCGCCATAATACTGTTACTAGAAATATCTGATATCGAAGCCTCGCTAGCGCGAGGCCAGGCGGGACGAAAACCACGTCCCGCCTTCTGAAAACCTTTTTGAATTTTTGTCTGTGAAGAGATTTCGACGAGGGCGTCCTGTTGCAGAAAGAATTTTCATCATTTGCGAAAGGAGTCGCAGTTCTGCACCCGGCGGCCTTCCGCCGTTAGCCGGTTTGTTCCAAAAAAGAGGGGCCCAGTTTGCGTCTTAGACGGCCGCTGCAATCGAGAAGTTTTTTCCGGTACCGTCGATTTTGGGACTTGGTTGGACAAATTTGCGTCGACGAGGTATGAATTTGAATCAGCGAGTATTTACGGAAAGCGCGTTAACCAGGACTTGACGACTGGACGAGGGTGAATTGCACACCCAGGCCTGCGCCTTTTACGGTTCCAAACTCGACATTCTTTTGACAACCTGCGGACAACCTGTGACTGAGCAAGCCCCATGATTCCCGGGCGGCTTGTAACCTAAATCCCTCCCCACCCTCGGGGCATGGTTTTTCGCAGGCAGCCGATTCTATCGGCTCACGCACGGAGCCCCTCGCGGAACTGTGCCATCTCAAGGAAATTAGGAGTCCCCAATGAAAAGAGCACTCTCATTGACAGTCCTGACTTGCTTAATCGCCGGAATGTTTGCCATTAGTACGTTTGCGCAAGAGTTGGCGTTCCTTGCGCCGGTCATCGGTTCTAATCCGGGCATTGCTATTGCCGGAGTACAAAGCGGAGGTGCGCCCTGGACCGTGAAACGCGCATTCGCTTTCCTCACGGACAATGGCCGCCTGCGCGTGGATGTGCGCGGCCTGATTCTGCCGAGCACCGGCAACGCTGGCCCTGTTACTGAGGTATCCGCCAGTGTCGTGTGTGCTGACGCGGTGGCAGCAACCAGTGCTGCGGTCCCCCTCAGCGCAGACGGAAACGCAGAGATTCATGCGAAGTTGCAGGTTCCCTCCCCTTGTTTCGGCACCATTATCCTCGTTCGTGTCGCCGGAGCGAACGGTGCAACTCTTCCCGCTCCGGGGCCTTGGATTGCCGCTTCCGGCATCGCGAAGGATTCCGACGATAACTGAAGCAGCGTTCTTCGTTGTTCGGAACACGTGTAGCCGCGCGAAAACGACCGTACCATCTACCCCGGAGCGCCTGTACCATTTCGCTCGCTCCATGCGCTCGCCGACACTTGTAGCGTGTCGAAGCGCCTTCAAATTGCCGTCTCAATCGCATGCCTTGCCGCTATCGGGGCGGGTGCTCGCTACGCCGTGGCGCGCGAGATGCTCCGGAATTCAGACCCTCACGACGTTTTCGTGCAGGTGAACCGGGAATCCTTCGACGGCACGTTGCCGGATGTCCCGGTCAGGTGGGCTCATATCGAGGACGCCTACGCGAAGACGCGGACGTATGAAAATGGCACCGCGGACATTGTCATATCGCGCGAACTCGTTACCAGCGAATCCCAGCTGCGGAAGAACTTGCAGCACGAGAGCTGTCATCTCTTGACGTATGACGAGGCGGCGAGCTTGGGCGAAGATGACCACGGTCGGCTGTGGCAGGCGTGCATGAAACGGTTCGAGTAAAGCCTCAGAAACCACACATTATAAAAGGGCGCCCCTTCTGGAATAGGGTCTGAGTGCTTGGCTCATTCCCTACAGAAAGGAACACCCTCTATGACGAGCGCCAAATATATCGGCTTGGATGTGCACAAGGAAAGCATTTCGATCGCGGTTCTGGATTTTGCCGGCAAGGT
>Ga0070765_100000798_pt1 | contig 18732 bp, 15 predicted proteins | sample HubBroMetageWFT5_FD_71516 | JGI IMG/M metagenome (GOLD analysis project Ga0070765, IMG submission 71516) | Warmed and freeze-thawed soil microbial communities from the Hubbard Brook experimental Forest, New Hampshire - Hubbard Brook CCASE Soil... | ecosystem: Environmental > Terrestrial > Soil... | reverse complement strand
GATATTGAACTCGGCATGGTGCAGCAGCGCGTGCTGATGGCTGCGGGCACGAACCAGTTCGTGTTCAACTGCACGCCCGCGGTGAAAGAATATTTGCTGAAGGAAGGCACCGATCCGCGGTACGGGGCGCGGCACTTGAAGCGCGCGATCGAACGCAATCTGGTGTTTCCGATGGCGAACCTGGTCGCGACCGGGCAGGTGAAGCTGGGGGATTTCGTTCGCGTGGACATGGCTTCGGAGAACAAGATGATTTTTGTGAAGGAAGCCGAGAACACGATGGCTCCGGTGCTGCTGGAGCGCTACGGAGCGGCGGCGGCGAACCAGCCGGCGACGCGAGCAGCGCGCACGGCGGCGAACAACCGGCGGGATTTTGGGGCTCCGTCGCCGGGCGTGGCGGAGAGTAAGTAGGAACTTCGGTTTCTAGTTTCCTGTTTCTGGTTTCCAGACTAAGAATTTTATTTCTCGCTTGACCGCATCTCGCGAGGAACCCTCGGGCGCCGGATTTCTCCGGCGCCTTTTTCTTTTGCGCGCTCGACGGCGCCTTCGTCTTTTGATCGGAATTTTTTGGAGCGGTAGAATACGCCCTATGTCGAAACTTTGTTTTTGCGGCTTGATGTTGACGGCTGCGCTGTCGTCGCTCGCCTGGAAAGTGCAGGCACAAGAGCGAGTGAGCGGAGATGTTGCGCTGGATCGCGCTTTGAAGACTTCATCCCTGACGTTTGAGGGCAAGCCGTTTCATGCGGTGATGAAAATCGGGAAAGATGGCGAAGAGTATTCGGGGCGGATTGAATTCTGGTGGGTGAATTCCACGAAATATCGCGTAAGCGTTCGTTCCCCCAGCTTCAATCGGACCACGACCGTTAACCGAGAGCGGACGTCTGAGGTAGACGACGGGGACTACTATCCCAAGTGGTTAGAGACTTTCGTTCTCGCAGTGATGAACCCGGTGCCCATGCAGAAGAATGTTCGCGGGCGTGGCATCTCGGTCGACTTGGGCGAGGAGAAAGGTACGAACTGCATTCGACATGACGATCGAACCGACGGGATCACGGATTATCTGACCTATGGGATGGTGTGTTTTGTGGGTACAGAGCCTCGGATCGGTTATCTGTATGCGTTCAACTACTCGATGTCTTTCGGCGACTGGAAGAAATTTGATGCGAAGCTGATACCGCGAATCTATACCACGCACATTCTCAACGAGGAAAATCTGGTCGGTCATTTGACCACGCTGGATGAGTTGAAGAAGCCGGACGAGAACATGTTTGAAGTGGACGATGTGACGCCGCCGGATGAGAGAGTTTCTACTGCGTTCGTTTCTACGCAGACAGGGGAGGGGCTGGCGGAGAGAGCTCCGGTCATTCCGTGGCCGCCGGTGCGGGAGGGCGAGACGGAAGGATCTCTGATTTTGTACGTACGCACCGACCGCAGGGGGCAAGTTCGGGAGGCCCAACGGTACAACGCGGATCAGGCTCCGGCGCTCGCCGTCACTGCCCTCGAGCAGGCTGTGAACTACAAATTCAAACCTCTCGTTGTGAATGGTGTGGCGCAGCAGATGGAGATGCCGCTGGTGATTCGTTTTTCGACGAGGATTGTCGATCCGATCCCGGTGCTTTCGGTGGCCGACATGGCGAAGCAGACGATTTCGTGCAAGCCGAAAAGTATTCCGCAAGGCTTTTTGCCGAAGGGAACAGTGATCACGCTGCGGGTAACGGTGAATGTAAAAGGAGAAACCGTGAACGTCAGGCCGAGTGGAGGGGTGTGTGCGGGTTCGTGCACGTTGCTCATTGGCCCTCAGAACCCGCTCAGCGAGTGCAAATTTTCCCCTTACTCGCAGAACGGGCAGCCCACGCTGTACAAGGGCGACGTGGAGATTACCGCTCCTTGAGGATTGTGCACGCGAACTTGAAATTCGGCGCCGGAACTTCCGGCGCCTTTTTTCTTTCTGCTGCTTCTTTCGACAGAAACATTTCTGATGCAAGGCCGGTTAGAAATGGAAGATCACGTCGGTGGCGGCGGTGAATTGATTCTGCTGTCTTCCGTTGTCGTAGGCCTTGCGATCCCAGGCACGCTCGAAACGCAACTCGGGGCGGAGCTGGACGGTGCTGCCGATCCAGTGGCACCACATGATCGTGTTTTCCGAGTAGCGGGTGGCGTAGCCGGTGCGCTGGCCTTTTTTGTCGTCGAGAAAGTCGCTGCGAAGTGACAGGAAGTCGTGGGCCGACAGTTCCTTCTGCAGAAAATTGACCACGGCATATTCGGGAGCGATGCACTGCTGCTCTCCGGGGAGACAGAAGGCGGGGTTGGCGCCGGTTTCGGGCGCGATCGAGCCGGCCACGGCGGGCACGTCGCGCTCATACATGTACCAGGATTCGGTGGCCATGTGAACGGTTTTCGAAAATTTGTGATACCAGGTGGCGTCATACTGCTGCAGATTGTTGTAGGCGTACTTGCCGCCGTTGATGCCGTTGGCGCAGGCGTAAATGTTGTCGTTGACCGACGCCGTCGTAAAACTCAGGCAGGCGGAGCCGGAGGGCTTGGCGTCGGACGCCCACGGGGCGACGTCGTGGCCGGCGGTGAGTCCGAGTTGCACGAGCCATTGGTTGTTGAGCTTCACGGTCGCCATGAGACCGGTGTCGGTAAACGGATCGATGGCATAGAGCAGCGAATGACTGAAGATGTAGTTGTTGGGGGCCAATTGGGCCTCGATGCCGGGCACGGAGATGAAGCGGCCGATGCGGATATTCATTCCCTGGGCGACTTGTGGAATGTAGAGGTCGAGGTATTCGAGGGTGGGATCGAATCCGTATTGGCGATGATCGTCGAGCAACTGGCCGCTGAAATATCCCTTGCCGGTGGTGTAGCGGTAGTCGGTGCCGTAGAGGGCGGTTAAGTGATATCCCCAGTCGACGTGATCCTGTTGAACGGAATCGGGCAGGCGCTCGGCGTAGAGGACGAACTGGTTCAACTCCAGGCGATTGGGATAAACATCGTTGGCTTCGGGGGCGTTGCTGTGAGTGGAGTTGCTGAAGTTGAGGGTTGGATCGAGCCATCCGTAGAGTTTGGTGCGGCTGCGGGCCTGATTGATCGCGGTCATGAGCGGGTAGCTGTTGCCGTCAGGTTCGCCGATCACGGGCGAACCGCCGTAGGACCAGTCGGAATTGGGGAACGGAGGAGAATCCAGCGGCGAAGGTAAGCCTCGACGGGCGGGCGCTGGAGTCGAGGCTGAGGCTGCGCTTGCGGACCAGTCTTCGCGGTAGAAGTGCGCCCAGCGGGCGAAGAAATTTTTCTCTGCTTTGGTTTCGGATTTGGGCGATTCCGGGGCGGGTGTGGTTTGATTCGTGTCGGACTGTTGCGCGGACGAGAGCGCGGGCGATAAGGAGATGATGCAGATCAGCAGCGAGCGCAGGCATCGATGCCTGCGTGGCCGAACGTCACGGTGATGAAGCTGTCGCGGATGATTTTTGAAATGCATACGGCCCTGTCAGTCTACAGGGTCGCTCCGCGCTTGAGCCGGAACCGGGATGAGTCGCGCTTCGACTAGAATCGCAGGATCATGTGGGCATGGGCGCGGATTGCGGGCGGGGCGATCGTGCTTGCGGGTGTTCTGGTGGTGACCTCTGCATCGCCTACCGCTGCTTCACAGAGCGGCGTCGCCGCACCGGCTAAGGGGGCGGCCGTGGAGTCGAATCGCGAGTCGGGTAGCGAGGCTTGTTCGGGGTGTCATTCGGAAATTTACAAGTCTTATGTGAAGACGGTTATGGCTACGGCCAGCGGGGCGGCTGTGGATGGTGTCGTTACTGGGGAGTTTACTCACAAGGCTTCGGGAGTGCATTACCGCATTTATGAGATGGACGCTGGCAGCCGAGCTTCGCTCGGCCTGTCCGGGTCTGAGACCCGGACCCACACGGAACCCGCCACCCACACTGGGCCGACCAGCCACACAGTTTGGATTAGTTTTGAGCGGGCGGGGGCCGACTCGCTGCGGGGGGAGCGGGAGCTTTTGTATTTCATTGGGTCAGGGAGGAAGGGACGCAGCTATTTATTTTCGCAGGCGGGATTATTGTTCGAGACTCCGATTAATTGGTATTCGCAGGAGGGGCGATGGAATATGACTCCGGCTTATACCGAGGCGCGGGAGAGTCCGCTGAATCTGCCGGCCTATGTGGATTGTTTGAATTGCCACGCCAGCGAACTGCAGCCTCCGGTGGCGGGGACGGACAGCAAGTTTTCAGACAAGCCGTTTCTGCATGGGGGAATCACTTGCGAACGGTGTCATGGCGCGGGCGACGGACATGGCGCGAGTGCGACTCCGGGTTCGAACGTTAATGCGGCGGGCCGTAATTCTCACGGCGATTCGGGGATTGTGAATCCGGCGAAGTTATCTCCCGAGCGGCGCGACGCGATTTGTATGGAGTGTCATTTTGAGGGGACGGTTGCGGTGGAGCAGCCGGGGAAACATCTTTATCAGTTTCAGCCGGGCGAGCGGCTCTCCGATTCCATTCATTATTTTTTGCGTGTGGAAAATCAGGAAGAAAAGGCGCAGGCGCTCAGCCAGTTCGAAGCGCTTTCGTTGAGCGCGTGCCAGCGCAAATCAGGGGACAAGATGTGGTGCGGGAGTTGTCATGATCCGCACGCGGAGCCGAGCGCGGCGGAGAAGGCGGCTTATTACCGCGGCAAGTGCCTGCAGTGCCATGGCGAGGCGTTTGCGGCGAAGCATCATCCGGATAAAAACGATTGCACTTCGTGCCACATGCCGGCGTTGCCGAGTAAGGACGTGGCGCATACGGAAGCGACCGATCACCGGATCCTTCGAAATCCTGGCGGGCTGTTGCTGGAGAGTCCGCAACTCGCGGATGCATCGCCGCAGCCGCGATTGGTGTCGTTTCCGGCGCGCGATGCGGCGCTGGCCAGCACGCGGGATTTTGCTTTGGCGTGGGAGACGCTGGCGCAGCGCGGTGTGCCGGGCGCTTCGCGGGAAGCGGAGCGGTATTTGCGAAGCGCGGTGAAGGAGCGTCCAGAGGACGCGGTATTGCTGGGGGCGCTGGGTTTTGTGGAGCAGCAACATGGACACGAAAAAGAGGCGCGGGAACTCTATGAACATGCGCTGAAGATCGATCCGCTGGATAACGATGCGGCGGATAATCTGGGAGCGATCGAGGCGCGGGCGGGAAATCTGCCGCGGGCGGTAAAGTTGTGGCAGGGAGCGTTTGCGCGCGTGCCGGATCGCAGCGCGATTGGAATGAATCTGGCGATGGCGTTTTGTGTGGCGGGACAGAAAGAGGAAGCGCGGAACTATGTGACGCGAGTGCTGGAGTTCAATCCGGATTTCGGGAAGGCGAAGCAGCTGTTGGCGCGGTTGGATGGGGATCCGGTGCAGTGCAAGCCGTGAGGGATTGAGTCATTGAGCGATTTGGTGATTGGGCGATTTAGTGATTGGGAAATTTAGAGCGTCTCTCAAGCTCCCGTTTACGGGCTTGGTGCTCCCGTTGACAATCTTGGTTATCTCCCATAGCATCAATAACTTGAAGCGTTACCTTCAGCCTTCAACCGGGAGCCGCTTGTGATCAAGCTCGACATTATCAATGAAGTGGTGGCCAAGACGGGCATCACCAAGACCAAGGCGGAGCTGGCCGTGGAGACGGTTTTCGAAAGCATGAAGAAGTCGCTGGCCCAGGGCAATCGCATTGAGCTGCGTGGATTTGGCGTGTTCAATGTGCGTCCGCGCAAGACCGGAATCGGGCGCAATCCGCGGACGGGCGCGGAAGTGTCGATTCCTCCAGGGCGCGCGGTGCGCTTCAAGCCGGGGAAAGAATTGCAATCGATCGATTAAGGCCGTCGATTGAGACGACCGGCGCGGCCACGCGCCGAAATTGCGATTCGTAGTAGCATCAAAGAGTCGTCCTGTTGCTTTGGATTTTACGAATCGCATGTCGGAACCTAGCTTCCCGGAATCAAGTCTCCCGCTTTCCTCTTCTTCCACCACAATTGAGTACTACCACGCTTTGCCGGTGCCGGAGGGAGCGGCTCCGAGCGAGCGTTACTGGCTGCACGGCTTGCTGCTGCTGGCGACGTGTTTCACGACGCTGGTGGTAGGAGCGCGGATGGAGTTCAACTTTCTGCGCGACTTGCCTCCGTTTGCGGCGGGCAATGAATGGCTTCCGTTCTTTCCGGTGGAATGGATTGTGGCGCATCCTTCGCGGCTGCTGCTCGGCATTCCGTTTTCTGCAACGCTGCTGACGATCCTGCTGGCGCACGAGATGGGGCATTATCTTTTTTGCCGCTATTACGGAGTGCGGGCCACGCTGCCGTTTTTTATTCCGGCTCCGACTCTGATTGGAACGCTGGGCGCGGTGATTCGCATCAAGGCGCCGATCCGGTCGCGGGCCGCGCTGTTCGATATCGGAATTGCGGGACCGATTGCTGGATTTGCGGTTGCACTGGTAACGCTTGCGGTCGCGATGAGCCTTTCGAAACCGATGGCGCCGGGCATGGGATCGTCCGAGTTGCGACTGGGATTTCCTGCAATTTTTTATGTCATGCACGATTTGCTCCGCGGCGTGGGGGCGAGCACGCCTGTAACGGCGCTGCCTTTGAGCCGGGTTTATCTGCATCCGACGGCGGTGGCGGCGTGGGTGGGAATGTTTGCGACGGCGCTGAACCTGTTGCCCAGCAGCCAGCTGGATGGCGGACACATTGTGTACGCGCTGTGGCCGCGCGCGCACCGCGCGATTTCGTGGCTCACGGTGATTGTGCTGGCGTACCTGGGTCGCGCCTACGTAGGATGGTGGGTTTGGGCGGGGCTGCTGGTTGGGATGAACGTGCTCACTTTCCGGCAACGGCAGGCGCCGGAGTTTCCGCCGCTTCCGGCGAGCCGGTGGCCTTTGGCGGCGCTGGCACTGGCGATGCTGTTGTTGACGTTTACGGTTTCGCCGTTCCAGGTCAGCTGGTAATAGTCAGCTGGGGCTAAAGCACGGGTCGATTTGATGAGCTTACGCGGCGCTGAAGCGCCGCCCTTCCACGGCACACTCCCCGGTGCTTCTCTACAGCCATCTCCACAGGGGAGACGTTGCAAGCAACGTCTCTACGGAAGACGAATTCTTCGCGGCACGTCTCCACTCGATTTACATCAGCCAGAGGGCGTCGACGTCGACGATGATTTGTGTGCGGGGAATCTTCTGTTGCGCGGCGTAGGCCAGCATGGCGCGCAGCGTGGTGTGGAGTTTTTCGCGGCTCGGTGACTTCAGCACGAAGTGGTAGCGGTAGTCGCGCTTCAGGCGCAGGATGGGCGCGGCGGCGGGGCCGAGCACGCGAACGCCTTCGTGACGGGTCTTGTCGAACCAATTTCCTAGCGTGCCGGACCAGCGCAGAGCGTCGTCGAGTTGGTCGCTGCGGATTAACACGTTGGCTAGGGCGGAGTAGGGCGGGTAGTGCATCCAGCTGCGGAACTGGAGTTCTTTTTCGTAGAAGCCAACGAAATCGTGGCGGGCGGCGTACTGCACGGCGTAGTGATCCTGAAAATAAGTTTGCAGAATGACTTTGCCGGGCGACTGGCCGCGGCCGGCGCGGCCGGCGACCTGCGTGAGCAGTTGGAAAGTACGCTCGGCGGCGCGGAAGTCGGGCAGGCCGAGGGCGACGTCAGCCCCGACGACGCCGACTAGCGTGACGCCGTGGATGTCGTGGCCCTTGGCGATCATCTGTGTGCCGACTACCAGATCGAGGTGGCCGTCGTTGAGCGCGTTCAAGGTGCGTTCGAAATCTTCGGGGCCGCGAACCGTGTCGCGATCGAGGCGGGCGATGCGCGCCTGCGGGAACATGCCGTGCAGAAGTTCTTCGAGTTTTTCGGAGCCGGTTCCGAGGAAATAGACGTATTCACTGCCGCAATGCGCGCAGGCTTTCGGGACGGCGGCGGTGTATCCGCAGTAGTGGCAGACCATTTTGTGTTCGCGCTTGTGGTGCGTGAGGGCGATGGCGCAGTTGGCGCACTCGAGCTTTTTGCCGCAGGTGCGGCAGAGGACCACGGGAGAATATCCGCGGCGGTTGAGCAGGACCATAACCTGCTCTTTTTTTTCGAGGCGCTCTTTGATTTCGGCGGAGAGCTTGCGGGAGATGACCTGCTCGTGGCCGGTTTCCTGAAACTCAAGACGCATGTCGACGATCTCGACTTCGGGCAGCGGGCGCTGTTCAACGCGGTCGGGAAGTTCGACCAGCGCATATTTATTTTTCTTTGCGTTGAAATAGGATTCGAGCGACGGCGTGGCCGAGCCGAGCACGACTACGGCATTCGACATTTTCGCGCGCATGACGGCTACATCGCGGGCGTGATAGCGAGGAGTTTCCTCCTGTTTGTAAGAGGAGTCGTGCTCTTCGTCGACGATGATGAGCGCGAGATCGGCAACAGGCGCGAACACGGCGGAGCGCGTGCCTACGACCATGCGCGCGTCTCCGCGCTTGATGCGGTGCCACTGCTCGGCGCGTTCGCGATCGGTCAGGGCGGAGTGGAGGATGGCGACCTCGTCGCCGAAAATGTGATGGAGATCGGCGGCGACGGCGGGAGTGAGGCCGATTTCCGGGACGAGCAGGATGGCGGAGCGGCCAGCATCGAGCACCGAGCGCATGCCGGCGAGATAGACCGCAGTTTTGCCCGAGCCGGTTACGCCGTGGAGCAGCGTGCCGGAAAATTTGCGGGCGTCGACGGCTTCGCGGAGGCGGGCAAGTGCGGCTTGTTGGGCGGGATTGAAATCGAATTCGACGCGAGGCGGGCGTTGACCGCGGGAGATTGAAAAGTCGGCGGGGGCTTCGGCGATTTCGACCAGGCCGCGCCGGATGAGCGTGTTGAGGCTGGTGCGCGGGACTTCCAGGGATTGCAGGGTTTCGACCGGGACTCTGCCGCCGGCTGCGATCAGAGAGTCGATCAGGGTGCGCTGATTTTCGTTGAGCTTGCCTTCGGCGGATTTCAGAACCGCGATCTTGATAGTGCGTTTCGCGTCTTGGGCGGCGGAGAAGTCTTCGCGAGCGATCCATTTCTTGCGGACCATTCCGGCGAGGATGGATTTTGATGCGCGCGTGGCGGAGCGGAGGGTTTCTTCGCGGACTAGGGCCTCGGGGGCTGAAGGCCCACTCTCAGCGGGCGCTGATGGCACGACTAGAGTCGTGCCCTTCCTGGTGGTGCCCACTCCGTTCGTGTCGTGTTCTTCCACTGAGGAAATCCCCACGTCTCGCAAAATCGGCGAGGCGTGGGGCACCCTGCTTACTTGGCTTCTGGCGAATTCGGTTTCTGATTCTTGGGCGGCCAGATAATCGAGCACTCGGATTTCGGCGGCTTCTTCTTCGGGGGTGTGGCGCGTGCGGGCGGACGAGCCCGACATGCCGGCGTTGTGCAATGCGACGTGGCCGGACTCGGTGATGCGATATCCGATGCTGCGTTTGAATTCGGCGCTGAGAGGCAGCATGGTGCGAAACACTTCGCCGATCGGCGCTAGGTAGTAGTCGGCGATCCAGCGTGCGAGGCGCAGTAGTTGTTCGTCGAGAACCGGAGTGGCATCGAGCGCGGCGATGATGTTTTTCGTGACGACCGACGGCTTACGATCGTGCAACTCAACTACGATGCCCGTCATGCGCCGCTGGCGGAAGGGGACGAGCACGCGGCCTCCGACGACGGGCGCGGCTTCCGCGGGGATGCGGTAGGTGAAGGCCATGTCCAGGGGAACGGGCAGGGCGACGTCGCAGAATTCGGGCATTGTTGGAAGAATAAACTACGGTCCGTGGCGCTGCCGGACGGACGAGGCGTCCGCCCCTACGTGGCCGATTTTGGCGGCGTGAGGCCGAGGTACTTCATCACCATCTGCAAGTCTTTCCAGGCTTCGCCTTTCTGGCGCGGGTCGCGGAGAAGAAATGCGGGGTGATAGGTGACGGCGAGTTTTGCTCCGGGCCACGAGGGATCGGTGCTGCGCGCGCCGGCGGGCATGAAGTCGTAGAAGCGGCCGCGGAGTTCGGACATGGGCGCGTTGATGGCGAGAAGATTTTTCGCGGAGACTGCGCCGAGGGCGACCACAACCTTGGGTTTAATGGCCGCTATCTGGCGCATCAGAAACGGCGAGCAAGTCTCGGATTCATCACGCTCGGGCGCTCGATTTCCCGGCGGACGGCATTTCACCACATTGGCAATGTAGATTTCTTCGCGCTGCAGGCCCATGGCTTTGATCATGTTGTTGAGCAGTTGTCCAGAGCGGCCGACGAAGGGCTCGCCTTGCGCGTCTTCGTCGGCGCCGGGGCCCTCGCCGACAAACATCAGCTCGGCGTGCGGATTACCGACGCCGAAGACAATCTGCTTGCGGCCCTGCTTGTGAAGCTTGCAGCGGGTGCAGTCGCCGAGATCTTCGCGAATCAGTTGGAGCGCGGCTGCGGGATCGGCGACGCCTTGCTCCGGCCTGGGCGGGAGAGCTTCGCGAATATTTTCTTTGACAGTTGCGACTGCGGCAGATTTTCTGGCTGGCATTTCCTCTCGCAATTCCGGTGGGGCGGGTTCGTATTCTTCTACTGCGACCGAGTTGGATTCTGCAGCGCTCTGCTGCTGGGCTTGCGGCTCGCGGCGGTAGAAATCGTAGATACCGAGATCGTGATAGTAACGGATGCGATCGGCGAGCGCGCGTCGCAGTTCGGGGTCGAGGGCCGGGGGCATGGGCTTTTCGATTGTAATGCAGCGGGCGGGCGAGTGCGGGGGCGCCGCCAAACAGCAGGTTCCTCACCGCCGCTTCGCGCCGGTTCGGAATGACAAAGTATTTGAGTTAGGCTTTTACTGGGGATTTGCGGGGTTGGCGCAGGCGGACGATTTGATCCAGGACGCGCTGCGCGACTTGCCACTTTGTTGTTTCGGGAACTTCGACTACTTCGTCGCGCGTGATGATGGTGACAGCGTTGCGGTCGGAGTCGAAGCCTACGCCTTCGCGCGAAACGTCGTTGACCACGATGGCGTCGAGGTTCTTCGAGACCAGCTTCTGGCGGGCGTTTTCGAGGACATTTTCAGTTTCGGCGGCGAAGCCGACCAGGAGCTGAGAAGTTTTTCTGGCGGAGAGTTCTTTGAGAATGTCAGGCGTGGCTTCGAGTTCGAGCGCGACCGGGCCTTTGCGCTTGAGTTTCTGCTCGGCCGTGACTTTCGGGCGATAGTCGGAGACGGCTGCGGTCTTGATCACGATGGTGGCCTGCGGGAGAAGCGTGAGAACTGCATCGCGCATTTCTTCGGCGGACTCGATGCGAGTGATTTCGGCGGTTGAAGGCGGAGCGATCGAGGTTGGTCCGCTGACCAGAAGGACGCGCGCGCCGCGGCGCAGCGCCGCTTCGGCGAGGGCGTAACCCATGCGTCCGCTGGAACGGTTGGTCAGGTAACGCACGGGATCAATTTTTTCGCGCGTGGGGCCGGCGGTAATGAGGACGGTGTCGCCGGTCAGGTCCTGCGAGGCACCCAGGGCTTCGAGGACCGCAGTGACGATGGTTTCGTTTTCGGCAAGACGGCCGGCGCCGGTCATGCCGCAGGCCAGATAGCCTGCGCCGGGTTCCACGATCTTCACGCCGCGCTGGCGGAGGATTTGCAGGTTTGCGTGCGTGGCCGGATGGTTCCACATGTTGACGTTCATCGCGGGGGCGACGATTACGGGCGCGCTGCTCGCGAGGTAAAGGGTGGTAAGAAAATCTCCGGCGATTCCCTGCGCGAATTGAGCGAGAACATCGGCGGTAGCGGGCGCGACGAGCAACGCGTCGATGGATTGCGCGACCGCGATGTGCTCGATGGCGGAGTCGAGGTTGGGCTGGCTTTCTTTTTCTGCCCCCACCTGTTCTGCTGGCCCGGAAGAAAACATTCCGGTGATAACTTTTTCTCCGGAGAGCGCGGCGAAGGTGAGAGGGCGGACGAACTCCTGGGCGGCGCGGGTCATGATGACCTGTACGCGGATGCCGCGGTCCTGCAGCAGGCGGACGATTTCCGCGGCTTTGTAGGCTGCGATTCCGCCGGTGACGCCGAGGGCGATCTTCATGATGATTGGATGAGCGGACGGCGATTCGAGATTGAAAATCCCGGCTGGGGGAATTCAAGACTCGACGACATCTCGATCGCGGCGCCCGCAGAGGCTAAAGAGGGTGCGTGAGAACGCGTGCCATCCCTTCGGGATTCGCCCCCCTCTCCACTTTTCCAGGCACTTACGTGCCGGGCTATTGAATGCCGCCGCTTTCACGGCTGGAGATTGGTCGCTTTCGTTCCACTGCTCTCCCAGAAATCTGGCCTTCCCGAAGCGCACTGTTCAAGCCGCAGCCCTCTTCGATCCCGCCCTGGGCTAGTCCTGGCCGAGAGCTTTGTCGAGAACTTCGCCGGCCTGCTCGGCGGCGGTGCGAATGTCGGGGATCTCCCACTTGACTTTGCCGGCGCGGATTTCATCCTGCGCGATGCGGCAGGGCTTGCGGGAATTGGTATCGACTACCGGGGGCGCGCCGGACTGGAGTTGCCGCGCTCGCCGCGCCGCCACCAGAATGTAGCGGTAATTGCTGTCAAAGCCTTCGATCAACTTCATAGGGGGCTCTCCCTCGAAAACTGATTTTGAAGTCCATCTTGCCGAGCGTCGAACTATGCGTTCTGCGGAACAGAAAGTGATTCAGGTTCTGTCCCGATGTTCTCGTCATTTGACTTGCGACATTTTGACTTGCAACTTTATTTCGCGTTTTTTAAACCGCAGCGATTTTGCTTCCGGGCGACTTCTAGAATGATACCGCGAAACCGGCGTGCGCGCTCATGGCACGGGAGTGCCAAACGAAGCCAGTATGGGCTGCACGCGGGGGCGTACATTTTCGAGACGGCAGAAATCGGCGAGATCAACAATGGCCCGCTCCGCTGCGGTCAGCGGCTGGCCCGACCGGCGCAGGCGCTCAGCGGCAACGATTGCCTGCAGTCGGTCGCTGGACTCCTCAAGCTTGTCGTTGATCAGAATGTAGTCATACTTGTTGTAATTCTCGATCTCGCGGCGGGCCTCTTCCAGGCGGCGCTCGATCACAGCATGAGAATCTTCGCCGCGCTTGCGCAGGCGCCATTCCAGAGTCTTGCGGTCGGGTGGCAGTACGAAAATGCTGACGGCTTCGGGAAGTTTCTTTTTGATTTGCGCGGCTCCCTGCACGTCGATGTCGAGCAGGAGATCGTTGCCCTTCTGCTCGGCCTCGCGCAGGAAACGCCGCGCCGTGCCGTAGTAATCCTTTCCGTAGAGACTGGCGTGTTCCAGGAATTCGTCGGCGGCGACCATCTGCTCAAATTCCTGGCGCGAGACGAAGTAGTACTGCTTGCCATTTTGCTCGCTTCCACGCAGGGGTCGCGTGGTGTAGGAGATCGAGAAATCGAGACGCGGAGTCATCGCGAGCAATACATTGACCAGGGTCGATTTTCCCGATCCGGAGGGTGCGGAGATGATGTAGACGATCGGTTTGTGCGAAGCATTCATTCGCGGGTCATTCATTCGCAGATCGGTCATTCGAGGTTCTGCACCTGCTCGCGCGATTTTTCGATTTCTGCTTTCATGGCCAGGCCGGCTTCAGTGATGTTGAGCGCTTCGCCGGCCAGGCCGGAAGTTTTCGAGAGCAGCGTGTTCGCTTCGCGGTTCATTTCCTGCAGCAGGAAGTCGAGCTTCTTGCCGATTTCGCCGCCTTCTTCGAGCAACGCGAGAAAGTGCTGGATGTGGGTTTCGAGGCGGACGACTTCTTCCTGAATGTCGCTGCGGTCGACCAGCAGAGCGGCCTCCTGCAGCACGCGCTCTTTGTCGACGGTCGCGCCGAGAAGTTCCTGCAGGCGCGATTGCAGCCTCTCCGTGTAATTCTGCAGAACGGCGCGGCGATGTTTTTGCACGCTCTTGTCGGCTTCGAGCAGATGGGCCATGCGCTCGCGCAGTTCGCGGGCAATGCCGCGGCCCTCTTCTTCGCGCATCTGGTTGAGGCGCTGCAGGGCTTCGTTGACGCAGGCCATGACGGAGGACTCGATCTCTCCATCGGCCGATTCGCTGGCGGAGTCGAGCGCGCCGGGGATGCGCAGGACGGCGTTGAGGTCGGGATCGGAGGAGAGCGAGAATTCTGCGGCGGCGGCGCGGAAGGCGGCGATGTATCCGCCGACGATTTCGCGATTGAGCGCGAAAGTTTCGTTGGCGGCGCGATCGAGACTCAATGTGATTTCGATGTGGCCGCGCGAGATTTTTTCTTTCAGCAGGCGGCGGAGATTCATCTCGAGCGAATCGGTGCCGGAGGGTAACCGGAAGTGGAGATCGAGGAAGCGGTGATTCACCGACTTCAACGAGAGGGCGAAGGCGAGGCGGCCGTTGCTGGACGCGGCGCCCGACTTCGACGACTGCGGGCGCTGCACTTCACCTCGGACCTGGGCAAAGCCGGTCATGGAGCGGATGGGCATGGGGGAGGTTTTCGCGATTGGAGTATCCGTCCTTTGGTTTCTAGTTTCTGGTTTCTAGTTTCCTAACGTCTAGGTTTCGGCGACTGCTTTCGGCACATCGGCGTTGCTGAACTGCAAGTCATAAAGTCGGCGGTACGTGCCGAATTTTCGCATTAACTCTTCGTGCGCGCCGATATCGGCGATGGTGCCGTTCTCGATGACCACAATGCGATCGGCGCGGCGCACCGTCGACAGACGATGGGCAATCACAAAGACGGTGCGGCCGGTCATCAGGTTGTGCAGCGCGGCCTGCACCAGCGACTCGGACTCGCTGTCGAGGGCGGAGGTCGCTTCGTCGAGAATGAGAATTGGAGCATTCTTCAGCAATGCACGCGCAATCGCAAGGCGCTGGCGCTCGCCACCAGAGAGCCGCACACCGCGCTCGCCAATCACGGTATCGTAACCTGCGGGCAGGTTCAGGATGAAATCATGGGCCAGTGCGGCGCGGGCCGCAGCTTCGACTTCTTTCTGCGGGACGTGAGGCTGGCCGTAGGCGATGTTGTTGCGCACGGTGTCGTTGAACAGCACGGTTTCCTGGGTCACGATACCGACCTGCGCGCGCAGCGAGGCCAGCGTGACATCACGCACGTCGTGGCCGTCGATAAGCAGACGTCCGGCTGTGATGTCGAAGAAGCGCGGGATGAGGTGAACCAGCGTGCTTTTACCGGCGCCGCTCGAGCCAACGATAGCGAGAACCTCGCCGCGATGGACTTCGAGATTGATGTCGTGCAACACGCCACGAGCTTCTTCGGCGTCGCTGCCATAGGCGAAACCGATCTGTTCGAATTGGACCGTACTCTCGAAGGCCGGCAGGCGTTGCGCATGCGGCTTTTCGCGGACGTCATCCTCGATGTCCATGAATTTGAAGATTTCGCTGGAGGCGCCCAGGGCCTGTTGAAAGTTATTGTTGAACTGGGCAAACTTGCGCACCGGATTGTACAGGCTGAAGACAGCCGCGATGAATGCCACGAAAATTGAAGGTGTCATTTCGCCGTGCTTGACTTGTTCGCGGCCCAGACTGAGCAGAAGGGCAATTCCGGCGGCGCCAAAAATATCCATCAAGGGCGAACTGATCGCGGTCGAAGCCACGGAGCGGAGGTTGGCGCGGAAAAGGCGGCGCGCCGCACCGCGAAAGCGGGAAATCTCCCATATCTCGCTGTTGAAGGCTTTTACGATCCGGTTGCCGGTTATGGTTTCGTGCAGGATGTTTTGAATCTCAGCCAGCCTGTCCTGCCCGTGCCTGGTCGTGCTGCGCACCCGCGAGCCGATTTTTCGGGAAGAGTAGACAACCACTGGAACGAACAGCAACAGCACCCAGGAAAGTTTCCCGCCGAGGATCACAACCACGACAGCGACCCATAGAAAAGTGAAGAACTGCTGCAGGAACTCGGCCAGTACAGTAGACATGGCGTACTGGACACGCTCGATATCGTTAATGATCGTAGAAAGCAGGGTTCCTGTGGTGTGTCGGGAAAAAAATGCCGCCGAACGCCGCATGATCGCGTTGTAGAGATCGTCGCGCAAGTCGGTGATCATCCCGAAGCCGGCGTGATTCACCAGGTATGTACCGGTGTAATCGAAGATTCCCTTGAGGATGGTGGAACCGATCAGAGCAACGGCCACCATGGTCCAGGCATTCGTGAAACGAGAAGGCAACAACTGTTGCAAGTAAACCGGATGGTGAGTGACGGGTAGGACAAACAGTTGAATGTCTTTCGATCCCGTAGCCGGATTCAACACGCGATCAAATACGGGGCGAATCAGGACAAATTTGAAGGCGTCCAACGCTCCAACCGCCGCCATCAGCGTCACTGACGACAGGATCTGCCACCAGTAAGGCAGGGCGTAGCGGATCAGGCGCGTCAGTTGCCGCATGGGGCTCCCAGGCGGGGCAGGGCGCGATCGCTGGCTGCCGGAGGAATGAGCATGAGGTGCAGACTATTATTCTACTTGAGCCGGGCTCGGGATATGGCAATTCCGCTTCCGGGTGAGGTTTTCCGGCCCTAAAACTGCCGTTCCGGCGGTGGTTCAACGCTTAGCAGGTCGATGGGAGCACCCGCTCCTTCGACGTTTACCTGAAGGGTTGTGAACCGCCAGACGCCCGCGCTTTTCACCGCGACCGTGTGAATGGATCCCTTGCCCCTTGAACCTGAGACCGGGATAGAGAAATCAGCCGCGCCTTCGCTTCCATTCACGTGCAATTCGCCGAGGACGAGCCATCCCGGCCGGATGGGCTCGCCCAGCCGCTCGCTGGCCTGGGGATCTGCGGCACAGCGGGCCACGGCTTGGCGATAGACCTCGCTGCTGTGGAAAGAGGCGGAAACGCCTGTCATCGTGATCGCGGCAAATCCACCCAGCAAGCAGAAAAGGATCAGGCCTCCGAGCGGGATCTTCCAGCGCGGGTTGCGCTCCAGCCAACCTCTCTTCATGGGCTCGGGATGAAGTGGATACGGAGGTGCGGGCATGGAAACCTTCGCGGTTACTTGGGGCTGTCGCGGTGCACGATCTTGACGCGATGCCCGGCGTGGCGCAGTTGTTTGCCGATGTCTTCGGCAACCATGACGGAGCGGTGCTGGCCGCCGGTGCATCCGAAGGCGATCGTCAGGTAGCTCTTTCCCTCGTGAATGTAATACGGCATCAGGTCGACGAGGAGCTTGGAGATGCGGGAGATGAATTCTTTGGTCTGGGGAAAAGAGCGGATATATTTCGCGACGCGCGGGTCGCGTCCGGTCAGCGGACGGAACTCGGGGACGAAATGAGGATTGGGCAGAAAGCGGAAGTCGAAGACCAGATCGGCGTCCTCGGGAACGCCGTTGCGGTAGCCGAAGCTGACGCAGGAGACGAGGATGCTCTTCTCCGCGGACTCTTTTTCGAAGGTTTCGTTAATGTGGGCGCGCAGTTCGTGGACGTTGAATTTGGAAGTGTCGATGACGAAATCGGCGAGGCGGCGAATCGCGCCGAGGTGACGGCGCTCCTGCTTGAGGGCGGACTTTACCGGCTCCTCGGTGCCCAGGGGATGAGGGCGGCGGGTCTCGCTGAAGCGGCGCAGGAGAACCGAGTCGGAAGCTTCGAGAAATACGACCTTGGTCGGAATCATGCGCTTCACCGAGCGCAGGATGCCGGGCAGCTTTTCTAATTTTGAGCCTTCGCGCACGTCGACTACGAGCGCGGTGCGTCGAATCTCGCTCGACTGAACGGCGAGTTCGGCGAATTCAGGGATCAGCTGAACCGGGAGATTGTCGACGCAATAGTAGCCCAGGTCCTCGAAGGCTTTGAGCACCGAGGCTTTCCCCGAACCGCTCATGCCGGTGATGATGACCAGCTCCGGCTTGTGCTGGGCCGGAGTGTGCGCGGGCTTGGCGGGTCGGGAATGCTTCCGCGAGGGCTTTGAGCGCCGCATGAACGGATAGTAGCACCGAAGCGTCGGGTCGTTTCTGGCTGGTGATGCTGATTGAGATACTGGCGTAGCCTAGGACTTCCGCGATCGGATTGTCTCTGCACCGCGCCGACCTGTAAGCTATGGCGTCATGAAGAAGTTCGAACACCTCAGCGAACGGGAAGTGCTGGCGTTGGCCATTTCCCTGGAAGAAGAAGACGAGCGCGTGTATGCGGATTTTGCCGAAGGACTGCGGCAGGATTATCCGGGAACCGCGTCGATGTTTGAAGCCATGCGCGAGGAGGAGTCGGAGCACCGGCGGCGGTTGATCGAGTTGTTCCGGCAGAAGTTCGGGGAGCATATTCCGTTGATCCGGCGGCAGGATGTGCGTGGATTCGTGGAGAGGCCGGCGTTGTGGCTGGTGCGTCCGCTGCGGATTGAGGCGGTGCGCAAAGAAGCGTCGACTATGGAGGTCGAGACCCGCCGGTTTTATGAGAAGGCGGCGGCACGCACGCAGGATGCGAGCATCCGGCAACTGCTCGACGATCTGGTGAATGAAGAGCGTTCGCACGAAACGCGCGCCCAGGAACTCGATAAGCAGAAATTGCCCGACAGCGTGAAGGCTGATGAAGAGTTAGCACAGCGGCGATTGTTTGTTTTGCAGATCGTGCAGCCGGGGCTGGCGGGGCTGATGGATGGTTCGGTTTCGACGCTGGCTCCGGTCTTCGCCGCGGCGTTCGCCACTCACAATACCAACGACGCATTTCTTGTCGGTTTGGCAGCGTCGGCGGGAGCGGGCATCAGCATGGGGTTTGCTGAGGCGCTCTCGGATGACGGAAGCCTGACGGGCCGCGGGCATCCTTGGGTACGGGGCTTGATTTGCGGAGCG
>Ga0070765_100000794_pt1 | contig 18775 bp, 17 predicted proteins | sample HubBroMetageWFT5_FD_71516 | JGI IMG/M metagenome (GOLD analysis project Ga0070765, IMG submission 71516) | Warmed and freeze-thawed soil microbial communities from the Hubbard Brook experimental Forest, New Hampshire - Hubbard Brook CCASE Soil... | ecosystem: Environmental > Terrestrial > Soil... | reverse complement strand
GCGACTGACTCGTTCATCTCGGCGGCGTCCTTCCAGGAGACCACGCGCGTACTCACCGAGGCTTCGATTAACGGTCGGGTTGATTACCTGCGCGGCCTCAAAGAGAACGTCATCGTCGGACGCCTCATCCCTGCCGGTACCGGCATGGAGTACTACCGAAACGTGCGCCTCTCGCCAGAAATGGAAGAGGCCGCGGCGAAGGTACAGGCGGAAGTCTCGGCAGCATACGAAGAAGCCGAGCGCGCTCTCGAGATGATGCGACACGAGGGCGAGACCGAAGAACTCGCGGCAGAGTAGACCGAACTACAATGAACCTCGGGGGCGAACTCGTTTCGCCCCCGAGCCGTTTTTGTTGTCGTCCAGAGCGGAGTGGAGGTTCGCGAAGCGAACGACTACTCCGCTCAAGATGACAGTAACCGTCTCATTACCCAATGCACGCAAACGCAAAGCGATTGCCGACCGAGGAACCTGGCCTGCTTCCGTCGTTGCAACCGGCGCCTTCCGGCCCTAAGCTAGGGCCAGCGATGCTTCGTTTCCTACGACTTCTGCGGCTGGCCTTCTGGCGATCTTTCCAGCACGATGCCTTTTCCATCGCCAAAGCGTCCGCCTATTCCTCGATTCTTACTTTTTTCCCTGCGCTGCTGGTGGTGGGCTCGCTGCTGGCTACCTGGCGCAAGGGCGCGCCCTACATGCGGGAGATCTCTTATGCGCTATCGCGCATCCTTCCCGCCGGGGGCGGCGCAGCGATGAATTTTCTGCGCGGCGCGGCGCAACGCCCCGTAGGTCTGCTCATCACGGCTTCCCTGCTGACCCTGTGGACCGCTTCCGGCGTAATGATTTCCTGGATGGAAGGCTTCCGCCGCTGTTACGAGCTGCCGAAGATCTGGGGACTGGTGAAGGAACGCCTGATCTCATTCCTGCTGGTGATTTTCGCTCTTCTTCCCATGACCTTTGCCACCCTGCTGGTGGCCCTGGGCAGTAAGGTCGAAACCAATATTCTCTTCTACACTGCACGGGAATACAGTCCGATAATTTTGGTAATGTGGGGCGCGATCCGCTGGCTGATTGCCACTCTCACCAGCATCGCCGTGATTGCGCTCATCTATCACAATGCGGTTCCGCGCACTCAGCCCTGGCATAGTGTAATCCCGGGCGCAACCCTTGCGACCGCCATGTGGTTCTCGGCTACGCTGCTCTTTGGTTTCTATCTGAGACACTACGCCGACTACAGCATTATTTATGGATCGCTCGGCGCCGCCATCGCGCTGCTGGTCTGGATGTACATGATCTCCCTGGTCGTCCTGGTGGGCGCGGAATTCAACGCCATGCTTTTTCCTCGCACCATGCTGGGAAAAGAACTGACTGCGGTGAGTGGTCGCAAGGCGACGAATTAACGCTCGGCGAGCTGACCTGAAATTTCGTTCGGGATGACACAGAGGAAGGGCAAGTCGACGAAGAAATGAAGGCCAGCAAGGCGCAACCCGAGCCGGAAAACTCCCCCTTCACCGCAGAGACTTCTCGTTCATCTCCCGCGACCCCTGCCGCCCGCCGCGCCAAGATCATCTGCACCATCGGCCCAGCCTGTCATTCCGAGGCTGCGATGCGCGACCTGCTTCGCCTCGGCATGGACGTTGCCCGGCTCAATTTTTCTCACGGTTCGCACGAGAATCACGCCCGCAACATCAAGCGTCTGCGCCGCGCCGCCGAAAGAGAAAACCGCACTATCTGCATCCTGCAGGATTTGCAAGGTCCCAAGATCCGTACTGGACGCCTTGAGCGCCACGAACCCATTCTGCTCGAGAGCGGCTCTACTGTGATCATTACGCCGCGTGACATCACGGGAACCCCCACGCGCATTTCCACCACTTTTCCAGATCTCGCGAGCGAGGTTGCTCCGGGTGCTCGCATTCTTCTACGCGACGGCCTCATCGAATTGCGCGTGCGCACGGTGCGGGGCAAGGATGTTGTCTGCGATATTTTGAATGGTGGAATGTTGGGCGAACATCAGGGCATCAATTTGCCCGGCACCGCTTTGTCGATTCCCGCCCTGACCGAAAAAGACCGCAAGGATCTCGAGTTTGGCCTCAAGCACGGTGTGGATGCGGTTGCGCTGTCCTTCGTGCGCTCCGCCGCCGACGTGAACATGGTCAGATGGATCGTTACCGGGCTTGGCAGCGACACACCTCTCATTGCCAAACTGGAGAAGCCGCAGGCGATTGACCATCTAGAAGAAATTCTGGAGGCCTGTGACGGCGTGATGGTGGCGCGTGGAGATTTGGGCGTGGAAATGGCTCCGGAAAAAGTTCCGGTTATTCAGAAGCACGTGATCCGCCGAGCCGCCGAGTGGCGCAAGCCCGTGATCACGGCTACTCAGATGCTTGAGTCGATGATCGAGAACCCGCGGCCCACCAGGGCCGAGGCCAGCGACGTAGCCAACGCCATCTTCGACGGGAGCGATTCGGTCATGCTTTCTGCGGAGACGGCCAGCGGCCGCTATCCCCGCGAGGCAGTCGCGATGATGTCACGCATTGTCATCGAGGCCGAAAGCAACATGGGAGAGTTCACTCTGCCCCGCCGGCGCCGCGACCGGCACGGCCTTTCCATCGCCGAAACTATCTGCGAATCGATTGCGCACGCCGCGGAAGACCTGCCCATGGGCGCCATCGCCGTCTTCACCGAGACCGGCAACACCGCGCGCATGATTTCAAAATACCGGCCGGAAGCTGCCATTTACGCCTTCACTCATAACACAACTGTGGCCCAGCGCACTAATCTTTACTGGGGCGTTCAGCCCGTGAAATGCGCGCAGGCGGTTTCAACCGATGGCATGGTCGATATGGCTGAGGAGGAACTGTTGGGCCGTGGCCTGCTGAAGTCCGGTGACGTGCTGGGCGTGGTCGCTGGTACTCGCCAGGCTTCTGGTTCCACTAACTTCATGCGCCTGCACACGGTCACTACGGAAGAGGCCGATGCCATCCCGCGACCGAAACGTAAGCGCACCGCCGCTCGTCAGAAGCTATAATCGCGGAGTATGTCGCAGGAGTATCTATCCATCGCGATCTGGGAGCCCCTGCCCGGCATGGAGGCCGCTTCGCTCGCGACCATCCATGAACTCAACGCCATCGTCTCGAACAAGGGATACGGCCGCGATCTGCTTTACCGCAGCGGCGATTCCCACTACATGCTGCTTCGTTATTGGAACTCCGAACAAGCCCGCCGCACCGCGCAAGAAGATCCCGAGCTACTTCGCTGCTGGGCCCGTTTGGGAAACGAGATTCAGATCCTGAAAGTTTATGAGAAGCTGGAGGAAGTCGGCGTGTAGCATCGCCAGACTTGCCAGCCTCAACGGAAAACGAGCCAGCCGTCGTTAATGTCCATCGAATGATGTCCACCGAACCCAGCCCGCAAGTTCTTACCGACGTTTCCGTGGACCCGTTCGTGCGCGGCCTTCTGCATCACCCCGCAAATCCCAATGGCGACGGAGTCGTTCTGACTCACGGAGCCGGATCGAACTGTCAATCTCCCCTGCTGATTGCGTTGGCGCAAACCTTTGCCGAGGCTGGCTTCATCGTGCTGCGCTGCGATCTCCCTTATCGTCAGGATCGTCCCTACGGTCCGCCGGGGCCGGGCGACGGCAAACGCGATCGCGCCGGTCTGAAGAATGCAATCGCGGTGCTAAAGCATCTCGCGAGAGGCCGCGTATTTGTCGGCGGCCACTCCTATGGCGGACGACAGGCCAGCATGCTCTGCGCCGAGACTGCTGAGAAATCCCCGGAAGAAGCTGCGAAACTGGCCGCGGGCCTGCTCTTGCTGTCTTACCCTCTTCATCCGCCGCGAAAGCCCGAGCAGCTCCGCACCCAGCATTTTTTCCATCTGCACACGCCCGCCCTCTTTGTTGAGGGCACGCGCGATCCCTTTGGCACGATCGCTGAAATCGAGCAAGCCTTAAAGCTGATACCGGCGAAGACGAAACTGCTGACCATTGAAGGCGCAGGCCACGATTTGGGATTCAAGGGAAAAACCGGGCGGGACAAGTTATCGGGAAACGTGTTGTCGGAATTTCGGGAGTTTTTCGCGGAGTAAGAGTTCAGAGGCTCCAACCGGTATTCGATCCGTGTAAATCTGTGAAGATCCGCGGCAAACGGGCTCAGTTCACCCAGCCCGACTTCGACCCGCCGTTGCCCTTGTTGGGATCGTCATCCGGCGGAATGTAGTTGCCGTGCTCGTCGAAATGCACGTCGCGATCGTGCTTGCGCATGTAGACTTCGAACTTCCTCGCTGCCCTCCGACGCCGCCAGCGGTAATACTCATTGCGGGCCCCGTAGAAGCGCTCCGAAATGCGAAGGGAAACTCCCGCCGAGAAAAACGCAGCATGCCACACGTATCCCGCGCCGAGCCCCAAGAGCGAGACACAGTAAAAAAGCCCGAAGTGGCTGAGAAGCAAGTAGGCTGTTTCGATTCCCGCAATGCCCAGAACGATCCACTTCACCGGAATCTGAATGGGGAGCGGGAACAGCATCAAGGGAGCGTCTCGATTAAAAAGATAGAACACCATCAGAATCGCGTTGGCGGCGGCGCCGGAGCCATATGCCTCGCCCTGAGCAATGGCCCCGGTTAGTGAGAGAACGAATCCAGCGATTCCCGAAAGCACGATGCTGCTGAAGAACAGGCCGTAGAACCGGCTCGTGCCCACGCGTTCCTGCACTGCTGACCCCAGAAAATAAACTCCCACGAGCGATAAAACAAAGTCCAGGGGATCGACATACATGAAGGCGTAAGTGCCGAACTGCCACAGCCAGCCTTGCCGTATGAATACCGGATTCAGCTTGCCCAATATCAGCAGCGTCTGGCCGGCTGGGTTGGCAAACGACATCAACAGAAGGATGACAACGTAAATCACAGTGCTCGCGATAATGATCTGCCGGACCGCACCGCGAAACGGCGGCAGCATCATTTCGAAGGAAGTGTTTCTTGGCATGAACTCGAAACCGTCTTAGCCCTTATCCTAACAGCTTCCCGGTCATCGCTCCGGCAAGGGCACAACCGGCAAGCTCCGGTGCCCCTCGGCGTCCACAGCCCTGACCGCAAAGATGACGTTATCCTTCGAAAGTTTCAACGTCGCGCGAGTATCACCGCCAACCTTTTGGACGTGTTCCCAGTCCGGGCTGGTCGTGTTGCGCCACAGAACCTCGTAGTCCACCGCCCGTCCGCCCGGCGACGCTTCCCATGTAAGCGTGGAGTCGTTGTCCAGACCTTTGGTGAGCAAATGCACATTCGCCGGAGGCGCCGGCGCCGATGCCAGCGACGCCAGTGTCGCAGCATTTAACCGCGCCACATGCGCCACATACTCGAAGTCCACAAACTTAGCCAGGTCGCCATATTCAATGCCGTTCTCGGTGCGGACGTTCTGATGCTGATGATGAAAGTCTTCGCGAAACTCGGTAAAGCGCACGGCGGTAAAGCCCTCCTGATTGAAGGAAGAGTGATCGCCACCACGCAAGTACCGGTCGAGGCGGAAGACCAGCAGCGGCTTCACGCCTGTATCGTAAGCCCGGCCCACATCGGCGACGTAGCGCGCCAGTTGCCGCGATCCGGAGTCGTTTTCCCCGCCCAGCGCGCGAATCCGCCGGGCATCCTGCTCCGTAGCCGCGGCCGGCAAGCCCTCCGAAAACACGCGCACGACCGAGTGATCCTGCTCGGCACTCTTGTCGCCGCCCACGATGTCATTATTCAGCACCGCCTCGATATTCCAACCCTGGTCTCTTGCCATCTTGGCGAAGTGATGGCTGCCATTCAGCCCTTGCTCCTCGCCTGCCACCGTCAGAAAAATAATCGTTGCGGGAAACTTCATCTTGCTGAGAACCCGCGCGCATTCCAGGCTGACGGCAGTTCCGCTCGCGTCATCGTTTGCGCCCGGAGCGTCCGCCTTTACGTCGAGAGTATCGCTGGGACGCGAATCGTAATGCCCGGTCACCAACACGATGCGCTTCGCGTTCTCCGCGTCTGTCCCTCTCAAGACCGCGTAAACATTGGTGATTGCGGTAGGCTGGGGGATGCGGTCGCCGGCCGGTTCGGTGAAGCTGTCGGCTTTCACCTCCAGGCAGCCGCCGCAATCTTTCGCGTAACGTTCGAACTCAGACTTGATCCATTCGCGCGCCGCGCCAATCCCACGTCCCTCGGTAATCGCGGCGGAGTCTTGTGCCGAGAGAGTCAGCCGCGTGCCAAAGCTCGCCAGCTTTTCAATATTCACCCGGATTCGCTCGGCTGAAACCTGTTGCAGAGCAGCCGAAATGCGGCTATCCACGGTCATTGGTTCCGGAGCGCTGGAACCTGTTTGGCTTTGCGCTAGCGCCGCGATGTTGAAGTTCAGCGCCAGCCAGACGGCCATGTGCCACGGTCTTTTCCGCAGATGGGAAATCATGTACGCTCCGGCATAAAGAAATGTCAAGGGCGACGGTCGACTTTCCCAAGGATTATAAATCTCCCGCTCTAGAGCCCTCACCCCTTGACCTGCGGCGGGGAAAGAATCTAAATATTAGGAAGCGTATCTAATACGATCATCGAAAAGGTCATCGAGTATGGCATCGAATGGGAGTGGAGGAGTCATGGTTCTTTGTCCCGAATGCGAAACCGATCTGGATGTAGAAGAAGAAGAGGTCGACGAAGGCGAGATCGTCTCCTGCCCCGAATGCGGCACGGACTTTGAGGTGGTGACCACCAGTCCGCTCGAATTGAAGGCGATCGAGGCCGGCTACGTGGAAGAGGAAGAAGAAGTGGAGAGCGAAGACGGTGACGACTCCTAGATTCCAGCCTGCAGCTCTAGTCGCACGCCTGTCCTCTTTCTGCCTACTGCTTGTTTTCTTCTGCGCCGCTCTGGGCTGGCAAGTCCTGCCGGTGGCTAGTGCCTCTCCCGGCTCCAAGAATTTGAAACCGACCGATCCCTATGCGCTCATCTTCGGGACGGTTTGGGGCCCCGACAATCGCGCCGTGTATGGAATAACGGTCAAGATCCGCCGCGTGCCAGGTAAAAAAGCCAAGTGGGAAGTATCTTCCGATCACTCCGGCGAGTTCGCCCAGCGGGTTCCCGCCGGCCAGGCCGATTATGTAGTGTGGGCCGACCTTAAGGGCGTGAAAACAACGGATGGTTCCCCGTTACATCTGGCGGAAGAGGTGCCCGTCCACGTAGAGTATGACGAGCGTGTGGACATAGGTTTGCACTTGACGAAGTAGAGGGTTCAGCCGAGAAAGAGGAGTAAGGCTCGTATGGCTTCCAGAATATCTTTCAAGAATGCTTCCCTCGTAGCCGCCGCGCTGCTCCTCGTTGTCTCCGTGGCTGCCCACGCCGCCCCCGACAACAAGGACAAGCCGCAAGGCCGGCTGCTGCTGGGTAAAGTGCTCGACCAGCAGGACAATCCCGTGGTTGGCGCCATCGTCTATGTGACCAGCCTGCGCACGCACGCGGTGAAGACCTACATCGTTGGCCAGGAGGGTACCTATCGTTTTCCCGGCCTGGCGACCACTGATTATGAAGTCTATGCCCAGTTTAACGGCCACAAGAGCGACACCAAGTCCGTCAGCCAGTTCGATGATCGGTCTCAGGTTTATATCGATCTTCGAATCGATACGCGGTGAGTTCGCCGGGCGCGAAAAGAGCGCTGGCCGTACAACTTTTGCTGGGCGTAGGGGTTCAATAGCTAAAAGCGGTCTTTTTTGGGAGGAGAACCTTGAAATCATTGCGCTTGCTTCACAATAAGAATCGGTATGCCTTGGCTGCGGGGACTGGGTTCGCGGCCTTGGTCTTGACGGCCGCTGCGGCGCTGTCGGCTGGTGCGCAACAGGGTGCGATGAGCCCCTACCAGGGCGAAGCAGACGGCGTCAGCGCCGGCGGCAAGTGGATGGAGTTTCGGTCGGAAGATAAAATGACCGGAGCGAAAAAAGTCCGGTTCGAGCTGCTTTCGAACAACTATCTTAGGGAAGACCCGGACTACAAGCCACGAGTCGAAATCACATGCAGTGACGGCAAATACCAGCGCGCCGTCTTTAACCCCGGCGCCCGGCTGGGACGCCCGGACTATCCCGGCTTCTGGGGTCAGCCTAAGATGGAGGTTCGTGTCCGCTTCGACGACAGCCACGACAATAAGGGCTGGAATTGGGAAGCCGACCGTGTCCTTTCCATGGATAAAGGCACAGTTCGCGCCGCGATCGGGGCCCAGGTCTTCAACGTGGAGGTCAAGACCAGGACCGGCTACGCGATCGCCGAGTTTTCACCAGCAGGTTTAAACCTGGACGAGGTAAGGCATGCCTGCGATCTGACTCCGCATAAGCCCTAACAACGGCTGAGGCGAAATCCGTTTACGAAAGTGAGAAGGGCTGGGCCTGCGGGCTCAGCCCTTTTGTGACTTTAGGCGCAGCCCGGTCAGCACTTGCGTATCTGCCTCGTCTGCTGTTTCACTTGGACTATTCCAGCAGGCGAGCTTGGGCGGGCGAGGTGCAATCAACTATGGGCGGAAGCGTGATCGAAGGGGCCGCGTTCCTGCTGTTCATCGTGGGCGTGTGTGTCTACATCGTCATCCTCTACAACGAGCTGGTGCGGTTGCGCAATGACAACGACCGCGCGTGGGCAAACATTGATGTGCTGCTCAAGCAGCGCCATGACGAGATCCCGAACCTGGTCGAGACTGTAAAAGGATACATGCAGCACGAGCAGCAGACGCTGGTTGCGGTTACGCAGGCGCGGGCGGCATCAATGAATGCGGCCAGCATCGGGCAAAAAGCGCAGGCAGACTTGACCATGACGACCGCGCTACGCAGCTTGTTTGCCGTCGCGGAAAATTATCCACAGCTGAAAGCCAACGAAAACTTCCTCAAACTGCAAAATCGCATCAGCGAACTGGAAGAGCGCATCGCCGACCGGCGCGAGTTTTTCAACGACGATGTCAACACCTACAACACCCGCATCGGCCAGATCCCCGAAGTATTCCTGGCCAGCTTCATGAGCCTGAAACGGCGCTCCATGTTCAAGGTTTCCGACGAGGACCGCAGGCTGGTCGAGGTAAAGTTCCAGAACGCCGCCGGGGCGTAGCGTTCCCACCGGTAGATATATTGCCTGGTATTCCAACTGGAACATTTGTGCATGCTATCCATCTCGCGCTGCACGACCAAAGCCCCACTCTGAAGCCTAGAACCATCCTCGAATTCATGCTCCAAAAAGTGTGCACTTTTGGCCAGACGGAACTCAACAATTTTCGATATTGTTGAGTTCAAACACACCCCTGGAAGCCAATCCGTGTCAATTGCGGGAGGAAGGAAGTAGTCCGATGACTAAAGTTCTGCTGGCGGAGGACGACGATGCGGTCCGCGATATGTTGCAAACATCGCTGGAGCGCGACGGCTTCGAAGTAGTCGCGGTAGCAAGCGTATGCGAGGCTCTGAACCGCATTGCCGGCGAGGCCTTTGACGTGCTCTTGTCTGACCTGCACATGCCGTTGGCCGGCGATGGCTTTACCGTGGTCAGCGCCATGCGGCACACCCATCCCCACGCTGTGACGCTGGTGCTGAGCGGCTATCCCGAGTTGGACGAAGCCCTGTCGGCCATCCGCCTGCAGGCTGACGAAATCCTGGTGAAACCGATCCAAATCGCTTCGTTGCGGGAAATCATCCGCGAAAAACTCAGCCACCCCGTAGTTCGCAGGCCACTGACGGCGGTAAGTGTGGCCTCAATCCTGGAGCATGACTTGGAAGCCACAGTTCAGTCCTGGATGGCGCTGGTCGAGCGTAACGAAGAGCTAACCTGCATCCCGCTGAATTTTGCAGAGCGGACCGGGCATCTCCCCAATCTTCTTGCTGACTTGATTTACCGTTTACGCATGCCTCCAACCGGCAAGGCCGACTTCTCTGCTGCAGCACGCGAGCATGGAACTCTGCGCCGTCAGCAAGGTTACACTGCGGCGATGATCGTTGAGGAGTCTAGAATCCTGCAGGTCAGCATCTTCAAGACGTTGCAAAATAATCTGTCGAGCGTTGACTTCAGCCAGGTCCTGCTCGATGTGATGACCATCGCAGACGAAGTGGACTCGCAACTGAAGCAGGCCATGCTCAGCTTCGGCACGCCGGAACCCGTCCAGTCGGCGGCCTAGGCGCTCCACTAATTCGCTCCCTACAAGCCAAGCCGTGCGCACTCAACCTACGCCAGCAGCCTTGCGGCGTCTTTGGCGTAATAAGTCAGGATAATGCTGGCCCCGGCGCGTCGTATGCTTTGCAGTGACTCCATCATGACGCGGTCGCGGTCGATCCAGTTATTTTGGGCGGCGGCTTCGATCATCGCGTATTCGCCGGAGACTTGGTAGGCGGCTAACGGCAGATCGAACCGCAGGCGAGCGGCGGCGATTACGTCGAGGTAGGGCAGCGCCGGCTTGACCATGATCATGTCGGCGCCTTCCTCGACGTCGAGTTCGATTTCGCGCATGGCCTCGCGCAGGTTCGCTCCATCCATTTGATAGGAGCGGCGGTCGCCGAATTGCGGAGTGGAGTCGGCGGCTTCGCGGAACGGTCCATAGAATCCCGACGCGAACTTGGCGGCATAGGAAAGAATGGGCGTGTTCTCGAAGCCAGCTCCGTCGAGCGCGCGGCGGATAGCGGATACGCGGCCATCCATCATGTCGGAGGGCGCGATGACGTCGACACCGGCGCGCGCGAGCGAGACCGATGTGCGGGCCAGGAGTTCGAGGCTGGCATCGTTGTCGATCTCGAATCTGGATTCAACGGCCTGCGCTACCATCGACGCCAGCTCGTCGATCACTTTTTCCTTTTCCCCGCGGCTTTTCACCGCCTTCGCGGTTATTCCGCGTCTGCTGCTCAAAGCATCTCTGGCGGCCGCGCCGAGGGACTGCGGTGTAGTTCCCGCCTTTACCACGCCGCAGTGTCCATGCGACATGTATTCGCAAAGACAGACGTCGCCCATCAGGATCAGGTCCGGGACTTCGCGCTTCAGGGCACGCGCTGCCTGCTGCACGATCCCATCGTCGTCCCAGGCTCCGGTTGCGACGTCATCCTTCCTGTCGGGAAGTCCGAAGAGAATCACTGAGGGCACGCCCAGAGAGTGTGCTTCCTGCGCCTCTTTCACCGCCTCATCCACCGAGAGATTGAAGACCCCCGGCATGGAGCGCACCGCCTTGCGCACCCGTTCGCCCGGACAAACGAACATCGGATAGACGAACGCGTCGGGAGTGAGGCGGGTTTCGCGCACCAAGTCGCGAAGCTGAGAGGTACGGCGGAGACGGCGAAGACGGGTGACAGGAAAGGCCATGAAGATCACCTGACCAGGATTGAGCGCCTTTCAACACTTGATTCTAGCAGGAGTAGTGATCCGAAAGGACTTAGTGACGTGAAGGTGCGACGCCCGGTGACCGCAGGTGACTATAGTAATCTGCCGGGCAGGAACCGATCAAAGAATCGGCCATCTTATCCATAAAATTGAAGTCGTACATAACATGAAGCCGATGAGCTTGTTCGGACGATATCGCTGGTTTGTGTTCGCGGGCGGGATCACGCTGGCATTCGCCGTAGTGTCGCTAACGGCGCGTCAGGGTCCGGCGCTGACGGCGATCACTGATGTTGGCTATCTTTTTCTGACGCTTGTGGCGGCCGTGGCCATGCTGCGCCTGGCATGGAAAGCGCAAGGCGCCGACCGGCGGTTTTGGGCGTTGATGGCATCGGGATGCATTCTCTGGCTCCCGAGTCAGGCTGGATGGGTCTCCTACGAGGTAGTGCGCCATCTCACTCCACCCTATCCGTGGTTTTTGAATGTGTTTCTGTTCCTGCACCTGATTCCAATGATTGCGGCGGTTGGGTTGCGTCCACATCGGATTGGGCCCGGACAGAAATTCCGCGCGGGCACCGTAGATTTTCTGCTGTTGCTGGGTTGGTGGATGTTTCTGTATGCCTTCGTCGCGTTTCCTCCGCAATACATTTCGGTGAATGTGCCCGAATATGTCAGGAACTATGGTGCGCTGTACATGGTTGAGAGCGGCGTGCTGACGCTGGTGCTCGGGATCGCCGCCCGCAGGGCGTCTCCCGGATGGAAGGTCGTGTATTTGAACCTCATGGTGGCCAGCACGTTCTATGCAGTGGGCTCGCAGGGGCTGAACCTGGCCGTCTTCGCCGGAAGGTACTACACCGGAAGTTTCTACGATGTTCCGCTGGTAGCGTCGGCGAGCTGGATGGCTGCGACCGCGCTGACCGCACGCGCGTGGCGGCCGGAAGCTGCACCCCCTGCGGAGAACGACAAGTGGAGCGCGCGAGTGCTGCGGTTGGCCATGCTGGCGATCCTCTCCTTGCCACTGCTCGGATTGTGGGCCTACCGATGGGACGACTCGCCAGCTCCGGCCCGAACGTTCCGCCTTTTTACGATATTGGCAGCCATGCTGGTGCTCGGCGTGTTCGTATTTGTGCGCCAGTATCTGCAGGATCAAGCGTTGATCCATCTGCTGGGGGATTCGCGGCGCAGCTTCGAGAACGAGCAGCGCTTGCAGAGCCACCTCGTGCAGCGAGAGAAGCTGGCTTCTCTGGGTGAGCTGGTTGCGGGTGCTGCTCATGAGATCGACCATCCTCTCACCGCAATCATGGAATATTCCGAGAAGCTGTGGTCGAACGAGCGCTTGACCACCGAGCAGGACGCGCTGGTGCGCAAAATTGTGAACCAGTCCCAGCGAACCCGCGAGCTGATAGCGAACCTGCTGAGTTTCGCGCAGCAAAGTTCCGGCGAGAGAACGATGGTGGACCTTGGCATGCTTCTGCAGCGCAGCGTGCAAATGCGCGAGCTGCAGCGCCACGATCAGAAAATCCGTATCGAGACCGTGATCGAGCCAAATCTGCCGCGGGTGTGGGGTGACGGCCATCAGCTGTTCCAGACGTTCGTCCAAATCGTGGAAAACGCCTTGGACGCCCTGGAGGAAGCGGGTGGAGGGTCGCTTCAGGTCAGCGCTCAGCATCACGGAAAAGAAGTCGTGGTGCAGTTTTCCGACAGCGGCTCCGGTATGAAAGAGCCCCACCGCGTGTTCGATCCTTTCTACACCACCAAGCCCATTGGCAAAGGCACCGGCCTGGGACTGAGCGCGGTGTATGGCGTAGTGCAGGATCATCGCGGACAAATTACCTGCCAGAACAAGCCCGAGGGCGGAGCGGTGTTCTTGCTGCGCCTGCCCGTCGCGAGTCAGGGCGACAGCCAGGCGCTGGCTGCAGTCCAGTCGTAGACCGCTTCGCGTCCTCATCCTAATCTTGCCATTCCTGTAACATAAATTCCGATGTCTCAACCGCTCATCCACAACTCCGCACGCGTTCTGGAGTTCGACGCCCTTCGCGAATTGCTCCGCGGATACTCGTCCTCGCCGCTGGGCCAGACCAGGATTCAAGCGCTCGCACCCTCCACCGACTCCGCTTGGATTGCGGAGCAGCAAGAGTTGACCGCCGAGGTGCGAGAGTTCCGCCGCGTCGGTGGACGCTTCGATTTCTCCGGCTTGCTGGATATTACGCGGCTGACTGAGAAGTCTCGCATCGCCGGCGCGGCGCTCGAAACCACCGAGATTCGCGACGTCCTGCTGGTCGTAGATCGCGCCGCGGAATGGCGGGAGATCGCTTTGCATCCTCCAGCGAACATGAGGACGGAATGGCGGCGAATCCGCGTGCTTTCAGAAAGCGTCCCCGACTTCACCGAGTTCCTGCGTGCGTTTCGAAACAAGATTCAGCCCGATGGCACGCTCGAAGACCGCGCTTCGCCGGAACTGGCGCGCATCAGACGCGAGATAGAAAAACAGAGGCGCGCGATTCAGGAGTCGCTGCGCGGCTACTTGCGTCGCCTGGCTGACGACGGCACGGTGCAGGACGAATTGGTGACCATTCGCGGCGAGCGCTTTGTCATCCCGGTGAAGATTGAGCAAAAACGCCGCGTGCAGGGTGTAGTGCACGGAGCGAGCTCGAGCGGGCAGACTGTATTCGTCGAGCCACTCGAAACTATCGAACAAAACAACGAACTGGTGCGCTTGCTCGACGAAGAGCAAGCCGAGATTCATCGCATTCTGCTCGAGATGACGCGCCGCATCGGTGAGCAGTCCGCGGCGATCCTGGCCTCGACCGGGGCGCTAAGCGAGCTGGAGCTGCAGTTCGCCAAAGCGCGCTTCGCCGAAGACTACAACTGCGTAGCCGTACAGTTGAGCGCGCCCGCCGCAAGGCAGCAAGACCCAAGTGGGGACGGCCGCCTCGGAGAGCCTGCCCTGAGCGGAATCGCGAAGGGTCCAGGGAGCAAAGCGAGCCTACTTCTACAAAATGCCCGCCATCCACTGCTGGAAAAGAATTTAAAGCTCAAAGGCGCAGCGGTGATCCCAATCAGCGTGGAACTCGAAGGCGCCCGCCGGCAGCTCGTAATCACCGGCCCCAACACCGGCGGGAAGACAGTAACGCTCAAGACGATCGGCCTGCTCGCCTTGATGGCGCAATCGGGCATCCCGGTTCCGGCCGACCGCGCGGAAATGCCGGTATTCGACGCGGTGCTCGCAGACATCGGCGACTATCAATCGATCGAGCAAAATCTTTCAACCTTTTCCGCGCACGTCACCAACATCGATTTCATTTCGCGCACCGCAACCACTGAGTCTCTCGTACTGCTCGATGAGCTGGGCTCGGCCACCGATCCCGAGGAAGGCGCAGCGCTGGCCGTCGCCATTGCCGGATACTTTGGCCGCGTCGGCTGTATGACGGTGATTTCCACTCATCACACGTCTTTGAAGGTCTATGGGGCGAATACCCCCGGCGTGATCAACGCGTCGGTGGGCTTCAACGAGACCACGTTGCAACCCACTTACGAATTGAAGATTGGAGTGCCCGGCGCCTCGGCGGGAATCAACATCGCGCAGCGCCTGGGGTTGAATCCGGCGATTATCGAAGCGGCCCGGGCGCGGCTGGGCTCGCAGGCTCGCGACGTCGGCGAATTTCTGGACAAACTTCACGCGGGGTTGCGCGACGCGGAGGGCGAACGGCTGCGGCTGCAAAAGGGCCAGCAAGATCTCGAACGCGAGCAAACTCGTTTAGCGGCTGAAGGGAAAAAAGACCAGCAGGCGAAGGTTCGCGAGATGGAGAAGAAGCTGGAGAGCGTGCTGCGCGACTTCGAATATCACGCACGCGAAGCGGTGAATGCCATCCAGGAGCGCGCGGCAGCACAGAAGCTTTCAAAAGACGCCGAGCGGCGTATCGCCAAATTGCGCCGCGAATTTCGCGAGCAGTTCGATTCCACTGTGGTAGCGCACGCCAGCGGAGCCGACCAGGGAGATCCAAATGCCGCGCCGCAGCTGGTAAAGCACGTTGCCGAAGGCGACAGCGTCAAGCTGAAATCGACCGGCCGCACGGCGAGGATTTCACGCAAGCTCGATGACAACCACTTTGAAGTGGAAATGGGCGCGATGAAGATGAAGATTGCGCGCGACGACATCGCCGAAGTGCTGATTAGTGCCGCGACCAGCACGCGAGCCGGTGAGTCTCCCGTAAAGGCAGCGCGGGCGCGGGGAATTTCGGTTTCACTGAACAACGAGAACGAAGGGAACGCGGCCTCTGAAATCAATGTGATCGGCTATAACGTGGACGACGCGACTCGGGCGGTCGAGAAATTCGTCGACCACGCATTCCTTGCCGGCTTGCCACGCGTGCGCGTAGTTCACGGCAGCGGCATGGGTATCCTCCGCAAAGCATTGCGGCAAGCGTTGCAGCAGCATCCGCACGTCGAGTCAGTAGCCGAGCCTCCGCAGAACGAAGGTGGCGGCGGCGCCACGGTGGTGGAGTTGCGGGTGTGAGCGACGAATATCAATGTGTAGCCTGCGGCAGGTCGCATGAAGGCCTGCCGCTGAGTTTTGCGGCCGATTCCCCGGACGTGTATGCGAACATGAACCGGGATGAGCGCGACGTACGTTCCGTTCGCGGCTCCGATCAGTACATCATCGATCAAAAGTGGTTCTTCATTAGGGGATGTCTCGAAATTCCAATTTATTGGATCGAGCGATGTTTTTCTATGGCGACTTTGGGTCTCGGTCCGCCAAGAAGTATTCGACGAGATTTCCGAGTGCTGGGAGCTCGTCGGCAGGGAAAAATCACGCGGACCCTTCAAGGGAAGGCTTGCTAACTCACTTTCGATCTATCCAGAGACATTGAACCTCAAAGTGCAAATTCTCATTCGGCCCGTCGGGGAGCGACCGATACTTTTGGTCGAGGAGAATGATCATGGCCTGGCGGTCGAACAAAGATCGGGAATTACGCGAAAAAGGGCTTGGGAGCTAGCGGCTCTTCTTCTTCATCAGCAAAGAAGCGGTTTGCCAGAGGCGCCATAAAAACCCGTTTCCATCAGCGTTCAACTGATAAGACTCGTATTCCACAGCTTCTCCACAGCAATCCAAGTCCGGTATATTCCCCTCAGCGCCTCTCGGGCTCACAATGCCAAGGGAGAAGTGTCGGCCATCAATCCATCCATGCCCGCAGAAGATTTCAAAGAGACGGTGAAGCAACAGGCGGATATCGTCCGCATCATCGGCGACTACATCAAGCTGAAAAAGGCTGGGGCACAGAACTATTCCGGGCTGTGTCCGTTTCACGGGGAGAAGACGCCGTCGTTTTCGGTGCATGCCACGCGCCAGTTCTACCACTGCTTCGGCTGCGGCGTTTCAGGGGACGTGTTCAGCTTCGTGCAGAAGATCGAGAACATTACTTTTCCCGAAGCAGTCCGGCTCGTGGCGCAGAAGCTGGGAATTGCACTGCCCAAGACGACCTACTCAAGTCCGGGCGAGGCGAAAGAAGCAAAACTGCGCGCGCAGTTGCTCGACGCGCAAGAGCGCGCCACCGCATTTTTTCAGGAATGCCTGAAGCGTCCCGAAGGCGCACGCGCGCGCGAATATCTGCAAGGCCGCGGTCTCGATGAAGAGACGATCGCCCGCTTTCGCATCGGCTACGCCCCGGATTCCGGCTTCCTGCTACGCGACCGCCTGGTCGGCGAATTCAGCGAAGACGCACTGCGGGAGAGCGGACTGTTTTCTTGGAAAGAGGGTGCCTCGTCCGCATCCGTCCGCCCTTTGGACGGACAGGGCGGGGATTTTGATTCGGATCCACCGCCAATGCCCGAAAGCCGAAGCCCAAAGCCGGCATCTGCGATGTACTCCAAGTTCCGCAATCGAGTAATGTTCCCCATCACCAACGATGCGGGAAGGATCATTGCATTCACCGGCCGAACGTTAGCCACCGACGACAAATCTGGTCCAAAATATTTGAATTCGCCAGAGACCGGAATCTATTCCAAAGGCCGAGTCCTGTTCAATCTCGACAAAGCCAAAGAAGCAATCCGCAAACTGGATTACGCCATCCTCGTCGAAGGTCAGATGGATTGCATTTCCGTTTACGCCGCGGGCTTCCACAATGTAATCGCCAGTTCAGGCACCGCCTTCACCGAGATCCAAGCCAAGCTGCTGGGGCGTTTCAGCAAGAACGCGGTCGTCAACTTCGATCCCGATACCGCCGGAGCCAAGGCGACAGAGCGCACTCTGGGTTTGCTCGTCGAAGAAGAATTTCAGATCAAAGTGCTGACGCTCGAGCAGGGATTCGATCCCGATCTCTTCATCCGCCGCAAGGGCAAAGACGCTTACGGCGAGGCTCTGCGCAATTCGCAACCATACTTCGACTATCTGATCGACCGAGCGCGAAGTCATTTCCCAGGACGCAGCGGCGAGAGCAAACAGAAAGCGGTCAACTACCTGCTGCCGCACATTCAACGCGTGCCCAGCCGCATTGTTCGCGACGAATTAAGCCAGGAGATCGCGCAGAAGCTGGGGATTGATTCGGCAGTCTTGCGGCAGGAACTGCGCCATGTCGCATCCGAACGTTCGGGAACCGCAGTGAAAGCTCCAGCCGAAGCGCAAGCCACGGACGCCGAGCGAATTCTGATCCGTGCGCTGGCATCAGCGCGTCAGATGCAGGCGGGCGAGCACGTCTCCGCCCGCGAGGGCGCTCATGAGGTTATAAAACATGAAGTCATGAAAGACGAAGAGTTCGATCCGGCCCGCCAGGCCCAATACGCGCTCCAAAGCGAAGGCCTCCATCGCGGCCTCGCGACGGAATCGCTTGTCGAGGCCTTACTCAATGCCGGAGCCGAAGTTGCCGATGTAATGGACGTGCCCTGTTCCGAAAATGAGCGCCGGATGCTCGCTTCCATCCTGTTGAAAGAGGACGAGGAACTCAGCGCCGAGCGCCTGGAGGGAGCGGTCCGCGCCCTACGCCGCATTCACCTGCGCCGACGTCTGGAGCAGGTACAGCGCGAGCTAACCAAGCCAGGCGTCAGTGACGATAAGGTACTCAGGAACGAATTGCTCCTGGAAAAAGATCGCCTGAGCCGGGCCCTCAGGGATCCCAGCCTGGCCGAGCACGGGCTGAGAAACGCTCCAGGAAACAAGAAAAGTGCCTGAAACAAAAAGACCATTAAAATCATCTAAGTATTTAGCGGAGTTACAGATAGCGGCGTACGGCGGGGATTTCTGCGGGGCAAGTAATAGACACGTCAGCACTTACCTGCTAAAATCTGTAGGTTTGTGCTAGGCGCACAACTCCGCGCTACCCCAGATTCCCACCCTTAAGACCGTATCACACGCTCCTCGCGGGCGAATTGAAGAATTTGAGGAACACCTCTTGGCTCTTGAAGACAAGTACGACGACATAAAAAAGCTGGTCGATGCCGGCAAAGAGAAGGGATACCTGA